>Ga0058701_10003800_pt1 | contig 12081 bp, 4 predicted proteins | sample AgamicOrMae_FD_97039 | JGI IMG/M metagenome (GOLD analysis project Ga0058701, IMG submission 97039) | Agave microbial communities from Guanajuato, Mexico - Or.Ma.e | ecosystem: Host-associated > Plants > Phyllosphere > Phylloplane/Leaf | place: Guanajuato, Mexico | collected 2012-06-04 | reverse complement strand
TTTCCTTTTTCTTTCTCTTTTTTTTCTAATCCTTTCCTTTTTTTTTAATCTCTCCTTCTTTGTGATTGTATAACTTCTGTTTAATGGACACCTAAAAATGCTGTTCAACTTAACTATTTAAAAAGCAAAAACGTCCGATAATTTTGGTCAAATATGACGGATAATCGTCCGTAGAAGCGCCCCAAAATTATCTACACTGTTTTTGAGAGTGTTTCGCAATTAATTTGGACCCGGTTGAAGACAGCCAGTCAAAATTAGTTGTGACGTAGGCTATTTTCCGTTTTATAGACGTTAATTAAGAGAGAAGCAGTTCGCATCGCCGTCTTTAATCGCAGAGGAAAAACTTAAATTGTATCAAGTATCCCTCTTCATACGTTAGCGTTAACTCTGGAGGTATTTGACTAGCGTTGAAATCGGCGTATTTGAATACATACTATATACTCCACCCTGTTGTTTTTGAAAGGTGGAATTTTCCACCTCGTGTGTTCCACCTTTCGACCCTGAGCGTAGCGACCGCAGAGCAACAGCGAAGCGACAGTCGGGCCACATGACTCAAGTTAACCTGACGGAGGTCAATCTAACAGGAGGAAATGCTATCTTTCAAATTTTCAGTGCTGTCGATCGCATTTTATTATTACAAGATTTTCAAGGTCGCATTTTCTACCTTAGCTCGACCTTTTATCAAAGCTTGAGATGTCTTATGCTTCGCTCTGCTCGGCTTTCGCCAATCCTGATGGCGCTTATTTCGCGGCGGCAACCCGATACCGCCCAAAAGTAAGCGTTATGACACTTGGTGACGATAGGTTAGGTTAAGTTTGGTGCGATGATTATAGGTCGCTTTTTCCGACGCAAGGAAGAGCAAAAGAGACACGAAATGCGATCCGTAAAATTTTGTCTACCAAGCGCAGAGCCCCTGTCAAGTCGAGGGTAGGCAACATACATAGCATGACTGTGCGAAGATTGCATACCTCGGGATTTTAAGCTAACAAGCGGTGAATTTTGTTTTTTCGATCGTTCAGCGTTTTTAAGTCGGAAACAGCTTATTTTTGGTCTGACTGGGTAACAAAATAAAGTCAACTAAATCTCTTTTTGATATTTTCTTTCTAAAAAAAAAGTTTCTTTCGGTGAAAGATACGAGCTGTTGTTAGGCTATTGTTCCCAGTTCTAGAACATCGATGAATGGTTGAGATTTATGAAAGAAGGTTGGGAGGGGATAAGCTGAAGCGTTTTTCGTAGAAATCTCGTACAATGTTTTAATCGCTTTTCGCAATGACAATCATAATGCAACCTGAACCCCCCCTGGCAAGAGAGCTTTTCATCCCTATGTACAGCTGGGATGTACAGCCCCTGGCAAAAAAAAGACGCTTTAATTTCACAGCCACCGTGTCAGAACCAATTTCAATTGCCCCCTCTCCCCCGCCCGTTCATTTAATGCAGATATCAATTGACGGCGACCGCCGTCGAAAACTGGTCGGTGATTGGTCGAAAACACGCGGCGGCTAACCGGACGGGCCAATCACATTTGACGCCGAAGCTGTTGCTATGAAGATCCCGCCACGCGTAATTGTGGTTCTGGCCGCCGCCGCTGTGTCGCTAGCGTCGCAACTGCCTTCGGATTTGGTCTGTGACCATCAGCTCAGCAGCAGTGCCGTCTCAGCTGTGCTGTGTCTACTGTGTTCGTGCCCAGTTTGCGTATGTTAGCGAGTGCCGTGTTGTTGTTTTAACAAGTGAAGTGGTGTTGACAACTTCCTTGCAACCGACAACAAAAGTGGATTACTTTGCGCTCAGCTGTCAGTGGTCTTGAAGGTATTTTCAGCGAAGCCAGTCCAGCTAAGAAAGCTGGGTATCTCGTATGTAGGCCAGTAGCATTACGAGTGTGTCAGCAATTCAAGCGGCAAATTTGAATGAGGCTCGGTGGTAACACGGTGGCCTTAGGACATAAAATTTGGTCGAATTTTTTTCCACTTGAACCCAAAAACAAGTTGGGAAAACGGGATATTTTAACCCAAAGCAACCGCGTAAATTTTGCGTGCTGTGTAAACATAGCAGTAAAAGTCAGTTTGATTCATAAATTTACTTAATATCTAGCCATTACACGTACCACGTAACTAAGTATCAATAAAGCATTTTTGACCCATTTTCAATCAAACGATCACTGACTTTATTCTCAAGAAAAAGTACGTCTAAACGTCAGTAAAATCCTTATAAAATTGTATAAACCTAAATACGGATGTTGGATATTGTCAGTCGAAGAAATGGATGATCCTGTAAACTTTGCAGTCTAAAAGTCAAAAGTTGACTTTTAAAATTACAGGGGAAAAAACCTGGAATAAGTGCGGGAATTGGGGTTTATAATCACCTGCAAAAAAGAGGTAGGAACCATACCACTCACTCACCATAGATAATTTAAAATATCCCGCCAAAAACTTAATTGTCTTCGCTGTTTTCATACTTTTGCTTATCGTATTCTTAATTTTCCATTAACATTTTTGTGTGGAAAATGTGGAGGACTCGTCTTTGTTAATGCTATCGTTTATCTAATGACAGGCGGCTAGGAGACAATGTGTTTATCCTGTTATCATTGCGGTTACTATATCGTTATCATGTCCAGACCTACATTAATATGACGCAGCTATCTCACTCAGGTCGTAATTCGTACGCGTCAAGGTGATGCCGAAATCGTAATGCAATCTTGATAATGTTTGGTTATGTTTTGATTAATCGGTTTTTCATACCATTCTTTTTAATCAAATTATTTTTTGTCTACCATTTTTACTACTCAAAAGTAGCGGAATTTTTAAATTTCTAATCTCTTTAAGATGCAATTTTTCACATCGCAAGCCTTTTTTTTTGCTGGTAGAAGGCCAATCTCAGTATTCGATCGAAAGATTGAAATCGGTTCTATGATTAAAATTGTGGCTTATTCTTTCCGTAGAAATGGACTTTAACGAATCAAGAGCGTTGAGACAACTATTCCGAATCGGCTGGAAATGATCCTTTCTTTTAAATTAATAATAAAAAAAATAATGAGAAGAAAAAATATGTTTGGTAGGACACTTTAGTCACTTCTATGTTAATTTTTTAGATTTTTTTAATCATTATTTTTCTTTTCACATGGGTTAGTATTTTAGCGAGTTTGACGCGAGTAGTTGAAGATGCGTCGTCCATTAAGACGATCGCCTAAATATGACGTCGTGAGTCGGAAGAATAAAGTGGCCTATTTAGGATGAATCAGACTTGCAGTCCGAGCGGTCATTTTGAATTTGCCGCGTCTTCCGCGCGGCGTTGCCAACGCGCCGCCTTGTCGCGTGGACCGCCGGCCAACCTGTTTTCTGGTAAGAGTCTTTGACTCGAGACTTACCGGAACAGGCTTTTATGAGATATTCATCCGGGTATTTCAAAATGAAAAATTCAGACTGAAAACGAGCAAATGGCGAGGTATTATTTAATCAATGAGTCATTTTCGTTTTATAATTTTTCCATTGATATTATTAATAAAAAACGAAGTTTAAGCTTGTTCTGCAAATTCGAGTTTGGAATTTTCCACCTGTGCTTACGTCGGAACGCCGTTGAGAGGGAGGTACCTCAAGTCACATAACCTAACTTAACCTAACGTATACAGTCGTGAAGCAGAGTGGTAGCTAACGAGACCACAAGCACCTGTCCAAATGAATCCTATGCTGCTAACCGGGGTTAACCTTATTTTCGTAATGAATCCTTGCGGTGTAATGAAAGATATTAAATCAGGTTGGAACTTGAGATCTTGAAAATGCCACCTGTCAAATTTCCAGTGAGATGAATACTTCAAGTATCGCCATATGCGAAAAAGGATTAATCGATCCTTACTCTCAAACACCTAATACTATATTTTACAAAAAATACACAATCTTATATTTTTTGTAAATCTCAGGTCGTTCTTTAGTTGATCAGTCTAGTTCAAAACTGGCTGCCATTTTTTAAGCTATTCGATTAATCTCGAACGCACACATTAACCGCGGGAAACCTCTAATAATCTAAAATGACCCCTAAAATGGCCAATTTTCGGTGCAACAAAGTAGAGATAATCGCGGGTAAAGTAAACAAACACTGATGCTCAGTATTCCAAGTATTACGTAATACTGAAGCGCGGGGAATCCCCTGAAAAACAACAACAAGAACTGGGCGTCATAGTGGAGTTTTTGTTTTTGAATACGTTCTCATATCAGAATGGTGTGGCAGCTTTATTATTTGGTTCGGAATGCGCATTTCGCCGAAGCAGACGAAGAGCTTGCTGACGTGCTTAAAAATTGGGGTCACCGCCTCGAAATTTTTTGGCATCCTTCTTAACGATAACTTCCAAAATTAGTACGAGCAGAATTGAATGTCGTGTCTGCTGAAACGGTTAAGTGCGGTTGCTGTGCAGAATGAGTTTTACTTAACGGGGTAGTATATATTGTGGAATATATTGTTGGAGTTATACTTTTCTTCACAAAAATTACATTTTAGGATGTATAAACGTTCCCCGATAAAAGGTCAGGTCTATTCGCACGCCTGTGTTAATAGAGGGGAAACTTGAACGCACGGAACCTAATGCATTTTAAATGGGAGGTGACTTGAACGCACGTAAACCAACCTAATACATTTTAAATGGGGCGGCGTGTGAATAGTCCCCTCGGAAAAAAAAATTATCAAGGGAAAACAAAACTTGAATTTGAACCAAAATGGTTAAAATGCCATTTTTCCTTCAGTAGCATTTTTCCTGGCTTTCGAGCCCTTTTTTTATTTTTTACTTTACTAAAAGTTTGGGGAAAAGTTGTGTTTTTAACGGGTAAAATATGAAAAAAAAACAACAACAAAAAACAAAAAAACAAAAAAAACAACAACAAAAAACAAAAACGAAAAAAATAAAAATAAAAAAAAGGAATGGTTTCGCTCTACCGATGTATCTTGCTTTTAGAGCAATACATTTTGGAACACGTTTCTTCGAAGTAGTACTTATTTCAGTCCGTTTTGGTTTAGCTTTTTTTGAAGCAATGCTTCAATTGTATTTTCTACTTATTATACTGTTCGAGGAAACACGTTTTTTTTAGCAATATTTTCCCGAGTACTGAATGAGTATATGTGAAGGCGTACTCTTTACATGAGTACTACCGCATCTGATATCTCTGTAAAAATTGTCTGAAAATACGTCACCTAAGCAATTTTGATGTCGTAACAACGCATGTTTTCGCTAATTCGAGTACGGACGCACTGTTAATCACAAGATAAAACCCAAGGCACATTTTTTTCGTGTGTATGTGTGTCTGTGTGTCTGTGTGTGTTGAATAGCAGAGCGGTGTGAAGGTTTTGAGCGTAGGCAACGGAGCATGAACCGTTTTTGTGTCGGATGTCGGAATATGACGGCGCTGGTTCGGTTTTGACTCTGGGAATCACTTCGCCTTGTCAAGGACGCTCAAGGTAATTCAAGAGTCTTCGAACTCGAATTCAGGAAGCATTCAGCAAGTTGGAATATACTAGACGATTTTTGAAGTCTCATTCGATTAAAGTTGTGGCTAAGCTTCTCTTTTACAACTTCACCTTAAAAAAATATTTTAAAAAAATAAGCAAGTCGTGTATCATTTTTTTTCTGAATCGAATTAAATTTTGAATTCCGTTATCTCTTCTTTAATGTGAAATTTTTCTTTCATTTTCTCTCGGAAGTGACTATTTACAAGCTGCCTCATTTAAAATGTGTTAGGTTGGTTTCCGTGCGTTCAAGTCACCTTCCATTTAAATTGCATTATTTTGGTTTCCTTACGTTTAAGTCTCCCTCGTTTTGACAGAGGCGTGCGAATAGAACTAACCGTTTGTTTTTAAAAACATCTCTCCTGAGTCTTCAAAATTCCTTTTTGAAAGAAAGTAAAAGTTTTTAAGGTTCAAGTATTATGACAGTAAAGCCTTTTATTTTCATGTACAGAATTTAATAAGTTGAAGTACAAAGACATTCCACCGTATACATTAATATTATAGTACGAGTTTCATGGGATGATCATGAAGAGACGACAGGAAAGACTGAAAAGAGAGCGGCGAAATGTACTACAGCTGGTATCTTTCACCGAAGAAACATTTTCTTAAATGAAATTAAATATCCGTATTGAAAAAAAGAAAAACTCAACACTTTCTTTTTGTGTGCGTTGTAGAAGGTCTCACCTTGTTTTAGTTCTCTCATTTCCCTACAGCTTACGTGAAAGAGGGACAACGTAATCCCCAAGGCTTCGAAGGATTACCTTCAGTAGGTTAGGTTGGATTACAGTGTGCTATTATCGATTCTTCACAAAGTTTGCTCATCCCACAGAAGTTATTTGGTTTCTAGGGTCTTCCTAAAATTACGATTGTGGACTGTAATCCTTAATTATGTCCGAGTTGCGGAAGTGCGAGCAATTATCCAGCATTAGTTGAATTGCTTTGAGGTCTTTTTTATGAAAATTCGGCGTGCGGATGACCGTTTCCCCGACATTCTAGATAAGAAACGTCACTCTAGTTCAAACATGTTTGTAATATCCTCCTGCGCTTTATCTACGCAGGGCTGCTGCCTATGAGGAATCACTTTTTGTCACTAAAAACTGTTAATATTTGTCATTTTTGCCTCGAATTTTATCACTTTTGTCTCCATTTTAAAAATTTTGGCTTCATTTGTCGAGACATTGTATTTTCGCGGACCGATGACCTTCAAATATGATTGCTGGTTCGCGGTCTGCCCTCACGCGAAAGAGTATTGTTAGGCGTTCGCATCCAACCCCCCGCCGTGAAATAAACCCTCCCCTTGTTCGTTTAAAATCGACAAATTAAGCCACAGACATCGGCTCTAATTATTTTTAGTGTCCCTTAATCTGATCCAATCGTCAAAAATAAAGATCTCCTCCCCCCATCCCTCCAAAAAAGTAGGGGGATACATCTCTTTGCTTTTTTTGAGAAAATCTTTTTTTTAATCCACATGGACGTGAATCGTTTGTGAAATGTCTCTTTTAGGTCACAGTTAAAAAAATTGTTGTCACTTATGTCCGGGTATAAGGTCACTTAAGTCTCTTTTTGGAGATGAAATTTACCTGGCAGTCTATTAGCTCTCGAGCTGATCAATCTGAAAATGGGCTTTTATCATTAGGTTGACTTTGAGTTAGCCTCCTCTAAATACCGAGTCGCGAATTTAGGCAACGCTGTCGGCCAGTGATATCATAGTAACGGAACTTGTTTAACATGCGTACTCCAAGTGTGCGGCTGGTGTTGGGCTGCAAGTTTCTAACCGGGCCGGCGGCCGGGCCTGCTCAGGCCGGACTTGGTCAGGCCGGGCCGCGAGGTCCCCCGAGCTTCCGCGGCTATTTAACACAGCACGTGTGAGCAGTGTTGCCGCTCTGCCGTCGCGCCGGCGGCCGAACCGAAGCCATGGCGGGCGCCATGGCTAGGCGACGACGTCACGGCGACGCCGTCGGCGCCGACGCCGTCGGCGCCGACGTGTTGGGTGGGGCCCTCTCCCTCGCTCATGGCCGACATGCTCATGGGCGATGGGCCCCTTCAGGTCGCGCCACCTGTCGGCTTTTCTGTGGAGTCGCGAGGTTCTCTTTTGGATTTTGTCGGTGACCTATCAGTTAAATCTGTCAACAAAGCTCTGAGTAGGAAATCCAGCGAAGCGATATTTTGAGGTTAATTTGGAAATAATTAGCTCCTGGAATTGCGATATTTTTAAATTAGAACTGATCACCTTTGCAGAATTCGTCGAATAAGCTTAGGTTAAGGATATTCATTAATTTTGGTCAAGGAAAAAAAAAACGGTTTCCATTTTTAAATATTTTTAAAACGGGGGGCATTCGATAGCGCCAAAAACCACAAACGCCAACGCCGCAAGCGCCAGTCCGCAACCGGCAAACGAGAAAAGTCGCAAACGCCCAAGTTCGTATAGGTTACGTCAAGTTAGGTTAAGTTAGGTTAGGCTAAGTTAGGTTAGGTTAAGTTAGGTTAGGTAAGGTTAGTGTTGCGGTTAGGAACTTTGGCGTTTGCGACTTTTCTCGTTTGGCGGTTACGGATTGGCGCTTGCGGCGTTGGCGCTTATGACAGCTACCCTTTAAAACTTGAAGTACCTTTTTAAAAGGGAAGGAGGAAAGTGTTCGATAAGGAAACTGTTCGGCGATGTCGGTGACCTGAACACCCGACCTTTCCCTGTCGAACACTTTTGGGTTATTTTCCTGTAAAATAAAATTTCTTGAAAGTTTTTTTTTACCGGTCGAAATACAGTTCGGATTCAACACAAAAATGAAGTCCAGTCAAGATAAAACTGATCATTTACGTACGCTCTCCAAGCCAGTTCGATGCGGGTCCCAAACTAACCAGTTTTTGGACTCAAAATTGAATTTTAACTCGCCGAAATAAAACAGGATTCAAGAGACGGCCCCAGCTGGAGAAAACTTGAAAATATTTGGCTTTTTCCAACGCACCGCCCGAAATCTTTAGAGAAAACTGGCCTTGGACGGCGTTAGTTGACCTGCTATTGTCTTTGCCCCACATTTCGAGTTTGAAGTGACCATTTATGAGAAATTTAGATGAGTGACAAAATGAGAGTGTTGTCGGACAAAGTTCAATAAGTATCGGAAAGTGAAAATGACGCGAAAGAAAATCAGTTCCACGTGCAACAAATTATAGTGATCGATTTTAGTGATCAAAATGTCGAACCTTGTTTGTTCGGTAAATGGCTCGAAATGTCCACCCTCATCCACCCCTATTATTGTGTTATTCGCTACTTCGCGCTAAGCCTATTTTTCTTCCAAATTTATTTTTCCTTTTTTCGATACGTGAGTTTTTTTGTTTTTTTAACAGTTGCTTTTAAAATCGTATTTATTTCTTATATTTATTTGCGTAATGTATTGTAAAAATAAGTTTATCAAAACCATGAACAATTTCTATACTCGCAAAAAAAGTAATAAATAGGATGAAATTCGAGGGTCTGAAAGAACAACTCCTAACAAGAGAGCCCATTATCTGGGCTCCACGACTGTATTTGCTAGCCGAACTGACACTGAGCCCGGATCAGTCTATGAAGCGAGTGTATATATCTGAGGTTAACTTGAGGTCGGAGAATTTCTCGAATTCGTTGAAATCCAACTCCATTAGACTTGTAAATGAGGTCGTCTTCTCGAGCAATTGCACGTGATCTGGACGTTTTAAAACGATCCCCGTGACTTTTTGTCATTATTCTTGTATAATGAGTTATGAGAGACTGGACTGCGTTCGAAAACTGTCTGAGGTGTCTTACGTATTGAGTTCTTGAGAGGAAAGTGGGGAGTGCTGTTTTCGGACGCGGACTTAGTTGAGACCCGAAAAATAAGCCCAATTGCAAGCCAAAGCAGACGGCGAAGGAAGGTGGTTCGGGGTGGAAGGTCCTGCGATCCAAGGTCGAGCGACCCTGCTTAGGGGGCTCCGACCGGTCGCTGAATGGACACTATGCATCGACCCGTTGGTTGTCCGGTGGCCGTGACCTAGAGCATCAACTACCGCTGTTGCCGTGTCTAGAGTCCCAATATAGTTTTTCTCCGCCTGCTCTTGAAAGACAATGTCTTCTGCTAGAGAATGCAGTAATAAGCCGACCTAACCTCAGGAATCCTAGGTTTAGCTAAACCTAACCTCTTTTCATAAAACACTAATACTGAGGAAATATTATAGGTCTTAACGCAGTAAAATTACATTTTTTATCAGTGCACAATTTTTGTTGCCCAGTTTTCCCTCCATTTTCCTGTGTCGTGTCGCATTTACATGTCAAACATGACATAATTATGTGGGAGTTGCTGCGTCGTTGGATGATATAAGCGAGTGCTCCGACCTTTTCTAAACATCCCTAGGCTAAACCGGACTTCGGCTTTGTTGCTAGGCGCCGAATACGGACTCTGACGTCTACAAGAAGCACTTTAGATCGGCATTAGCAGGACCCAATCTTTTTGGTGACGCGCGATCGCTTCGACTCACATAAATTGCTCCACACTTTTGCCTTCACCAAAAATTGAAGGTCCTGACTAATTCCTGTGTTTTGGCCTTCTTTTTTCAGGGTCGGGCTTATGGGTCTAAGTTAGAGCTAGGTAGGATAGGAGAATGACTAGTCCTAGTTCCGGAGATGGGAAGCGACCCGGGGACGGCACTCCGCCGACCCCAAAACGGCACAGAAACGTCAGCGATAAAGAACTCGGAGCCGATGACACTAAAGTATCAAACCCGAAGGAAATAACAACCAATCTAGATCCTCAGCAGACATCAGTTGTGAACACAAAGGAATCATCAACAGTTCCAGATCTTCAGCTATCTTCAGCAGGAACAGTTGTCGATAAGGAACCATCAGCTGTACTAGCAGACGATCTACTTCAGCCGATTCCGCTGACATCAGCAATAGTGGACACAGTGAAAGACCCCAAATCAGCATCACGCCTTGTGGTCGCATTGAACAGTGTCTTGCCTGTACCTGAACTTCAGCACCTGAAACGAGTGAGAAGAAGATCTGACGGGAAACTAGAGATCATTATTTCAGCAGGAACTGATGTAGAATCAACTAGAGTTGCCGTGGAATCATCAACCAAGATCAGTTGCCTCAACGCGTTGGCAGGACAACTCCAGGTGGTGGAAGTTCCTTCGAGGATTCCTCGAACTCGCGCGCAGTTCGAAGAAGGATGTTCCTCGTGGCCAGTGGCGTTTCATCCTGACAAGAGAGTTGAAGCTTTCATAGCAGGGAACTTCTTCAACCAGACCGAAAAGTTGATGCAGGTGAAGTGGATGAGGAGAGCGGTTGATGCTGCAAGAAGCTCCTCTTCATGTGCTGGAGCAGTTGCAGTCGATCCTGCGAGAAATGCTCTGGTTGCCGTCGCTGTTGATGCTCGTCTTGTTCATCCTTTGAGGCATGCCGCCATGGCGCTAGTGGACCTGGTGGCCTACAGTCAACGGGGAGGGGCCTGGCCGATGACTCCTGGCGATTGGTTCGACGACGATGTCCCAGGGAAACCTCCTGCGCGAGGACAACCAAGAACGCCTGCAGAGGCTGCTGGCCCGTACCTCTGTACCGGGTACGACGTGTACCTTACCCGGGAACCCTGCACCATGTGCGCTATGGCTCTGGTTCATAGTAGGGTACGGAGAGTGTTCTACGGTACTCCGACTAGATACGGGGTACTCGGTACCAAGGCGAAGGTACATACGTTGCAAGGACTTAATCACCATTATGAAGTATTCTCGGGACTTTTGCATGAAGAATGTGCGAGTTTAGCGTAGAATCGTCACATATTTTACTGAATGACTGGACTGAGTGTATGTATCAAATTTTGAGAATACACGTATTATTTGGAGTATGCTCTTTTCTTGAGGAAGAAAACCAAATATCCTCACTTCGTTCGCCGCGAGAAATTCGCAATCATCTCGAAGGAATGTCGAGCATTTAAGATTCCTACGCGACCAACTCTAAACTCGGATATTACTAGTCATAAATACTGGCATCTTATCTCAATAACAGTTATGCTTATTTGTATTTTTTGTCATTCATAACGGGTAATTAGCGTTTAAATAACTCGAATGTGCGCGTTCTCTTATCCGCACGACACTTGCAGACGAAATAACAAAAAGTCATCTTTTTGGCTGTCCTACTGTTAAACTTTGTTTCTATATTAGGGTAAACACATAATTTTGGCTTGCTCTCAAGATCGATTTATCGCTTAATGGACAGGTGCAGCGAGAGCTTTCTATTTTAACTTCCGATAAATCGATTTTTGAAAGGTACCAAATACGGTTGGCTGCAGCGAGAAGTAAGCGGTATGAGGCTTATCGACCCTTAAGGGTAGCCCTTGTGCCTCTCCGTTGGGTTAGGTGAAGGTGGAACACAAGGTAGAAGCTTTAATCTTATTGTTAGATATTTGCAGTGATCACTTACGTTTAAGGATTAATCGCTTAAACCATCACTGGTTTCAGTCGTTAAAACTCCTAATATAGCTTTGATTGCTTTTTGAAATTTTCTACAAAGTTTTAGCTGAATTTGACGGGTACCTGTCATAAGCGCCAAAAACCACAAGCGCCAACGCCGCAAGCGCCAATCCGAAACTGCCGAAC
>Ga0058701_10003799_pt1 | contig 12082 bp, 11 predicted proteins | sample AgamicOrMae_FD_97039 | JGI IMG/M metagenome (GOLD analysis project Ga0058701, IMG submission 97039) | Agave microbial communities from Guanajuato, Mexico - Or.Ma.e | ecosystem: Host-associated > Plants > Phyllosphere > Phylloplane/Leaf | place: Guanajuato, Mexico | collected 2012-06-04 | reverse complement strand
CTTTTTCGCTCTTTATTTCGCTGTTTATTTTCATCCTCATTTGCATCATCCCAAAATCCTTCCGCTCAATCAAAATCAAACGGCCTCCACCTCGAGGCTTGTGTGCGCCCCCAGCGAGCGGCCAACTGTCCTCAGGAGCACCAGTTGCGCCACCAAGACCGCCAGAAGCTCGCCCATGCCAAGCGTGCAGCCCCCAAAGTGGTGCCCCCCAGACGAGACGGAGGACGAGCTGCGGGGCGCCTTATACTGTCTGTAGCGACTCCTCGTCTGGCCGCCCGCGTTCACCGTCGTCTTGACCACCTGTTGTTGGTGCCGGTGAGCGTCGGACGCTTGGGAGTGGCCCGCGCGCGGCTGAGGCTCGCCCGCATCCGGCGTGTCGGGGGCGCCAAGCTTGGTGAGTCCGCCGGTCCTAAGGGGCGGCCCTGAGGAGTGCTCGTTGGTGGGCGCGTCTGGCGCGTCTGAGTACGTGCGTGGAAATTGTAGTTGTAGTTGTTGTTGTTTGGAGATGCTAATGGTTAGTGGATGTGCGCCTGTTTTTGGGCAGAAATTTCGCGGCTTTTTTCTCTTTTCTTCTTTTTCGCCTCGGCGGCTAATTGGCAGCCGCAAAGCTGCACAAAAGCCGCACACAAGAGCGCCTCTAAAGCGGCGCCAGTTCCGCGGCAAGTCCCAAGTGGCGCGCCCGAGCAACGGACGGGCGTCAATTCCGCTGCTGGCCGCCACCCTTGGCGCTTCTCGGTGGCTTTTCTCGGTGGCGCTTCTCTCTGGCGGCGCCCATAAATCACCCGTCCGTTGGCGCCGAGCCCAAGTGCGACTTCGCACAAGAGCCGGCCCGGTGCCAGAGCGGAGCCACCTGTACTTCGCCACAGACAGTCTGCCGCGAGCCCAATGGAGCCGCAAGAGCAACCAGTTCTGGGCAGCCGCCTCGCAGTCAGAGAGACGCCATGTCTCAGGTAGCCTCGCTCTGCAGTGGTTGCCCTAAGGTGCGCTCGGGCGACGCTCTGCAGCAGGCCGGCCGCTGCACACAGTCTGCGGCACACAGTCTGCCGCACACAGTCTGCCGCACACAGTCCAACGCGCACTCGGCCAACTGGTCGAACGGGATTGCACTGCGGCCCAACGCAGTGCAATGCAATGCAATGCATTCCAGTGCAGTGCATTCTTTGCTTCCAGTCAAGTTGGATACATTTTGCTGGCTCGGTTGCGGGACTCGCGTCATCGCCAAAATGGCTTGCATGGAATGATCGGCTTGCGGCGATCATGAGCAGATAAAACTAGTGCAAACTGTGCCCTTCGAGGCTCCCCCTAAGCTCAGGTGGAAGCGGAGCCAGGTTTCTCCACAGCACTGCCGTCCTCGGACTGCCCCCGGCCGAGCTCTGGAGAAACCTGTTGCTCGTCCTCGTCCGCCGCTGGACGAGCCCAATTTCGGGACCAAACCAAAGCTTCAACGGTCTGAAATGAAGTGTGTTTGGCCGCAGTGGAGCTGTTTGCTCGCTGGCCAAGCTGCAAAACTGGCGCAACATATTTTCGTCAAGGCGCTCACAAAGTGGCCCCATTTCTAAGCGGCGAACTTTTCCACTCAACTGGAATTGGAAAGCTCCACTGGGCGGGAGTGTTTGTCTCTAATTTTGCCCCCTCTAATTGCCGCACACGAAAGGAAAAAAAAAGAAAAAAAAGGGCAAAACAGGCAAAAAGGGGCACTTAATCATATAATTTAATCGCCCCAATCGGCAGCTTAGCTCTGGAGCCTCTTCACGGTCCTCTAGCCGCGCCGAAACGCTGTTCCAGGAAGCGCAGTGTTTGCCTTTTCTCCAACTCGCAACTGGCAGCTAGCCGGCGAGTCGCGTGCCCCAAAGGGCCGTCTGCGAGCTTGGCCAGCCGGCAAGCTGGAAAGATGGCAAGCTGGCAAGCTGGTGGGCGCCGAGGACAAGCAGCCGCGAAGATACACAGCAGCCGCTTGGAGATTGGCAAAGAGTTGCTTGGGAGAAACGTTTTTTCCACTGCAACAAGGGCGCCCTCAACGAAGCTTAGGGGTGGTCTCTCTCTCTCAGTGATCTGCAAATTGGGGAAGGCCAACGGGGGGAGGCAGCTCGGCGAGCTTGGCGAGCTTTGCGCAGTTTGCCAAGCTGCGCCGCCTCGTTGGCGCCAACCCTTTGCCGCTTTGAGAGAGAGAGACACATGCTCACTCACATGACAACTGGCAGGGACTAGCCGCCGCAGCTACTCTGCGCTGCACTGGGCCGCTGGGCTGCTTTGCGCGGTGGCTCTGCTTTGCACTGTGGCAGCGCTGCTCTGCGCCGAGCAAAGTGAGCGCGCGCGACCTTGAACTTGAAAAAAATGCACTCCCCCTAAGGGCGCGCGCAAACGTGGGCTCGTGTGGCACCTGTTGCGTGGCTTTGGAGCGCGCGCTCAGCGTTCATCAAATTTCACACACTCGCCGCACACTGACAGCTGGCAGGCCGGCCTTTGTTGACTGTGTGCGCGCCGCAGACTGTGTGCGCCCGCTCGCAACTGCACACAGTCCGCCGCCGCCGCTTGGAAAGACACACGCACGCAGGCTGCCCGTGCAGCTCGGCGGTGCCACTTCCGCCCCCAGCGGGCCTCCTCGCCGGCCGCTGGGGCGCCCCTCGCAGCCTCTTGGTCTCCTGTTCTTCTGTTGTCGAGCTCGGCCGACTCGGCGAGAGAACAAACAACAAACAAACAACAATGACAACAGCAGACTGTCACTGCGTCACGCGCCTCTCAGCTGGGCGCAGTGTTGCCCAATCGCGCAGTTATGCAAACCGAGAGGCGCCCCAAGAGGCTTTTGTTCGCCACTCGCGGGCTGCAAGTGGGCGGCGAGTAGCCCACTTGCAGCCCGACGCTTAGGGGCGACAATTGGGGGCCCATTTTGGCGAGAGAGGCGCAAAAGAAGAAGTTTTCGCCTTTTTCCACATCGATAACTGTTTCACAATCGACACTTTGCCAATGGATAACTTGGCTGCTTGTACTTACAGGAAACTGGGAGAAATATTCGCTGCGACACGCTGGGTGGCACTCCATTCGACGCAATGCACATGTAGAAGCCCATGTCGTAGCGGCTCACCCGCTCGAGTCGCAGCACTGGACCCTCGCCGATGAAGCCGCCGCCCTTTCCGGTCTGGTTGCTTGGGCCGCTTTGGGTGGTCTGAGTGTCCTGGATTTGCAGCTCGGCGGCCGCGCGTCTAGTCCTGTCGTGGTGGTGGTGGTCTGTGCGCAGTTTGGTGCGGTTGTTTTGCAAATTTTATCGATTTTTTGTCAATTTTTTGTCGATTTTCATCAGTTTTTTGCCCATTTTTCGCGGGCGAAAAGGAGGCCAGTTAGTGAGTGTGTTGGCCGAGTCGGCGAGACAGTCGCGCGCCAGACACAAGGGCGCCCTCGAGCGCAGCTTGGGGCCAAATTACGACGAGTGCTTAGTGCAGGCTGAAGCGCCTCTCGAGCGTCTTGCTGGAGACTTGTTCAGTCGGAGCTGCTTGCGCAAGTCGGCTGGAAGTGGGCGCAAATGTCGCCCAAATTGCCCGGCGCATTGCTGCCTCGCGCCATGCGGGCCGCCCTAAGCATCCTTATGCGATTCTAAGGAGCATCCTTAGCATCAGAAGCATTCTTAGCATGAGAAGCTGCCGTTGACGCGCGCGTGCAGCTCGCGGGCCGCCGCTCGAGGCCCAAATGGGCGCAATTATCGTCCGACCAGGCTCGCTGGCGGCCGCAACAATGATTGATTCTCGGCGCCCTTTCCTCTGGCCGCCACTCGACTTGTGCCCATTTTGTTCAGCCAGTTTGGCCAACTTTCTTCCGAGCAAACTGCGCCCGAACGAGCACTCCAAACGGCCCATTCTGTCGAGCCTCAAACAGCAGACGCTCGTGTCTGTTCGCCGCCTAGTCTCACGCCAAGCTTGAGGGCGCCTCTCTCGAACGACTGTCTCTGGCTTGTCCGAGCGGCGCCTCCTCCTCCACTCTCAGCGCCAAGATCTATCTATCTAACACAGTCTAACGTCGAACCGTTCCACTTACCTCGCCGGCCGAAGACGCGAATCTCGACCGATCTCGCCGAGTCGTGCAATTTTTCCGATTCGTCCGAGCTCGCCGAGTTGCTCTTTTGCTTTTGCCAATTTGCGGGCCAATCTCCAGCCAGCCGTCTCGCCCGAGACAGTCTCTCGCCGGCCGCGCTCGAGTCGCCCGCCGCTGGCGCCCCCTGGTGGCCCTGCTTCGAGTTACTCGCGGGCGGCTTGCTCGCCTCCGTCTTGCTCCTCTGCTCGCCGCCCGCCGCCAACTGGGCCTCCTCCTCTTCCTGCTCGCTTGGAACTGCTTCCGGCCCGCCCACCTGGCCAAGCTCGTTCGACTCTTCGACGAACCAGTTCTGTCTGGCGAGCTCGTGCAGCTGAGATTCGCGTCTCCACTTGATCACAGGCTTGGGGATTCCGTCGGCTTTGTTAGTTGTAGTGTTTGCAGTTTGGGCGAGATGTTTGCTTAGTTAGTTTTGGGAATTTGTTGCAATTGTTGGCAAACTAAACTGACCTAGTCTCAGATTGGCTAGCCCAGCAAATGAGCTAGTCTAAAATGAGCTAGTGGCTCTAATTGGCCAGTTTTAAACAGAGAGAAAATTAATAAAGCAACACTTACCGGCACAGCGCAGCTCCACCGAGTGAAACTCTTTCACTGGCGCCACATTTATGCTCGTCTCCTGCTCTTTGATATGGGGCGACTCTGCCGATTGGAAGGAAGTTGCAAAGGTCGGTTCGTGTGGCCAGTGTTTGGCCAATTCGGAAAATGGGGGGCGCCACTTGGTTAGTGTCTAGCCAGCGAGAGAGAGAGAGAGAAAGAGGCCAGCTTGGCCGGAAGGGGGAAAAATAGGGAGAAATTTGGGCCCAGTTTTTTATCTGGAAGAAATCTGGCCCAATCGAGCGAGTTGCCGCCCAAGCAGCGCCCACGTGGCGCCCTAGTCCATAGGGCGACTGTGGAAGTGCGTGTTCCCTAATTAGTGGCCAGTTTCCTCTTCCAAATGGTTCCAAAGGGCGACCTTTGGGAGGAGGCAACTCCATTTGGGCGGCTCCTCCCAAATGGTTGCCACGCGCCAAAGTTTGTCCACTTCTTTCCTGAGCTTGCCAAGTCCAAGTTCGCTCGGATTCCAACCGAGCATATCTCAATGAGGCCCATCGAAAGCTTCACTTACTCACGACGTCCAAGATGTGCACTTGCGATTGGGGCGGCTGGCTGCTCAGCTGGCACATGTACTGGCCCTGATTGTCGTTTTGGTTTTCGTTTTCGTTTTGTTTTCCACCAGCGTTCATGCGATTGTTTTCGTTTTTTTGTTGTTTTTTGTTGTTTTTGTTTGGTTTTAGCGCCCAAATTTGGTTAGTTCAGTGTTCAGTATTTAGTGCTAAGGATTTCTCGTTCAGCTTTTGGCCTTCCGGCCTGATTGATTTGCCGGCGGGCAGCTTCTTTGTATTCACAGGCTGGTGTGAAATCTCGGCCCCCCAACTACAATTCTCGCCCCTCCCAAGCCGCCCATGCAACAAGGCGACCAGACAGAACCTTCAGCCTGAGCTTGGGGCGAGCCGGAAGTGCAGCAGGGCGCTAGGGGTTAGGAGCTTGGCGTGCGAGAGCGAGACGACGAGGGCACCTCAGAGGCCGTCTGGAGGCGTCCAGCTGGGCTTAGGGCCGGCGTGCAGGTCGCGCATCGCAGTCAAACAATGCCGAGCTGCAATGGGCCGACCGAGAGCGCGTTGGGGACAAGGAGCGGGCAGAATGTCGCCACAATGGGCGAATCATTAACTGGGAATAGAGAAAAGATAAAGTTTTCCGACGGAGAGCTAGCGACAGGCGTGGAGGGCGCGTGTCACGCTTCGGCAAAGAGAGCAGGGAGCTCTCCTTGCAAGGAGCGCCCCCTTAGCCCTTCCCACTGGGTCCCGCGACTTCTGGAGCTAGTAGCTAGTTCCAGACGAGAAACTGGCAGCCTGGCCGGAAGCGGGACAGTCGGCCGGCGCTTTGGGGCGCGTGACTGTGTGCGGCTGGTCGCGGGCGGCAGACAGTCTGGCGGTTGCACAGCTGGCCGCTGGAGGGGAGTTGGCCCCGAAGAAACTCGATCGGGAATCATTTGTTGCCATTCGGTGGGATCGATTGCGATCTTTGTCGCGCGCATTGGGCCACCCCTTAGCTCTGGCCCACTGCTGGGCCTCCCCTGCAACCAACGGGCGCCAACGAGCGCGACCAGTGGGCCCCCGATCGACTTTGGCGGCAACTGTATCGACTGGCCACTCGCTCGCCTGCAGTGGTCAGCCGCCGCTGCTGGCGCCTAATGAATTGCGCCCGCAGCTCGTCTCTGGGCGCCCAGTTGGCCGCCTGGTCGCCCACTAGGCGCCGACGACAAGCCGCCCGGCGGCGCCGCGTGCCACATGCAGGCGGCCGCGCGAGACCGCTCGGTCAGCTAATCAGCGGGCCAAGTTGGGCGAAAAATGGCCCCCCGCGCGCTCGCTGGGCACGTGAGCTTGGCTGCTCCTCGTTTGCCTCTGCTCGCCGCTTAGGAGCCGCAGCTTAGGGGCGGCCGATTTGCAGACACTTCATCGGCCGCCTGGGCCCATTTGAGCGCCGCGGGCCCATTGTTTCGAGTCCGCCGAGATCGCCGACGGTCAGCCCGCCGTTCCAGTCAACGAGCAGGCCTGTTTGTGGCACCTCCAAAGGTAGTTTGGAAAGGAAGCTCAAAGGGCGAGCTGCCTTTGCTTGGCCAGTGCTCAGGCATGGCTAGTGGTCAGGCGCGGCTGGCCAGACGTTGATCAATGGCGGCCGCACTGCGAGGGGTCCCCTTTGCTGTCTGGCCACACTTCTGACGGTCTCCGATAAGCAAAACTGGCCAGCTCGAGTTAATGGCACTTCTGGGAGTCGCCCCTCAGCTGAGTCTTTGGCGTCGTCCAAAGACTGTAGCTTGTGGCTAAAAGGGGCCGAAATTGGGAGCAAATGGCCAGCCTCAGTGGTCGCACGAGGAGGCGGCGCTCTCAAACTTTTCCACTTTTCCACTTTTGCAGTTTTCCACTTCTTCTGAAGTTTTCTCCTCGTCAAGTTTTCCACTTTTCGCCCCAAGTTTCGCCCACATGATTGATTCAAACCGCCGCCAAGCCTTATCTCTCCAATGGTCTCTTCTGAGCCGCGCGGCAAGCTCAATGGCGAGCTCAATGGCGTCAACGAGGCAATTAACGGCTTGTTTCTCTGGGCCTCTTTTTCCGCCTCCTTGGGGCGCATTGTCGGCCTGAGGGGCTCAGCTCGCGCAGACAGACACTAGCTCGTGTGGACAGACACTGGTCTCTGCAGACAGACAGTGGCTGGCTTGGCGGAAACAACTTTTGCAACAACTTTCACAACAACTCTTGCAGCAACACTTTCGGCAAGACGTGCTCCTTGTGCAAGAAGGCAGCAGCTTGGCTCTGGGGCGCAACTGGCCAGCCAGACGCACGAAATCAGTTCGCCGGAAAAGATAAATCAAGCACCTTGTTTGCGTCGCCCGTTTACTCGAGCCAAGAGGCGACCAAACGGCGGCCAGCGAGCAGAAAAAGGGCCAGCCGGAAGGCGGAAATTGTGCAAATTTCCAGCCTCCTTCTCTGTCTGCCTGTCCCTCTGGGCAGTGGATAGGCAGTGAACTCTTCCTAGTCGTCCGAGTGGCTGACTAGCACCACTAGGACCACTATCTGGCGGCCCAAATCGGTCCGCTCGGCCGCCCAAAGAAGGTCCAGTGGTGGACCTTCTTTCCACCGAGCTGCAGAAACGGGCCCGCAATTAGACGGCCAGTGTAATGGGCGCGCGCTCTTTGTAGTTGGGCTCATTATTGACAGGAAACCGATGCTCCTTTGTGTCCGACTGGCAGTCTGTGAGCGTCCAGAGCTCGTTGCAGCTGGCTCGTGGGGGGCGAACACTGCGCGAGATTAGCCACTCTCTGCGGGCAAAGACTGGCTCAAACTGCGCAGTTTAACTGCAAAGTCCAAGTGCAAAGTCCAACTGCAAAGTCCGCCAGTTTGTTTGGGCCGCCTTGCAATTTCCACAGAGGTGCATAGGGGCGCTGCGAGCGGTGGACGCCTGTCAACAGCTGCAGACTAGGTGCGGCGTACAGAGGCGGCCAGAGTGGCGCCCACCAAGCGTCCAAAGCCGCTTAGGGCCGGCCTCTGGGCGCCTCTCGTGCTCTTTTCGTGTGGGGCAAAGAAGTGGGCGCCCGAAGGCTGCAGAGTGAGAGCGGGCCGCTTTTTGCTCTTAAAAAATTTATGGTCCACTAGCTCTGGCCAACTGGCTCTCCTGCGCCGCTCGCTTCTTCTGGCCGTCTCTAACGGGCGTCTCTGGCGGGCAACTTTCACTCTGGCCGGACCACGAAGATCGGCGGCCAGCCCGAGCGACTTGGGCGCCCCTTAAGTGCGCTCCAGTGGGCGCTCCTGGAGAGGAAGTGGCCGCTCGGAGGGGAAAAGTTGGCGGGCGGCGCGCGATGACAGCCGGCGCGTTTATCAATGCGCGCGGGCGGGGCAAATTCGTGCGTTAAAGTGATGAACAAGGGCCGCTCCAGACGAGCGTGAAGGGAGGGGGCAGAGTGGTTGCAGGGGGCGCACGGGGGCGCCGATCCCAGTCTCTGGGTGGGTCGTGGGGGCCCAGCCGGACAGAGTGTGTCCAATTTCGGGTGGGAATGAGGCGCCCCGGCGGGGAGATATTGGCGCAAATCAACTATCAACTATCAACTGGCGTCTCCTGATCGCGAGTGGTGGCCCAGAGAGCTCGGGCGGGCGGACGTCCAAACAAGTGTGCTACCTTTTTGCGGGCCAGATTTGCACTGCGTCTGGAGAGCGCGCTGTGCCGCGCGTGCTTTTGTGCGCGCGGCCCAACGAAAAGAGCACGGCGGGCAGCGCGCAGGCTGCAGCTCACTTTTGATTGGCCGCGCGCCGCAAACGATCCTCGGCCGCCGCTCCTCAGCCTCGGCCTCTGCCCTAAGGGTCGGCGCGCCACTCGAGCGAGCGCCCCCGACCGGCACACTGATGCAAACATGGCGGCTCTCGATGAAACGGGAGACCCACGAGCACGCATTAACGGCCTCGCGAGGGCCGCCCCAAGTCACCGCCAGCGAGCAGCGTGGAGCAAGTGAAATTGAGGCGAAAATTCAATAGTTTTCCCCCCAAACTGAGGGCCCACTTTAAGTGGCACCAGGCCATTGGCACGCTTCATTTGTTTCGTTTGTCTTGATGGCTTTCGTTGACTGTCTGTCTGTGCGTGCGTCTGCCGGCCTGGCTGGCTGGCTGGCTGCTTGGCGACTGCTCACAGCTTTACCGATGGGCAGAGAGTGGGCGAGAAAAACGAGCAACGGCCCAAAGTGGCCTCCTTGTTTGTCTTTCATCTCTTTGCCTGCCTGCCTTCTCGGAGAGGCCGCCTCAGCGAGCAGCAAGACGAGCGGCGGACGCGCCCAGACGGCCCGAGTGGAGCGGCCCGGCCGGAAACAGGATCACAGTGGCGCCAATATTCTCACGCTATCGCTTGGGACTGGGCGCGGGCGATGCTGGCCCGTTTGGGGGCGGCTTCTGGCAGTTGTGGGGAAACAATCATCAGATTTCACAGCGAAAATTTGGCACTTTTTTGCCGCCTTGTAGGAGGAGAAGGAGCAAAAAGGCAACGAGATCGGCAAGCAGCGAGACGCCATAACGCGCGCCCATTGCACTGCTCACAGTGTGCGATGGGCGATGTGCGCTGTGCACTGTGCACTATCCAAAAATACGATTACAAATTTCCGTGCAGCGCTGCGCAGAAATGTAACCGTATTTTTGACGCCCATTGTGCAGCGGGCCCATTGCGTTGCTGCAGTCGCGCGCTCGCTCGACGCTGCAGCCAAATCCAATCACACTGATTGACTGGCCGCGCGTATTGACTGCGCCCTCGACTGTCTCCTCTGGCCGAGCGGCCGCTTGGCGCCCCTCGCTGCCCGTCTCATCTGGTGGACAATTATCGGCTCGCCATCGAGCTTGGGGCGTGCATTTTTGAGAGAAGAAACAAGCGACCGAGTGGCCAGTTGGCGGCCCTCGAGCGGCGGCGAGACGGCAAATTGAATTGGCAGCTAATCAACTTTTGCACTGACGATGATGGAGGGCAAGCAAATTAGCTGCCAACAAGCAGTCTCAGACCAATGGCGAGGCGACGGGCGCGCAGATTGGCGCCCATTGATATTGGAGAATGGGCCCACAGATGCCGGAGCGCAACTGGAGCGCGAGACTAATGGCGCCGGCCGGAAGGGCCCAAGTGGGCCCAGTTTGAGGCCGTCTGGACTGGGCCCAAATCGATGGGCCGGCGAGAATGCGGGCTGCGAGCTAGTCGAGGGCTGCGAGTCGCGTGGCAGGGCGCCACACTCAGTCTCTGGGCTCCGGCGGACTGTTATTGTTATTTCCCATTGGAGTTGGCTTATTTGTTATTTGTTATGGCGCCCGCTTGTGCCTGTTTCTGCGCGCCGGTGGCCACTGTTTGGGCGCCCTAAGCGGCGCTAACAAGTTTGAAAATTTGAGAATTTCCCAGAAGCGGCCACACACACGACACTTGGGCGCAGTTGGGAGACGCCCAACTGGCCCAGCGGCCGGCCACTTCATTAGGAGTTGGCCCTCGGCGAGCTCGAGGCGCGCCAGAGTCGCCCGCTTGCAGGCCTTGCCTGGCCGGCAAGATTAATTGGCAACACACACTCTTGGGGCCCGCGGCGCGTCGTTGGCGGCGGATCGATTGCCGGACGAGAGACGATGCGAGGGGCCCACCACTTGGGGCGCCGTGGGGAGCGCGCTCGTGTTTGTGTGCGGCCAGAGACTGGGGCTGCTGGTTGCTGGCGTGCAGAGTGCAGTGCGTGGGGGCCGCGTGCAGTGCGCCCAACTCTGCACAGTGCGCCTGCTCTGCACAGGCTCGCCTGCAATGAATATGGATGTGCGCCTTTGGCTTGCTGGAGGGCGACGATGATGGAGCATGATGAGCGAGTTCGGCGAGTTGGGGCGAAAAAGGGAAAACAATAACACACAGACAAGGGCCAGCTGGCCGCCCCAATCGACAGCGCGGGGGCGACTAGGATAAAACGGGCAACAAGGGCAACTGCTGCTGCTCGCCCGTGGCCACTCGCCGGGCCCACCTCCAGCTCGACTGGTAGAAGTGTAGAAGGCCAGGAGGTGGAGGAAAAAAGCCCCGCTCGGACCGCTTTTAATTCATTGTCCGCCGTGGGTGGCCTTTGGGGGTCTTTCGGTGGGGCTGCTGGCCAGCGAGAAGCGACTGGCGACTGGCGAGTGGCGCTCATCTTCATAAGTCGTCATGATTCGCTGGAATGATAATGGAGGCCTCTGGAGCGCACTCGTGGGGCTGCAATCACGCCGAAGAGCAAGAGCAGAGCCAGAGAGGCCCAGTTTCATCGGGGCCAGTCCGAGCGCTTGGGTCTGGCCGCGAGTCTGGCCGCGAGCGAGACACAGAGGCGCAGGAAGGCGCCTGAACAGCGAGGAAAACATTGTAATGCAAAGCCAAACAGTGGCGATGACATGCGCGTTGTGCGGCCGCAGCTCGTCTATGGAAATGTCTCAATTCCAGAGGCCAGTTCCTCCCAAGCTGCTGGGCCCAAGTGAGCGGCCCTTGCACTTGGACCACCCGGCGAGCGGCCATTCGTCGTGCGGGCAGCTCTTCCTGGCCGGCGGACAAGCAGGAGGAGCAGGAACAAACGAAGGGCGCCCAAGAGGAACCAGCAGGAAAGAGAGGCGGCGAAAGAGGAGACAGCGGAAGTGGCGTAATGGAAACTCGCCGGCGGGCTCCTGCAAGCTCGAGTGACGAGTGGCAGTGGCCGGCGAGTTGTGCGCTCATCAGGCCTCGGGGCTGCCGGTTTTAAGTTTCTTGGCTCGTTGGCATAATAGAATTTGGTGATTCAGGAATTCGGTCGAGGGCTCTGTGTTGGGTGGGGGAGCTTGTGTGTGGCTAGCCAGCCAGCAGTGAGCTACTGGCTGGCTGGCTGGCGTTGAGCAATAATTGTGGCTTTAATCAAAATGTCCGGCTCGAGTGACAAATTTATGTTATGGGCAGGCGTTTGTTGTTGTTTTCGCCCTCTTTT
>Ga0058701_10003798_pt1 | contig 12084 bp, 4 predicted proteins | sample AgamicOrMae_FD_97039 | JGI IMG/M metagenome (GOLD analysis project Ga0058701, IMG submission 97039) | Agave microbial communities from Guanajuato, Mexico - Or.Ma.e | ecosystem: Host-associated > Plants > Phyllosphere > Phylloplane/Leaf | place: Guanajuato, Mexico | collected 2012-06-04 | reverse complement strand
TGAAATGTCGCGCAATTGAAATATCGCGCAATTGAAATGTCGCGCAAATGGGTTGTCGCGCAGATGGGATGTCGCGCAATTGAAAAGTCGCGCAAATGGGATATCGCGCAACTGGGATATCGCGCAGTTCAAATGTCGCGCAATTGAAATGTCGCGCAGATGGGATGTCGCGCTAGAAAAAAGTCGCGCAAATGGCATTTCCCCCTTTTGTCACGGGACATCCAAAAGTTAAAGGAAAGACTAAAGGTAACGCCAAAAAATCACCAGGCGCGATTTTATTGCGATCAGGTTTGTTATCAACGGGAAAAGTCCGAGTGCATGACGGTTTTCTAGGCAAGCTTTCGTTACGAGCGGATCTGTTATAGACCGTTATTTTATGGTATCTCTGAAATGGTTCACTGCTTGATACCAGTTTATGGCAGCATGATTATTTGAAATGGAGAAATAGGAAAAAACCTTCCAGTTTTGTCTACAACACTATACACAGTTATTTAAAAAAAAAAGCCACCAGGATGTGCTGGGTGCGAAAAGGACAGTCCTCTGCCTTTCTGTAGGAGACTTTCTTCCTTTCTCTGTCTTCTACAAATTTCTCGCGAATTCGGCTTCCAAGTAGAGCCACCGTTTTGTAAAGTTTCTATTATTGAGAAACGGGGATCCCCCGCTCTCGATCCGCGATTGTGTATTCACATGACAGATGCGTGTGTCAATCTTTGCTTCACTGTGACATCTCCATTTTCCAGCTGCCAATGCGATGCAGATTTTTGGTTATCCGAGTAATAATGATCCCCAAACATTATGGCAACACATCAAAGATCCTGTTCGGTTTACCTTTGGCCTGATCCTAGCATTCTCCTTTCTAAATTTGGTAGCAAGCTGATTGTGGTATTCAGCCAAATTGTGTCAAAGATTTACGTTCCAAGGACATGATTAGTGCTTGCGATGTCGTTAACGAGTGTTCCATAGTCGACCTTCTAGTATTCCAATAGTTCATTTGAGAGCATCGACCGTTAATCATCCCCATAATACCACAGTTACAGGTCAAAGGTCTTTTCAATACGGTAAAGGAGTGTATACGTATATTTTACATAAAGATATGCAACTAAACTATGTTTTTATGTAATGATCGAACTTCCACCGTCAAATTGAAAATTCGCTAGTTCTGACCTTTCATTTGTATTCAAAGTCGATGATTCGAAATCTCTACTCAATCTGGTACAAGTAAGCGTTATTAGGCTTGGTGATTATTACAATAGGTTAACCGAGGTTGTATAAGTCAGGTTGAAGTGCTTTCTTCCTATTCACTAAACTCAGTCGACTTAGCGATGAAGGGGAAAACGCAAGAGAAAAAGGGCATCCTCTAATATTTACAATGGACTGCAAAAGATAGCTTCTCCCGGCGGAATCTGCAGGATAGACATAATCCCACTATTACCAATATGTCGCTTGTCCCAAAACACGTAGAAACCAAACCGAAGATATGCAATCACACGCCATATGCCTTAATATTGCATGTTTTAGGGGTGTTGCAACTGTTTACAAAAGATCGGGCTTTTATGGTCGGTAACACGCTCATTTGTCAGGGTGCGTTTTGGAATATTTATCGCCTCCCTAAAATGATATTGGTGCAGTCGACAGCTGCGCTTGCTAACCGCATGGAAACGGTCCCTTGATTGGCCACAACCATTTCATTTGGCGGAAATGCTCACATTTTCACTTTTATATTGTTTAATCGCCCGAGTTGTAAAGCTGTTCGATAGTTTACAGCGTGTTAAAACAAAGCGACAAGAGGTTTTTCTTTTGACCTCGTATCGTTTGCCATCCCTCTTATTTCTTCGGAAGAATTGTATTACTCAGTATTTAATTGCAGTCGTTTTAACTCCTAATGTTTTTTTGTAAATACCAACTTGATGTTTTTATTTTCCGTCGCCAAGCCCAGCGAAGCGACAGACTCTTGGCCTATCCGTCGCCTTGTCAGATGTCGCTTACTTCTCTGAGAATTACTGCCACCGAGAGTCCTGAAAGATGAAGATAGAGTCGCCAATGGTGATACCTTCCATGGGGGCCGTCATGACATGCTGTGCAGTATACTCCAAATTCCAATTTCTTTTAATTTGGCCCGCCAGAATACCTAGCAGGTAAGTTAACGTATATTCTGAATCACCATCGAGCGACTTCGTCTTCCAGACCGTTTAAGAAGTTAGCCGTGTTTGACAGACTCACGAAATCTGTAGCAACATAGATCTTTCCATAGTTTGTGCGGGCCGTTGTTAGGAGCTGGAAGTCGTTACTGGGGTCATAATTAATCCCCTCTTCAGCTGTATTCATAGGTAGCCTATCTTTCAAGGCAAACGGTACTTACATAGACGTCTACTTGAATGACTAATCAAGCGAGAACGCAACTGATTTCAAGTGGCTCTTGACCTATATTTCGATATTTGCATCGCCGTTGTGATGGTGGCCCGTCTCAGCGGCGCAAATCTCCCAGAGTAGAGACGTTTCCAGAGCGGCTCCTTGCTTAGTTGTGATGTGTGCGCCCAAGTGCAGAAAGATAATCGCAATGAAGCTACGGCTTAATGCGCGGCTAATACTGGCGTCCTTAAAGGACTTCTTTGGGCTGGAAGTTGTTGAGTTCCGCTTCATGTGCAAACAAAGAGGCCTGGAGAACCGCAGAAGCGGCGGAAGATGCTCTCAAAGAAGGTTACCACCCTCTGATATATGTGGCTCGGCTTTCACGAGTGGTAAGTTCAGCTGAATCAACGCTCACAAGAGTGCCCTATTCTGCAGTTTCATTTCTGGTCTCCGAAAATAGTTCAACAGTGCCACTTTTCTCACGGATTTCTGGCGCTGAATGGTCGGAAACTTATCTTTTGTGTGGCGAATCAAAATGACAACAACCAAGGAGCACTCCCGTTACATTAAACCTGTTCAAAACCTCATTGTAGCGATAAGCAGAAGGTTATCGCGAACCTCAGGGTTTTGACGAGGAGTTAACTTGGCTTATCAGTGTGATGGTAACTCTGATCCACATGCGTAGACGAGGGAGGTCACAACCTTTACGAGCCAATCATATCTTAATGAACAGATTTTTTTGCAACTACTACATTCTCTGATAAAGAGTAATAATAAGTTAGCCATATCAATTAATAGGGGATTGTTCGTAGCTTTTTTGTGGTGTCTCTCGAGATATGGCGAAAGAAAGCTGCATTTATGGCCAGGAAGATGTCCGAACCTCCGAGTCCAGAGACTGCATTAGATCATCGATAATCCACGTAATCCAAAAGTATAATTCAGTAGAATCACATACTGTATATACTGTATGATTAAAATGAATCGTCCAACCACATTCGTCGTTCATCTGATTTTGAACCTGTAAAGGTTAATCTTAAGAAGACTTACAGGTTAATCTTGAGAAGACTTGCGCGTGCAAGTTTCCCATTATGGGTCGACTACTTTTTTGTTTCAAGAGACGACTGAAAATTACGAGTAAAATTCCTGATTAAAAAAATAGTTATTCACAGGCATCGTTTTTTTGTTCCGACCCTCGGATATCAATTTGACAATACGTGGACCAAAATATCTGTGGGCTTAAAATCCCAGAGAAGGAATGCCTCGTAAAGCAAAGAAATGCGTCCACGCAGACATTCCTGAGTGTTATATTCCATGTACTTCACGTAATGTGGGGATCTTGTCACAATTTTATCTCCTTCGGTTTTAGTACCTTGACGTCACTAATGATAGAGTTTCGAGAGGAAGAAGATAGAGTGCCTATGTACGACAGCCGGAACTCCATCAACGGATGTGAGTGACGCACTGCCCTTTTTTCCAATTCCGAAACATCGCACTAATAGAATCCTTTGTCTTGCCGGAAATCTTACAGCTGTGATCACAGTCCTTGACATAATTACTGTGGCACACAGCATATTGTGGAGCGAATGGGGTATTTAAGTAGTAAATTTGGCAGCAGAACGAGTGGAATTAGGCGTGCCTGAGCGTATTTGCATGGCTTTCGCATGGTGTGGATGAAGGCCCGCTATTGTGCCTTTGCGCCAACAGAAAAATGGCGAGACAAAAGAGCTTTTGTTTGGCCTGATATTCGGAGAGTGCGTCTGGCAGACTGTTCGTCTGTTTAGCGCCCTCCCTCATATACAAGCGCAGGGCTGAACGGCCTAATCAACATACGCGGAGGACAGCTCCAACATAATGTTAACCCTCCCGCCGCGCTTGTCTCCCGGGAACTTGGCCAGTTAAACATGGACAGATGGTTGGAGTCTGCAATCTTCGACGCATTCTTGCAGTTTCAAGTACCCTGTGAGAAACGTGTGCTCTTTGATGTAAGAGGCCGCAAGGGTCTGAAAGGTTGCGCTGTTTTGAGTGGGTACTTCGATTCAATGCGAGATTAATGATAAACGAGGCTTTTGATCAACGGCTTTGCTTTGCGACCGAAGGATACCAGGAGCACTCTCTTCCAGCTATGCACGGAGGTTCTCCTCTCTCTCTTCCATGCCAGTGAAAATGACTTTTCTGGATGGGACACCCTAAAATAAATAATGCAAAGCCAATAACACGCACTTTTACAGAAAAATTGTCTGGTCAAGAGGCAAACTTCCTTCGAAAGTGCATCAGTTTGTTTTTGTGCTAATTTATTAACAACGTGATTCTCGGATGGTTCCAGACACTTGCTTAAGCAGAGCTTACGAATTTCAATTGAAAATGCTTCATATTGTGTGGAAGTACTAGGGATAAATCTATGGGTGAGATCAGTGTGGGGCATCCGCAGATCCCCTTCTCTCAATCAAAATTGTAAAAATGAATACCTAAAACAGCAAGGAAAATTTGCCCAGAAAAACTGAGGGGAAGAGGCGAAGGAGGAAAAGAAGGCGAAGAGAGACGAAAGAAAAGGAAGGAAAAGAGCAAAGAGGCGGAACCAAAAGAGCTTTTCGAGGTTGACGAACTCAGGTACAGAGGTCGTACGGAATCATCGGGAAATCAGAGGATTTTCCGAGGTTGCATTGAAGACTTTGACAACTAACGATATCTAACCCTCCCGATCCTCACCTTTGAGAAAAGGCAGTACAACCCCAATACCCCCTTGACGCAACTGAAACCTAGATCTGCCCTGAATGCAATTGCCCTTAAAGCCATGTGGTAGCTCTGATGTATTGTCTAGGACAAACTTAGCTGCTGAGGCATGGGTAGCTGCATGTTGGTAAATGAGGATTACGGTGCAAACTGAGGAGTTCGAAAAATACTGTATAACGATCACCAGCGTTGGCGGAGACCACAAAGTGCAGGTTGCAGGCGGAATCATCCCTGTGTACACTTGCGCCCTTCCCTTTCTCTTTTCTGCTCCCTCCCGCGTGGACGTGTCCGACCTGGCAACTCCTACCGACAAATGGAATCGTCAGCGCGCTCGGCAACAATGGAACTCACAACAGATGGGATGGACAGCCTCCTAACAAGAGACCATCAGTGTTGCAGAGTACGGAATTTCACAATGTAACAATTCAGGTCGACAACAATCGCCACAATAAGTGAATGGAGTCTCGTGTTCGCACCACCAGAGCCTCTACTATGGTACCAAAGTACCTCGATGCAGAATGCTGTTCCAAAAAGGGATTCGCGCAAGGTTGGTGGTAACGCAACAAACCTTGCAATATTGACATTAGAAAGGTGAACTTTCAACTTTTTATCTACACGAAAATCTCTATTTCAATAAAAAATGACCGTCTGTGTACAACAAACGCTCAGGTGTACTACCAGTGCACGAAGTATCGCCGTCTTCTTCCTGTTCAGGAGGAACATGAGAAAATAACGTGCAGCGCTGTGTTCGATCAGAGCGTCTTTTCACGTATCTATATATGTTCATTCTCTTATATCATTATTGCCGTGATGTTATAGAAGTATTATGTGTCCCCCGGAATCTGCAAGAAAAATGATATTTGAGCTGTCTTAAACGTTTTTCCAAAACAATCGTAAAGTCCTTGGCATGTTATCAGGTACATCAAGAACATTCGCTCTATTGTCTACAGGTTGAATAAGCAGTTGCTGCGAAGTAAAAATCGCCTGATCCTACGATGTACGAGATTTAAATTCGGCCTTGCCATACGGCTTTTCTGCGCCATATTCAAGTGTAGTAGAGGTCGGGCCGATCCATCGCTTTTCACCGAGCACTGGAGTAGTGCATTTGATTGTATTCTTCGCGAAATACAACGGTACTGCAAGAGTTGTTTCAAAACCGGAGCAGCGTGAATACCTTCACACACGTGTCGATGCCGCTGGTTTCAAGGACCTCTTCTAGTCCACAAAGGACCGCTGATCCTCAAATAAAGGACCTCTTTGGCGGTAAAGTTGAAGGTCCGACTGCCGGCCGACCTGTCACATGTGAGACGGCTTGACGCCAAACCGCAGCGTGGGGAAGATCGGGCTCTGATAACAGCTTTTCTTGAAATAGTAACCAAGATGGTTTGCCATGATATTGGGGTTGCTACAGATGAACAGGGTTAGACTGATGCCGGTGAATCCCTTTGCTATTCTTTTACATTTTCAATGAAAAATGTATCTTCCAGGCAATATTCATCGTTCATGATGTGGGGTTTCGCCAAACCTTATGAAATAATACAATGTGCTAGATGACATAATTTGAAGATTAGGAAAATATGCCTATTTGACTGGCAGATTCTCATAACAGTATTCGACTGAGATTATGTATAGACGAGGCTCTTTTCTACGACTTTGATGCGGCCAAACGGTATTAGGAGCGCTCCCTAATGTGCACGGAGCAGGTTACTCCTTGCTCTTTTACGCTTGTCAAAATAACCCTACTTGATTGAACTCAGCTTTGAGCTAATGCCATGAAACCAGATATGCACGGGAGAACATTAACTTACTTGGCCGAATTTTTGTCTATCTTCTGTCTGTGTCTGTTTTATTGAGGCATCTAGGTCATCATCGAATGGTTTATAACTTAGAGTGCAATTAATGCTAGAACTTAGTTCACAAGTTGGCTTCTACATTCTTTCTCGAGTAATCAGCAAGAGAACATAACTGGATGGAAAGAGGTCGGTACGTATGGTAGGTCAACAATTGTTCTTGTTATTTTGAGGCCTATGACAAAATAATAAAAAAGTGTCTCTGCATCTAATTGTAAGTACTTGTATTTTTTTTCGGTTTTTAATGGGCTATTAGTGCGTTTCGAACCTTGATCTATTCGTGAGCAGAGCAAAAATTCAGCGGCAAACTTCTCTCCACGTGGGTGAACCGATTAGAGAACTGTATTTTCGGGTCTCAGGGATACAGTAGATGAGATGGTCCTCCCTAGGCCTTCGAGTTGGCGAGGCCGAGCACAATGGTGACGAGTCCCTCAGCCCCTTCAATTGCGCTCTTAATTTGTGAGAAAGCATTTTCTAGTAGGCCGTGAAATTCAGATCGGCAGACATTAATTCAAGAGCAGGACGTACAGTCAGCGTTAGATCATTATTCAAGAGTGTTATCGCCTCCGAGAGGTTTCTTGGTAGCTCCCCTCGCTCGGACGATGGCCAGTGGGCTTGCAAGTGGGCCAGCTAAGTGCTTCGATTTACTATTTTTCAACGACCGTGACCAGCATAGATTGGCGATCATCTTCTTTTGGGAGCCAGCAGCGTGGGAAGGTGCTATTCAGATATGATTTAGACCAGCTTTCGACACAGAACATGCTAAAATGCGCATAGCTATCGTCGTATTCCACCTGGTGTGTTACCACTGAAGAATGTGCTCATAACCTACTCGCAAAAAGCTCGATCTCTTGAAAATGTTTAACTATATCTTTGATTCGTCATGTTAAATATGGAGTAGCGCTCATGTGTGATAAAGCAAGAATATGAAGGCTGCTGTATCAAAAGTCACGTGGCTTCGTAAAGCCACCCTAGCAGCGAGAAACAGGCTGATACTCCGAATCCGAATGCGGTATAGGCCTGGGGTACCACTTCATGACAATTCTTACTTGCGAGATTGCTACATTAAAATAGCTAGTATTTTGATCATGAAGGCGCTTTCTAGCCACCAGAAGGTTAGTTGACGGATCCAAATCACTTGATTCTTTTATCCCTATCGTAATAATTTCACTCTCGAAGTGACAAATTATAGTTGAAATGTCCTCTGAAGAATAGAAAACTCTGACCCACCTCCATACTGTAAAGTTACTTGTACTTCATTGTATTTCTTTGTAGGTATCCACTCGAAATCACAGAGGCCTCCTCAGAAGGAAACTCCTCAAAAGCTCGACCAAAGAAATCCCATAATAACCACTACTTCGGTTATTGTTGCTGACGATGCTAATGAAAGCAAAAAGCCGGCGGAAGTCCACCTCATCGGCGCGGCGAGCCGAGCTGCATGCCTGCGGACAAGGACACGAGTCCGAACTTCTGCAACAATTTCTCCCCATAAATATCCTCATTTGAGAGGTACTCCTCCCACCAGTCTCAAAGAATAGTCATCCAGGTGCCCTAAGAGGACCAACACCTGGGTTGGGTTGCAGAGGGCTACTGGGCCTTGCCCTGATCATCCACACAACGTCTCCGGTCAGCCGTACCTAATGACGTGAAAGGAAAGAGGTCCGGATGACCGCACACATCATGCATCAGGCCACCCTGAAAAGAAATGGTCACAACATCGTGCCGACCTCGGCGCCAAGCCGTCTGACTTGCTTGGAGAGACGAAGAATCAGCTTGAGGCGCTCTGTCAATTTTTCGGGTAGCATTTGCTATCTCTTTAATTCTGCCTTTGGTGAGCAGGCCGAGCAAAGTGTGGCACAGGGCATCTAACGTTACGTCGCTTTCCTTGATGCCGGTAACTTCAGGCTAGATATCAGTCGAATGTAGCGATAGCGAAGAAACCCTTGAGACACGTGACCAAATCTTCGCGGATGTTTGACCTTAACTTGTTTTAATGAAAGAATGAACCGCGGTTAAAGACAAGATACTAATACAACAGAAAGTGGCGAGAACATGTACACATAAATCATCTTTACGGAGTGCATTTCAAAGTAATTTATTTTTTAACGTGCGTTGTAACGTTTATCCACTGGGGGAACTATTGTGATCAAAAGGAGAGAGATAAATCCAAATAAAAAAGTGCTCTCTTAAGACAAAATGAATAAATAACATGACGCTTAAGTTAAAAAGTTTCACAGGCCCACAGTAAATTTTCACAATTCCTATATCCAAAAAAGGCAAAGCTCATTTAAATTCCAGACACTTTCGGGCCTTTCTGTTTTTTCTCCAAAACCTGCTCTTTTAGAGATTAGTAATTTGAAAAGCGTAGTATTTCTTTTGATCACGATGGCACTCACAATTTGTGCAGCCTCTGCTAATCATTACGACGACCTTCGGGTTGTTGAAGATCACGATAGTGAGGGTCTGTGCAAGATAGTTCCGATGACACTTGTGTAACTGAGCAACAAGAAAATGTTCCAGAATATAGCCAAATCGTCTTCAGAAATCCTTAAAAAAAAGTCTGAATGAATGTCTCAACCGTCACAGACAATACTCGCGTGAGGTTAACAGGCGTGCTAAAAGAGGATGGCAATAAAAGTTAATGTCAGTTGTTTGAATGATGTAGTACATGGGAACCAGCCTTCACCGTTATTAAAAGCTGATCAAGAAAGTATTTACCCCTCAGTAAGACACCTCAATGGAGGATGCTAAATATTCTACGCGTAACGAATGCGAAAATGGAATATGGATTCGCGCATATGTGTAAATGTGTATTGTGTTGTGATTATGCTTAGGGGTCTCAATTATAACCAGGTTTTGCCCCCGCCCCTCCACCATGTTACGGGATTCGGCCTACCTACCAAAGGGTGACTACCTGTTATATATAAATCTTCGTATATAGAGCGTGACCCTTTTGATTTACCTTCGGGGATGGGAACCCTAAAGGGGTGCGAATGGCGAATTCGCAGGCAATAACGACTTGAAATTGTGAAGGCGATTATTTCATTTTTTTCAGTGGCCTGTTGCAAAATATGTGCTCTGCTTTCTTCATGTCGAACATATTTCATACTATTTTATGTTGGAGACTCAATTGACTTAAAAAGGGATCTTTTTGCCACGACTTTGCTTATTCAGCCCCCGTATTGACATATCAAATACGCGGGAGTTTAGAATTACGTCCCCTTTTAAAAAGTGCGCTTTTACTTACAGTATTTGCTGAAGTTCACCCCCCTTATTATGTACAACACCTGTCTCGACGTACATCATGAACTTCACCGGGGCATTCTCCAAAGAACATTTCAAATACCTTAATCAAAAAAAATAATAATCTGGACTTATGCGTAAACCGGTTCTTTCTCTTTTGTCCCCCAAAAACATCCTCAAAGCCGATTCTTTTTAAAATCTGAAAACTTACGTACAGTAAAATTTATAATGTCTACTCCATAAAAGTCTTTTATAAGCTGTTGTTTAAATTTGAGTAATCGTTATCTAAAACTCACAGAAAAGTTGGTTGTTCATGTTAATTTCCTTCGAATGATCAATGGCTTTTTGAAAAAGCCGGAGTCTAAAATAAGCGAATTGGTAATAATAAATAAATAATTAAAGTGATTATTTCTAAGGCAAGCAAATGCGTGCTTGTCATTAGGACAAGGTTTTCCTTCTCGATCGCTCACGGCTGTGTCGCCGCTTGGCGTCGATGCTTGCGCGTGGAGCTGCGAACGCTTCAGGGTTCGATTCTTGCCTCCAGCTTTAGGACTTTCCCTTCTTTGAAGCGTTGCCCTGCGATTAAATGCATAAAAATGTGCAATTGCCTTGGACATAATAACACCCTGAATAAGTTCTATGATGAAGATGTATTTAGTGTCACGTGAAGTGGGCAAGTAGTCTTGATATAAAGTTAGGTTGATTGCTCAGTCATTGGTAGCACCCCTATAGTTGCCACAATCGCACGTCGTCGGTAACTTCAAGTCCGCTACAACCTTACAGAACAATCGATCGTTTTGATACAGTTAATCAAGCGGGGAAAAAGTCCGGAAAGAGCCCTTTTGGCGTGATAATGGGAGGGGGTAATTTTTTCAGAATTTATTGAACGCCACTCCCGTCAAAATCAATCACAACCGGTGCACTATTGTTGTCAAACAAACGCCGTAACGTGTCAGTCATTGTGACTGATACCGAAGTGATGATGTGTTTTCTATCTGTGTGCACGTGTGATTACAGGCGCCTTAGTCGGTGCGGTGACTCACCTTTTTCATTGTGCTGCATGGGCGCATAAACAATGCGCTGTCATTATTTCTCGTAATTATCGTGATTTTCTGAGTACACCAAAGTGTTTCCTCCTTGCGCGTAATCCCCTTCTGTTAATTTGAAAGGTTAGATTATCTACCTCTTGAATTTGAACTTTTGACTCTTTGCTAAGCGCGCCGACTTAAATAAATAACTTGGTGATCAAGTGTGCCTTCGAGAAGTAAGCGGCATACGGTTTGGCGACAGTCACGCGATTAGAGCGACAGCAGACCTCTGTACAAGATACTCTTGAGCGGAGTCTCAAAGGAGTGAGGCATCCAGCACTTGACCAAATCGAGGCTAACCTAACCTATGAACGTGACATACGCTGTTGTATGTCGTTGATACCTCATCGTATTTCCCCTATTTTTGAAGATAATTTTTCTAATTTAAACCCGGGAAACATCTTCAGAAATCGCGGGGTAGATGTAAGTAACGGTACCTTTGAATCATTTTCTGGAAGCCATTGTCCCTCCCGAAAATAACGTGGGGCGCCGAAAGCAAACATCCTTGAAAGAAGTAAACACACATGTTCCATTAAATAGATCTTTCGGTGAGCTTTTCAAAACCAATCAGAACTCGGTCCGATTCAATTAAACGCCTTTAATTGAATTCTATTTTTTCTTTCACGGTGATTTTCTCCCTCTAAGTTTACCGAGCCGAGTTCATGCTTAAGGGAAAACCGTGGTACTGCAAACAGTCGGCCAAAATAGTCTTTTCTTTAAATGAATTTCATGGGGCATAGTGAACTTGAAGGAAATAATATTTGTTCATGTGAAGATCGCGATAGCAGATGTTTGAAGGAAGAAAATACGCCTCAAAACAAAGG
>Ga0058701_10003797_pt1 | contig 12084 bp, 4 predicted proteins | sample AgamicOrMae_FD_97039 | JGI IMG/M metagenome (GOLD analysis project Ga0058701, IMG submission 97039) | Agave microbial communities from Guanajuato, Mexico - Or.Ma.e | ecosystem: Host-associated > Plants > Phyllosphere > Phylloplane/Leaf | place: Guanajuato, Mexico | collected 2012-06-04 | reverse complement strand
GAACGGCCCGCGTACCGTTTGAGGTTAGGGCCCATGGGAACTCAGTCACCCGACGAGCTGTGCGCCAGCGGTGACAAACATCTTGTGGACACAATGCGACTTGCTTTTTGCGTGATGAGGACGTGGGGACATGTGGACGATGTGCATCTTCCCTCAAGGACAATCCAGAAGGTCAGGGTCTCGAAATGAGCAAGTACAATACCGTACAATGAGTGGATTTCTCCTACTATAAATTGGAGAAGTTGATGTTACTACCCTTGTGGTATACCTTTCAACGACAAACCTATTGGTTCCCAATCCTGATGTTACTTTCTTCTCAGCTGCAGTAACTACTGCCGAGAAGTGAGCGGTATCGGATTGAGCGAACGGAGCGGTAACAAAACGTGACCTAACCTAGATAGCTCATCCACCAAAACAGTGGCTTCGAACTGACCATCGAAAGCCTTGGAAGGGTAATCTGCGAGGTAAAACTGATTGCAAAATAAACCTTGTCAAAACTTAGTGTCGCAGACGTAATTTATGTTAAATTTGACGACAGAAATCTTTGGGCCAATCAGCAAAATTTATGGGACGTTTTTGCTTTGAAGATGCAGATTGCGAAGGAGCAATCTGAGAAGCTACGATCGACACAACGAAGCGCTAAATAAAACTGAGTTTTATGGACGGAGATTGGCTTATTTCATTGGTTTGTGCTGTGGGCTAGGTAGGCAGCCTTTGACACTCGACGCATGTAGTAAAATATGAGAGTGCTTGCGTGACACAGCTATCTAGAGATTATTGGTCTAGCTATAGGGTTCATTGGCAGCTCTAATGCTTTTAATTAGTCACTGTCCCGTTTCTAACCTTGTTTCTAATGACGTGCATATTTTGACACATATTTGAAGTGCACTTAATATTGTTGCGTTATTTGGGTTGTAGAGAGAGGAAGCGCCTTCAAGTAAGAAAATGAGCGTATTCAACGCAAACATCGTTTTACTTCATAAAGATCCAGCGATATCTCAGCGGTTTTCGTGTCTAGAGTTGATGTTCCCGACCATGGAATGCCATATGGACTGGAAGATAATTGGTATGTCCGTTCAGTTATCTTCTGTGCACCGCTCGTCAGTTGCATTTTCTCTATTCTGCTGCGCTATCCTGCCCAGCTTTGAAATCTCCAAGCATGGAGGCGTCCATATCTATTCTTCAGTATTTTCTCGCTGTCCAGCGTTGAGGCGTCCATATCAATTCTTCAGCACTTTCTCGCCTTCCAGCGTTGAAGTCTCCGGGTAGCATCCATATCAATTCTTCAGCACTTTATCGCTGTCCAGCGTTGAATTCTCTAAGCGTTGAGGCGTCCATATCAATTTCTTCAACACTTCCTTGCTCTCCAGCGTTGAAGTCTCCAGGCATCGAGGTGTCCATATCAATTAACACTTTCTCGTTCTCCAGCGTTGAAGTCTCCAGGCATTGAGACTTTAAGGCGTCCATATGAGTTCTCTACTCGCTAGGTTACATTATATTTAACTGAAATGACCGCCAAGTGTCTCAGATCACTGTCGCTGCACTGGCTTCGTGACTGAAGGTGGAACAAAATCAGAGCAACGGCGATAATTTTGTATTGCTGTCTTAACAGCGCACTCTGTCACCGGAGCCATTTTGCATGCTCAAACGCGTCGCAAACGCTCCGCCGCAAAAAGACGCGCTTTCTCAACGATTTCATTGTTGCAATCGATGCGGCCGGAGAGAGGGCATTTAGATGGGCTGTATTATACCGCTGCATGTGACCTTTGGCCATCTCTTAGCTTATTTGCCAGGACTTGGCTGCCACTGCCAAACCTTTTCCTTGGCGTAGTCGCATCGACAGACAGCAGGTGGAAAATTCTGAAATCCTGTACTTTGAAGTCCCAAAGAACTTAAGGAAGAAAATCGAAAGGCCTAATGCATCGGCGCGCCAGCAGTTTGAACGTGTATTGGTTTACAGCAGGCAGGTGCCCCTAGGGCCGCCTTTGCGAAAGCGCTACCTTGAACCTCAACTTAACTAAATAAGTGAGTCATTAACCATTGTCTGGTTGCAAGCAAATCCAGACCTATTCTTCAACAGCCAGTGAGTCCACTAGACTAACTTAATCATTATCCGTTCTCGCTTACTTTGGCAGCGTCATGTTCTTCAGTGTTTATGATTCTACGTCAAGAGAAATTTGGAATAGAATGCTATTTTTGTTGTTGTTGAAGTTTGACCACAGAAACCTGACATTGATTTGACTGGAATGTCTCTTTGTGCTGGAAAAATGGTGGGAGTGGGGCAAAGTGCGTATTACGTGGTTGCATATCTACTGCTTATTTTCATTGCATAGTTATAAGTAAAGCCAAATAAACTGAAAAACGATGTAGCATTACCTGTCTACAGGTTTACCATTTCATGCTCTATCCATCGGTATAATAAATCAATTTCAACGTATCTGAGGTTCGTATTAGCTTCAATGATGAGTTGCCGATGCCACCCCTGATCGCGCAATAAGCTCCTCCAGATTTTGCTGTGTATGGTGATTTTTTTAAAAACCATAATCATTAAGATTTCTTTTGTTGATACCTAGAATTCCTTAGAAAATAAAATAAAAGAAACTAAACAAACGAAAGAAGAAAAAAATCCTTAACCCGAAAATGCCGTCCCTAACCTCTAACTTTTGACGTAGATTCGCTCATTTGCAAAAAGAGGCCTGTGCCACTGCAGAATGATCCTTTATTCGTCAACAGGAAGACAAATTGATTACCTATTAATTTGCGTTTTTTTCAGTTTCGATAATACAGTAATCGGTAATTTTAGCTCCTTTGGCCTGTCGAGCAAAGATGCTGTTTCCTCAAAGTTTTTTCGTTGCATTAATCGTTACGCAACAAACTGAAAAAAAAGATGATTAATGTGTTTTTCGCATGGCTCGGTATTTAAATCTGGCAGAAACGTTTTTAGAAATACACACCTAATTATTGTGCTATACCGTACAGGTATAGTGACTTTGAAATGTTTTTAAAAAGAGAATAATATGCATCGAACGATTTAGATTTTGAATAAATTTAAACCGAAGGCGTGGAGAAATCTTTGCCAGTTAATCCATCTTCAAAATTTCTAATTTCGGAGTGTGCTCCTAGTGAGTCTCTTTTATCACTTCTGGTCACAACAATTTTAGTCACAACTTGTAACTTTTACGATAAAAAATGACATTTTTTTAAGGATGTTTCTTTGTTAGCATCATTTGTTATAATATTTTTTTTGCGTGGACCGATGACCCTCAAATATGATCGCTGATTTGCGACCTGCCCTCGCGGACAAGAGTATTGTAAGTTACACCTTTCCCTCCAACCTCCCAGCCATGAACTGCCGCCTCTCCCGGTCCGTTTAAAATCGACAAATTGAGCAACACACTTCGGCTCTAACCTTTTTTAGTGTCCCTCAATCAGATACAATCTTCAAAAGCCATCGATTGCAAATTAAAAATTCGGTCCAAAAAAAAAAGAAGAAAAAACAAGGGGTGCATTGCCTTTTTTAAAAATTTTGAGCCAAAAACTGTTTATTGAATTTTTAACGTTTGATTGTTGAAATTGTTTAGGGGGAACTAAAAAGGATGATTACCGTCTTCGGTTTCTCATTTCTTCGATTTATCGCGTCAAAAAGCGGAAAATAAAATCCACGCCTTTCCCTCCCACCTACCGACGGCGAACTGCCGCCGCCGCCTCTCCCGGTCCGCTTTAAATCGACTAATTCAGCAACTCACATCGGTTCTAACCTTTTTGAGTTTCCCTTAATCAGTTCTAATCGTTAAGAAATAAGAATCTCACAAAAAAAAACGGGCCAAAAGGCTGAAAAAAAACTAAGGGTACCCCTTGTCTTTTTTCCAAATTTGAGCTAAACAAATTTTCATGGAAATTTTAAGGTTGGATAGTTGGCATTGTTTAGGGGGAAAAGACGGACATGTGGCGAAGTGAACGCATATTAAAAGTTGCTCACGGAAGTCTGAGAAGCTTGCTACCGTCATTCCTAATCATCTGATTTGAACAAATGGCCGACTCTGACAGGTGAGATGATAGATGCGTTCTTATATTCCAAGGAGCGTCATACTTTCGACGACACTTTTTGTTCATTATTTCCGATTCATTGATCGACGTCTACAGTAAATTTGAAAGATGGAGTAATTTCCCACTGTTATTTCCCTTTACATGAAAAAGAAATGGCAACCTAGGTTAAGCTTACCTAACTCTAGTCATAATACCTTTTTTTAGCAAGTTGATACTGTTTGCGCGTGTTTGCAAATCTCACAGCAAAGTACCACAGGATGCCTCGCCCTGGTTTCAAAATGTGGCGTGCTTTGCTCGACCGAAGCTAATGGTCCATTAAGAGTTACTCCACTCGGCCTTCGCTGCATTCGCGGGTTGCTTTTAGCCTATCAACTCAAAGGAAGGGTTGCTACTATTCCTTATTAATTTACTGCATTTAGATTGTTCACAGTGCATCGTTCTATGGAGGAAAATATTGATCATGGGCCGAAAATTAATACTGCCGCGATTTTTAAAATAGATTGAACAATCATGTGTGCGTCGTCTGTCGAATCTATTGCTGCTTACTGGATTTCTTCTGACCAACGTAGAACTTGAACTGTGTCCGTATCACAGGGACGTATTGTATCACAAATCTATATTATTGTGGTTCATTGTATCTTGATTTGAGGAATAAGTACAGTACATTTTGTCTTATTAGTATGTGGATCCATTATTTTGTTTCGATATTACCTGCATTGATTTCATTTCATGATATCTATAAAATATTAATTTTGTTACATCGCATCGATTTTATTTCATGTTATCGATAAAATATTGATTTTGTTACAATGCATTCATATCGTGTATTAATTTTATTGCAACATAGCGATACTATCAGTTTATTGATTCGATCGTTGCTATATCATATGGATTCTCTCATATTGATAATATATTTTTATTGATTCCATTATTTTGTCGTTGACCCTATATCGGCTTGCTCATATGTCGTAGTGTCGCATTGGTGTAACTTTGATATCAAATTTTATTTAGTCACTTCGATCAATTGTGAGAGAAACTGGTAGGAAATACATTGTTTCCGGATTGGAAAAGCCGGAAATCTCATCACAGTATCCGAATTTTCAGGAAATTAATTATGAGTACATCCTGCGCAGCAACAAAATCCAGGGACGAAGTAATAAATTTGCTGGTGTCTCATCGAATCATCAAAAATGGTCATTTTAGAATGGGAACTCCGTATCAAAGTTAAGTCGTTAACACTTTGGTGATTTGCACAAAACTGTCGTTAATTATTCGTCTTTTCAAATTTTTGACTGTTTAAAAATATTGGTTTCCCAGATTTTTTTCAATTTTAATACCCGCAAAGCCTTTTCTCACTTTTCTTTTAGGCATTTAGCCTGAAATAACTACAGTAGCTATTATCTGTCATGATTTATATTCTTTGACAAGAGGAATAGTTTGAATTGAAATTTTTTCCGGACAAAACTTAACAGTACATTAAGGTAGCCAGTCCGTTTACTGCACCATATTTTTGATTTTTTTTTTGGCTAAATTACTTTGGGTACTTGAGGACTTAGATGAATGACTAACGAGAGCGTACAGTGACCTAAATTTTCTCAAGCGGCAGCAGTTTGCGATACTTCATATCACCTTCCATTTCTGGCTCATTACAGCAAAATGTCCAGTGTTGCCACTTTTGGCACCTTTCTTCAAATAGAAACGTGTTTAACTGGGATAAGATATGAGATTGCCCAGTGTGTTTGGGATAATTCTCTTAAGCTAAGCATTCTCGTTTTTTTTTAAATCGAGATCATATCTACCGCGTAAAAAGTTAGCCGTATCCGAATTTGACTGATCTTTCCGCAGATAATCAAGCATTGAGGAAGCCCAATTTATGTATAAAATCGAGCAGCGCTAAGGTCTGATAGTACTCCTTTTTGAAATGGAGCTTTGTGACTCCATCACTCGAAGGAGGCGTCGTTCATTTTCGAAGTTCCACTTCACTGATCCAAAATCGTTGAAGCTGAAAATCTATCCTGCTTTAACTTTTGGTTGGACGGCAAGCTATCAAGAGGCGTGTCTGCAACAGAATGGAATTTGTGAGACGCACACGCAGGTAGTCCTTTGCCCAGAGATCATCTTTAATGTAATCTTATAGTTTTATAAAGGTTACGATTTCCACTTTTGTCCCGCGTTGATTCAACCTTTCATTGTAAGGATAAACGATCGTGCAAGTTTGGTTAGCAACGGGAAGGCAAAGCAAGTTTAAATAGATTAGGTTAGGGTTTCAGTGGTAGGCTGCTGACGTAGAAAAGTATACGGTATCAGTCTCAGGTACTGTTTTAGGTGCCCTTTGCCTCGCTCCGCTCGCTTTGGTGACAAAAATGAAACACAATCCAAGTATTTAAGTATTCTGTTATGTACACACTTGGTATTGGTGAAGAAAACTGGAAGCACATCCGCTTCATAAGATCGCCATTCCTGTATTAAGGGGTTTTGACCACAATAATTTGACTTTTCCCGTGAGAATTCTTTAAAGATGATGTGATTTCGGCAATTTTAATATTAGATGTGGCCTCCAGCAATAATATGAGATGGAGAACTTTTTGAAGTGCATTAAAATAACGATTAAATTTAGCTTAACGGTGAGATATTAAATTAGGTTTTTGAGTAAAGGTTCTCTGTCCTTTTCATCAGCAAACATATTTTTTAGGGATAATGCCTACTCTTTCTCCATTTGCTTCTTTCTTTTAATTTTAAACAGTACCTGTCCATCGCTTCTTTTTTATTATTATTTATTTTTGTCATTTATGTTAATTAAACACAAAAGTTTGGCTCATTTTTCATCAGGTTTCCTCCTGAGGAATCGAAAAACTATTATGGATACGTGTAAGGAAAAGGGGACTTTTGCCCTTTTTTTGGCGAACATAAAGGAATGAGGAGAAATGGAGTAAAAGGAAAAAGGAGAGAAATGATAGAATTGGAAAGCTAGAAAGATAAGAAAAAAGAGAAAAAGAGAACGCAAAGCGAAAAATTTTACGTTTTTCAAAACAAAAGATTTTTTTTTAAAAAGGCTACCCGGTGCATGGTCACCTCTCCTTCCACAGTTTCTGTATTCACCATTATCAGACATAAACATTATTTGCTAGCGCAGTTAGCCTCAGGTTGATCTCCGAACATGCTTCTGATCACGATCGAAAACCGACTTCCATTATATTAGATCTGTTTCTTTTTTTTTCTAAGAAAATTCCCTTTTACGACTGCCAAGAAGCGCACTTATCAAGAACTCCTCCCATTAATTCATATATAAGATACCGTGAGAATGAAGATTTGGACGACGGTTACTATATTTGCATAATATTTGGTCTCACAGTCAATCAGGATATTTTGCAAATATTTAGTCTCTTTCATAAGTGCGCATCGCAAGATTGCAAGTCAACTTTACGATCCTCTTGATCTTGGAATATGAACGAAACCGGATATTGGATTCCGTGATTGTTGACTTTGCATATAACGCGTGTAAGAAATACAGTAGGCTACTCAACCAAAGTATAATTACGATTTTCCGCCAACGGAGTGACGCATGAGGTACTCGCAGGTTTCCAAGCTACGCTTAATTTTTTCTAGAAAATTCCTGTACAGAATTACGAGCAATATGTTGGACTTACAAGTAGGACACTGGGTATCCAGGTTAAAGTAAATACAGTTGTAGAGGACCCGTGTTTATTTACACGACATTGAAGTCAGCCGCGTTTTCGGAAACGAGGACTTGATCACTAGTTCCATCATGTTTTAGTCTACGTATATTATTGTTCCAGTCGCCGTTTGTTGAGTCTTATCGGAAGTTTTTGTTGTACACTCAAGTTTATACTCTGGGTTTTCCATCTCTGTATTTCAGTCTGGTTCAACGTTTCATTACATAACGTGAATTAATGACGTACAACTACGTAAATTAGGTTAAATTAGGTGTTATGCTGTGTGACTCGATCCGCTTGGTAGTGCACGGATGATCGTTGGTGAGAGCATTTTTGATTGAGGATGTCAAGGCATACGCTAGTTCGGTTTCTTGCCACCAGATGGCGCTGCTATTAGATTACGATGCAACATGGCGGCGATGCAGCCGCCATATTGCCACCATGTTTTACACTTTGTAGCGCCATCTTGGGGCGAGCGGCCGAACTAGCCTCTGCCTTGGCAGCGTCGTTAATATTTCAGCTTATTATGAAGGTTTCGTAATATGTCGTGGGATTCGGTTCCCAAAACATACCCTCTAAAAGTAATCAGGAAATGTTCTTACCGCACCCTTTCCCAGGGGAAAAGAGATCTTAGGAGAGTGTGGACGCTGCGCGTGAGATGGGGATGGTCACGAGTCGGACATGTTGCCTTTGAGCAAGGCAGACAATATTTCATCATGCTAGCCAGCCCTCACAGCTCCCATTCCGCTCTTGTCTGGCGTCGCAAAAGTGAAATTGGCCACCAAGTTCAATGAGGCAGGTGCTAATGCTTCGACCATCCAATTCTCATCTTACTAACACGTAACTTCAAGGCATATCGCCTATAAAAACGTATTTCACCATCGACAGGGGGCCACAGGACACGTCATTTCTCTCGTTATGGACCCCCTATCATTAAATACTGTCGTCGTACGTTGGGAAATGTAGTCGATCAGCTCGTACCGCTACGTGTTAATACGCATTTTAAAAACTGACTAATCACAGTAAATACAAATCATTAATCTGTTTTAGGGAGTTCTGTGCCTGTCTTCGGTGTTAAAAAACGAGGAGTACTTCGATTATTTTTCCAGATAGACCTACAGGTATGTTCAGCCATGTAATTCACAAGGTCTTGGCGTGAGCTGCCATTGATAAACGTAGGACTTATCTTGAAAAATTACCTAAACACAACCTACACCGGCTTAATTTTGCGCTATAAACAGGTTATAAGAACTTCCTTAAATAGGCTTTTCGTTTTTTAATGTGATCTTTCAAACCTTAGTTTTATGCCTAATCTAACTGCGATATCTCTACGCAAATGACTTTTCGCAATTTCTATGAGCTGTTGATATTTGGGTGACGCATGAGACTAGGGCAAAAGAGTTTCAGGGGTGACGTGAAGTTAGGTTATGTTATTCGGAACCCGGGTATTATCTCTCGAAATCAAAATTACCTAGCTTATTAAAGAAGCATATTCCTTCCTTATCAAGGCGTGTATCTTTCATAATTTGCAAGATAGGCATCTACTTAGCTAATCAAAACACGGTATCACACGAATGCATGGAAAAATCCGTGTGAAGTGTGGCACCAATTTTGACCTCGATTGTACTCTTGGTTTGGTTCGTTGGTAAAGTTTGAAATTGGTGCTGTTGGCTCCAGTCCAGAGACCCGGTTTACGCCGAGCGCCGGCGGTCCGAGATGTGAAAAAGCGAATCTGGCGGAGTAGCGCAGCGCCCTCTGGCGGAGGAGCGGAGCGCCCTCTAGCGGAGGCAGCGATCGTGACGAAGGTCGGCCTGGCGCGGGACGCTGCGGCCAGGGAACCGGTCACGGCTATCAAACAGTTGCGACAACCAAACCAAGTGGGGAATCGTATTTGGCTGGAAGAAGATGCGCAATTAAATTAAAGGGCGGCTAAGGAGGCTTTTTGCTCGAAATAATCTTGGGCAACAACGGTAGCCGGCCGCAGCGCGCCTCATACAAACGCCCGGTGGTTATTGCGTACTCCCTCCCAAAACGGCATGGAAAATTCTCCCATAAAATCGAACCACCTGCTTTAGGGAGTTCCTGCCTGTTTCAGGTGTGAAAATATAACAGTGGTAGTACGTTTGAAGATTTTTATTCAAGGTAGACCTATGTCTGATCTAGCCATATAATTCAGAATGTCTCAACGAGAGTCTTCTATTAGGCTTGACATAGGTCCTGGAAAAATGGAATTCTACATGATTAACCCATGTTCAGCCACATCTATGGAAAGCTCTCGCCGAGAGTGTTGGAATAACTACGCTGGTATAGGTCCATCTTGAAAAATAAAATACGTACCACCCCCGTTTTGTTTTTTCACTCAAAACAGTTAAGAACTCTCTAAAACAGGTCCTTTTTTTTTACTGCTCGCGGCCAAAATAGCATAGATTAAATGACTCGCGTTGGAGTCTCGAATTCCAAATTCGACGTAAAAAGGTTGGATTTCCACCTCTTGTGTTTCACAATCTTTCTTCTCCATTCGCAACTAACTTGCGGGTGTGTTGGGAAAAGCTCCTGTGGGGAAGTACCAAATCAACGCGTTTTTATTCGGGCTTTATGTACTAAGCGCTACACTTTGCACATTTTAAAGAGTTTTCTCTTCTTTGTTGGCACTTTTCCATCCTCCAGTTCGTAGACCTCCTCGGCTTCCGCGTCGTTCCAGGAACCGACCTTGAACTAGACGACTCTTGAGCTAATCTCGAATGGTCTGATTTTTGACTCGTCATCAACTAATATAGGAAGAAATTAATCTATGCCTACTCTGTATAAATTTTACCGTAGGCAGTAATTTCTACATCTTCCCAAAGAATGGCCAGTTATGGTATCTGGTGTGCAAATGGTCCTGGTATCCGTCTGATATCCATGATATTTTTGATATCAGTCAGTTGTTGCCCCTTGGGCCAATATATCTAACATTTAAGAAAATGCCGTGCGTTACAAGGGTGGATTCTTCATAGCGTGAATATTGGGGCGGTTGATTTTCGTTAGTTAGAATTTTGAGCCAGAGCATTCGGAGCATCTTCGCTTGTCAAGGGAAAATGAACAAAGAAAGTCCAGCATTAAAGTTTTAGTGTGCCGGTAGATTCCTCCTACATACATATTTTACTTGAAAAAAAGTGCTCAATAACTGTCATTTAAACCAAAGAGAAACCGCACATTTTGGTATGATTTTGGGTGGAATATTCATTAAAGTACTTTTCCGTTTACGTCTATTAAGTATCGCTTAAAATCCTGGCTCACTTTACTGTGAAATCGCTGAAGATATTCGCGTAATCCAACCTTGTACTTACAGGTGCTTTGTGATTTATCCACGACATAATTAAAAGTCGTTTGTCTTTGAAAAGGGAACTTTTTCTCACGACCGTCCGAAATGACATTCTTGTGTGACCATAATGACCGTGCGCCAAGTAGTCCTGTGATTTGTGTACACATTAAGATTAAAGGTTGTTGTTTCTACTTGTTTGTGCTGTACCTTTTGTTGTCAAGCTGAGCGCACTGATGCAGACAGTCCTTACTAACATAGGTTAACTGTATGAAAGGTTGAATCAATAGTCGAATATAGGGGGTAGCAAAATGCAATCTTTAAAACGAAGCTTCGCAGAGCTCCGCCCATGACTAGGCCGTATGTCTCTCGTTTAGTCTTTTTAAAGGTTAAACAATTCATGTTTCGACTCCTGTTTTATTTACTTCTGTTCTCATTTTTGTGCCCATTTGAATCTTTGCTCCAGAAAACGACTTTAATCTCTTTTGACGACAGTGACAGTTGGGCGGTTCGCCATTTTAATTGAAGTTACAGCCCTATTCAGTAGCTTCTTGAGTACCATCAGGTGTCGTTTCCACAATATTCGCCGATGACTCCGCTGCAGTTTCCATGGGTTCTACTGATGCCACAGGATGAGGTGACGAGACGGGCACCGCTGAGGCTACAGGTTGTGCTGACTCTGCGGTCCTCGGTGACGCGATAGGCTCGGCTGATGCTACAGGTTGTGCTGATGCCATTTGTCTCGGTGACGCGATAGGTTCTGCTGATGCTACAGGTTGTGCTGATGCCATTTGTCTCGGCGAGGCTACAGGCACTGCTGGCGACACAGGTTCTGCTGATGCAACAGGCATCGGCAAGGCTACAGGCTCTGCTGACGATGCAGGTTCTGCTGATGCTACAGGCGTCGGCGAGGCTTCTGGTACTGCCGACGGTGCTGGTTGAGCTAATACTGATGGCTGAGACGAACCAATAGGCACTGCTGACGCTGCGGGCTTAGCTGATGTTTCAGGCAGTTTATCCTGTGCCGCGGCCGACGCACGCTGAGCTGATGGAGCGCGGGTG
>Ga0058701_10003795_pt1 | contig 12084 bp, 9 predicted proteins | sample AgamicOrMae_FD_97039 | JGI IMG/M metagenome (GOLD analysis project Ga0058701, IMG submission 97039) | Agave microbial communities from Guanajuato, Mexico - Or.Ma.e | ecosystem: Host-associated > Plants > Phyllosphere > Phylloplane/Leaf | place: Guanajuato, Mexico | collected 2012-06-04 | reverse complement strand
GGGCAAGGATACGTCTTGAGGATTACTATAATGTCTAATATATCGTAAGCGTGTTACCCTTACATATTGGTTTGACTTCAAATAAAGGCTTTAAAAATGACCTGAAAAAGCCGGGAGTCATTTTGAATCTCTCAAGGACAAGCCTTTTTTAAAATACGAACACTGCACTCTTTACCCCTCACATTTTAATGCAATTTTTAAAACTGAAAAAAGAGAATAAAAAATCCCCTATTTCAGAGGAGGACTTTGGGTGCTCGGTGTTTTTTTTTCGAGATCAGTTCATACTCAACGAAAACGTATGTTTGAAATTACGTCTACGATAAAAAGGCATATTTGAAGCATATTAATTATAAGGGTGCTGCTATTGACCCGACATGCATTAACATGGGGAGACTTGAACGTACGTAACCAACATAATGCATTTTAAATGGGAGGTGACTTGAATGCACGGAACCCAACCTGATACATTTTATATGGGGCAGTCGGGGCAGTAAAAACTCCCTAATTAACCCATGACAGCCCAAAGTATTTGGAGTGAAATTCAGCTTAAGAGAAATTGAAACCATTGTTTTTTTCCATTGAAATACGCAACTTTAAGCTTTGGAAAATGCCTAAATAATTAATTTTGGGTTTCCAGAGGGGTGATATTTTTGAAATTGTGACAACACTGAACTGAAAAGATCCTCTAAAAAAATATTTCTGTTGCCGAAATATCTGTTGCCGAATCGCTGGGCAGTAGTGGGTTAACAACTTTATAAGAAGCAGCGAATATCGATTCTTTCCGTCATAGCTTAAATGGTTTTCGTTTCCACAGATGGAAAGATAGTGAGAAAAATGCGTCGTTCGCGCAAAGCAGGAATAATAGTACGAAAATTGTTTGAAAAGTTTGTGTGCACGGCAGAGATAAAAACTGGATATGTCGGTTTCCCCATGCGACGCGTGATTGACGTTTTTATGGGCATATTCAAAGAGCTAAGCCGGATACTTTTGTCGGTAAGTGTACCTACCTCCGGTTCAGACTTGCTCGTCCCGAACGAAGGGCAGCAAAGCAGCCCAGCCGGAGGGGCAGCCACGGTTTTAAGCTGGTTTATCAGACAAAGCGAGCGTCGGCCGAGAAAAGAAACTGATTTTATTGGGGGAGGAAAAGCGAGACGTCGTCCGAGTCAAGGGCCTTGCAGCGGTTAATGCTCTCGCTGTCGGCGAGGGAGGAATGCGTTGCCTTCTAGGGTGGCGGCGACGAGGTCGGCACCCAGACGGGGAGGGGGGACTCACGCTCCCCCCTGTTCCGAGGGCCGAGTCCGGCTGCTGCGACTCCGGCGCACCTGAGGGAAGGTTTCCTTCATTGCTGATTGATTGAATGTATATTAAGTTGGCTGTGGGACGCGGAATATCAATCGCCGTGAGCGATATTTGAATTAAGTGTAGCGGCGGGAATGGTTGCGTCGAAGGCTGGTTGATTCCGTTGTGTCTAGCGACGCTGTGCCAACTGCGAGGTTGTTCTGCGACGGGAGGTGCAGGGTTGTGCGCGCGTGATGGATTTTTTTAACGTTGCATTTTCTTCGCGATTGTCGTCGCCGAGGTATTCGACGGTAGACCGTAGCACAAGGTAATAACTCGCACTCATTGTGCTTCCCCTCCGCTTGGTCACTGATAGGAAGGGTTAACCCATTACCGCCCAGCGATGCTGTCCGGAAACAGAAACATTTATTATAGAGGATATTTTCAGTTCAGTATTGTCACAATTTTAAAAATATCACACCTCTGGAAACACGAAACTTAATAATTTAGGCATTTTTCAAAGCTTAAAATTTCGTATTTTAATGGAAAAAAATCCTTCCAATTTCTATTAAGATAAATTTCACACCAAGTACTTTGGGCTGATATGGGTTGAATTCGGTTGAGCCTCGTTCGACTGATCAACGAAAGGTAGAACAACTTTTGAAATGTACAGTGTTGTGTAGGGAAAAAAATCCTTGTGAGTAGGTCCCCGGTGTACTGTATACACTCGTATTTGATGTTTGTGCTACATTCCAGCGGATAAAAAATACCAATTCATTAATCATGTGAAATCGGCACAGCGGCTGCACCGGGTCTTGGTCAGAGCGCATAGCGTAGCTCTCATCATCCGCACGTCGCGGCCGCGTCGGCCGGACCGGACCGGCGCGGGCAGCCGCCATAGCACGCTGCGGTGCATCAACGTTGCAGGTGAACAACCCCTGGCGTCGACGCCGAAGCTTATGGACGCCCCCTTAGGTGAGTCGGGGAGCGGAGTCCGCGGGGCGGGCACTCTCCCCTCCGCTCTCCTCACCTTGCCTCTCTCCCCGGCCGGCTCTCCTCGGCTCGGCGCGCTCGCTAGCTCGCTCGCTCATCTTGGGCGTCCTTCTATCCTCCCGCGCGCCGGCCGGGGCAACAAATTATTGTGGTGGCCCCTCTGTCGGCGCAGCGCGGAGCGGCGTGGGCTGGACGGACAGACGGACCTTAGCTACTGCCCCAAGGCCGCCGCAGCAGCGACGACGTGGCGGAAGCTGGCCAGCCCTGACACATTTCGGCAGGGCGCCATCAAAGGTCTCTGCTCGCCTCGGACCGAAGCGGACTCTACCCGCGTTTCAGTCTCTCAGCAACCCTGATCACCTTTACCCGACGCCAAGGACAACCTCTTGGGTCCCACATGACCACGCCGGGCCGCTCCACGATAACATCATGGAGGGGTGGCTGGAAAAGGGGTGCTGGGTTATCACGTCTAGACGGGGCAGTCGACCGGCACTACAGGGTCAACGAACCACCGTCTTTGAGTTAACCAACCTGTTACCTCTGCGAATCACTGCACCGGACTTGTTCCCTCGGGAAAGTCGGGGGCGGAAAAACGGGGCTGGTTACGCACGCCCGAGCGTGAAAAGGAAGCGTTCCTATTCGAGGGTGAGTTTCAGTCGAGGGTGAAGCGACCGATTTCCGAGTAGCTGGGGTCGCGCCCAAACGGTCATCCTTCACGATGCAGCGCTCCGTCCGGCCAGCCTATGAATAAGTAAGCTGGTGCAAAGTCGAAGGACACTCACGGCAAGGAAAGTCGTTTGGAGCAACTGGGAGTAGCTTGGACCGAACTGCGTGAGCAGAGCATTCATATGCCGCCGCATAAGACAAACGGAATGGGACGAGCTGAGAGTGCAGTACGGCTGCCGCCGCCGCGCCGAGGTCGACTCTTAATACACTTCGCGTCTCTTCTTCCTTGGAAATTGAACCAAGTTGAGGACGAACCCATTTTATCACCAACAGATCGTCAAATGATCGCTTCAAAGCCGGTTGCGAGGTGCCGTAACTAAGAATGACTCATACCTTATTTCATATCGTATCTCCTGCCGAAGCGAGATCCGATGATATTGCCTCTCATAAGGGTATTCCGCCGACCAATCCAAAGTCGAAGGTAGACCCACAAAAGGTCGGTTTACCGTATAACGCATGTTTATCCGTCATCAGGTAAAATTTTAGACACGTATAGTTTCAGAGTTTCCGAATGTTGAGAGTCCTTGTTTGCGAAGCTTGTCCGTGAGAATCCACGAATTTTTTGCCATTGTTTTCAAACAGTGAAAATCGCTCTGAGGAGATAAGCTCAGAATTTCATGTTTCTGGTGGGTATTTATACAATTGGACCTTTATACTTATACTCTTCATTTGCCCATTTATATACATTGAAGTCGTCTGACTAGACGGCAAAATATTCTTTTAGCCCACTACCGCCCAGCGATGCCGTTCGGAAACACAGAAATTCAGAGGATCTTTTTAGTTCAGTATTGTCACAATCTAAAAAAATGTCACCCCTCTGGAAACCTGAAATTCAATAATTTAGGCATTTTCCAAAGCTTAAAACTGCTTAATTCAACGGGAAAAATCCTTTGAATTTCTCTTAAGCTAAATATCAATCCATACTTTAGGCTGTTAAGGATCGACAGCATCAAAGGTATGTTTCCGTGCAATATCTGCAGAGCCGTGCAAACAGAGCGGGCCATCCTCTGAGGACGATATCGGCTACTCCCAACTCCGAGCGCAGAGAACTAGCTGTTATTTCAGCGGCTGATTGTAAAGGGATTGGATGTTTCCGGGTCCGGAATAGTTGAAGCATACGCATCAAGCTCGCGTACGTTTCAGGACCGCCCCCCGTCCCGTACGCCCCCGTTTCAGGACCGGTTCGGCGAGCTATTGTTTCGGTGCTGGCCGTCAGGGGGCGCTTTCCTCTCCAGCGCCCACGGGTCCCCATACACCACACATAGGCCAGGCACAACGCACAACCTGACGAAGGGGAAAGAAAAAAGTGAGCCGAAAACACGCTCTTGGCGCGGCTCATGGTCAAGCTTTGAGGACAGGCTCGCTGCGAGCTCTCCGCGCTGTATTTCCTATGGACTGCGCTGTGCTGTGAGTGGAAGCAGCGAGCGTTCCGTGGCGTGGCGGACTGTCCCGGGACGGGCGCAGCGCCGAGCCACGCAACGTGGAGGCCAGGCGGAGCCAAGGCCGACGGCGGCAGCGACTTGAGCGCCTTCATGGACGCCCCCCACGCCCCCTATCCCCTGCTCCGCCGCACTGTCACGGAGGACAAGTGGGCAGAAGAAAGAGAAAGGGCGGGGTTGCCGCTTGTCGCAGGACCTAAATTCCTCTCAAGCCGACCGGCCAGGACCAGGCCCGAAAGGGTTGCTCCTTTGGCCGGACATCTGGACTACAACACGACGATATCATCCATATATTCAGCGCGCTGGTGCAGTCAAATATCTAAAGGACAACGTGACGATATCGTCCATCCATTCATCGTTGTTATATACAGTATTATTGCGAATAATACCGTATATATAACCTCCATGTTCAGGTGCTGGTGCAGTCGAATATCTTAAGTGCAACGTGACGATATCGTCCATCCATTCATCGTTGTTATATACAGTATTATTGCGGATATTACTGTATATAACCTCCAAGTTCAGGTGCTGGAGCAGCCGGATATCTGAAACAACAGAAGGATAGCGTTTACGAATTCATCGTCCTGCTTGGGAAACGTATCTTACGGATATCGTCTGGATACTCACCGACTCTTGTGTGCCGAAGCTTATCACGAAGCGCCGAATGTGCAAGGCGTGTTGGACGAGAAATTTGAAATCGGCCGTCGCGTTGGTTAATCAATGGAGCGGCGCCCGCAGCTCGGTTATCTGAATCGCTGCGGGCGCCCCGATGCAGCCGCATTGCGATGCAGCCCAAGGCAATACGCTCTGCTGACTTTTGCTGACATCGGCGTCGTGGCTGGTCGTCGGCGCGCTGGGGTTGGCTGCATTCCAGTGTTGCAGCTTCGCAACTTCTGCCCCTTGTTTGGAGCTGGGGCGGCGGCGCAGGTCGTCGAACCCTCTCCTCGGAAGGGGGGCGCCCGTTAGAGTCCGAGTGCGCGAGGGGGTCCCGTCAGCCCGGCCCAGGCTAGGAGCGGCGCGCCCGGCCCTGGCCAGGCCCCGCAACGCGAGCGCCGCCGCAGCCCGAGCGTCTCCGAACGTTGCCGAATCCGCCCGAACTACTTCCAACGATTCCAACCCGCATGCCACGGGGTCGCACGAGAAATGATGTCTGATCCACGCACGTGGCGCGCTCACCTACTGATTTGCTGAAATCTAGATCCGCTAGTACCTGGGCTTTGTTTCCACGTTTTCGAGGGCGGATGCCGCCTCTGGCAGGGAGAAAGGGATGTTATACAGGAGTGACAGAGCATGACACGAGGGGGTCCCCCAGGGCAGGGAGAGCAGTACGGCATGACGTCATGCTCGACAGGGCACACAAAATCATGTGAGCTGAGCGGGTCGCCAGCCTCGGCAATGATGTACATGCGTGGGGTTGCGGGGGACTTGCCACAGCACGCAACTGCACGCCCCGGATGTACATTTCAGCCAATACCCTAATAAGGCTGCTGCTGATGATGGATAGTTTGCGCAAATGCGGCGATAGCGACTTCAAAGGTCGGCGCGGCGCGGCGCGGCGCGGCGCCGCTCAAGTCCCCGACGAGGAAATACGAGAAGCTATATTTCCTTGTGTTCGATCTTTCGTTGAAAAGCCGAGCACAGCGACAGCCGCGCGCAGCACAGGGCAAGTAACCTAACTTAGCCTTACCTATAAGTCGGAAGGCTTCATGTCGCTTATTGGCGTCAGTTACTGCCACAGAGAAGCGGTATTAGCCTTGGTGACAGTCTACTGCGGTAGCGGAGCGAGACTTAAGACACTTTACCTTAAGTAAGCAGTATTAGACTTGTTGGATGGTATGTGACATCTACACTTTTTTTAAGGTAGCAATTTTAACCTTTTGGTCCAACCTTTCGTCGTAAAATCAAGTGGAGCGACTGCGGAGCGAGGCAAGAGGCATCCCACCTAACTTAACCTGTCATAACCAAGCCCTTGGCCGTTTAACAAGATTAGTTAAAGTCACTGGTGCCTCGCTTCGCTATCGCTCCGCTCGGCTTAGCAACCGTTTAATTAGGTAACCCTAGGTTAAGTTAGGTTAGGTTGTGCCTCGCTCCGCTCGGCTTAACGTCGTAGGGGTTGAACCAGAAGGTTCAAAATGCAACCTTAAAAATTTACAGTGTACTATCGCTTGATGGGACCTACCAGAGGACGCATACAGAACCACATTGACAACACCGAATGCAACAAGTGGAGGGACTGTTAAACCTGCTTGAAAATGCTCCAACATTTTCGACAGAAATATGTCACCTGCACCCTCACAGCCAAAATTTAGCAATTAAGCAAAATTCAATAGAAGCGGCAAGAGCTGTACGGGGTCAATTAGGTGACAGTCTTTAATGGGCTCTGCACTTAGAAGGGGTTGGTGGATGCGGGTGCGCCCAGAGGACGGGAGGGCTGGAGGACAAAAGAGGGCGCTGTTTAAATTGGTAGCTGCAGGGCCTTCGCCGCAGGGTTAAGTCACGAACGAGAAGAAAAAACTCTCATTTACGGGCACGGCAACGCACCCCTCCTTTTGAGCCCGACTTTGGACCCACATAAAAAGTAAAGTTAGTAACCTTGGATTTTCGTACGCTTGATGCTGGCGGAGGGTTCCCACAGAGTGCTGCGGCTGGCGTAAGGACACATGTACACATACATTAGCTTTCATTACGTTCCCTGTCAAATAACATTTGAGCCCAAGGGTGTTTCAAAGACGTGTGCACGGGACCTAACGCTTGATACAAAAGCACGTTGGAAAAAGAAGTTCATCGACTGCCAATCCAGCGGATCACATCTTTGATGTGATGTAATGTGCGAACCCATCTTTGATCAAACATAATAATGCAAAACGACGTGTTACTTTAGATGCTAACTTTGAGTTTAGGAAATGTATTTTCCTACACCTTGTCACCTTTCATCGCTTAGCAAAGCAACCGCACAGCATGCACATAGGGTACCCAAACTAACATATGACAAAGTAACTAGAGACCTTATGCATTGCGCATCGCTATGCCGCTCCGCGCGGCGACGCGCAAAAACAAATGAATATATCAAATTCATGACTTTTAGATGAGAATTTTCTACTGGTTAGCATCGACAATAGAATCATGGTAAAAAGAAAATACTACACGTCGAAATAATATGTATTTCAACTGAGAGGATCTTCGTATAGATTCAAAGCGTTAAGGTCACAGATTTTCATTGTGACAATCATCTTAAGCGTGAATCGTTAGGTTAAGCGTTAAATGCTCCACTGTCGCTTTGCTCTTGGCGACTAACCCCAGCCCAAAGTATTTAATGAGAAATGTAGCTTAAGAGAAATTGGAAGGATTTTTTTCTATTAAAATATGAAATTTCAAACTTTGAAAAATGCCTAATTATTACATTTCATGTTTCCAGAGGGGTGATATTTTTAAAATTGTAACATTACTGCACTAAAAAAATTCGCTAAAATATTTTTTTCCCTGTTTCCGAACGGCATCGCTGGGCGGTTGTGGGCTAAGGATGAAACACATAGAAAATGCCAGATTACGATGTAGTAAAACTTGAACTCTTAACTCGGACTAAAGTCGTTGGTACCGCTGCAATTGTTGTAAAATCTTGGCTGCTATGGCGGCATCTGAGTCCTGTGCTGAACTTCGTCGAGGACACACCTTCGAGTGGTGGCTTTGGGGGTGGGGGAGACCGGCGACATCGCCGCGCCGCCGACGCGACGCTACTCGGCGCTGAGCGTCGGCCGCACCCCGCTGACGTCAGGCCCCGTCGGCCCGTCGTCTCTCCAGAGGCGTAGGCCGCGAAAGGAGGGTCGTCCCCCCACTCCGCCCCCCTCCCCCCGAGTGAAGGGAGGGGGAGGGGGGCGTGCGTCGCGCTGACGAGGCGCCCGGCAACGCCATCTCCCAAGCGAAGCGATCGCAAGGGTACCAACTTCTTTTTCCGCCATGCTTGCTGCTCCTCTCAAACGAGACGAAACAAAAACGTCACGAGGGTTGTGCACAAAACGGCTTTTCTGTTCAGTTTCAAGTCCGCGGAAAGTCACAAAAAAGGGATTAATCCGAATAGAGAAACAGCGAATAAAATTTCGAACGGAAATGTTCAGTTCCTCAACCCACTAACGCCCAGCGATGCCGTCTGGAAACAGTAAAAAAAATAATTTAACGAATTTTTTCAGTTCAGTAATGTCACAATTTTAAAAAATGTCATCCCTCTGGAAACCTGAAATTTAACAATTTAGGCATTTCCCAAAGCTTGAAATTGCGTATTTAAGTGGTAAAAAAAGGTCTGCGCGGGGGCAGACCGCGAATTAGCGTTTTTAGGGTCGTTTGTCCGCGGAAAAACAATACCTCGACGAATGAGCAAAAGTAAAAAGAGCAAACCAAAACAAAAAAAGGATCTTTGAAAAAATAAAGACAAAAAGGTTACAAAATTTACGGAAAAATGACAGAGAAAAATCGTTTTAAGTGATAAAAAAGATTCACTCGTAGCGCTGCTTAATACGTTTTCGAGTTTTTATTTCGCAGTTCCCATCTGTTGAAGACTTCATTGTTCCCTGTTAGGTTGTTTTGGCAGGGAAAAGTCCCCATGACGTGGCCCGGATTTAAATGACGCCATATTAGGGGTGTCACTTTGCAGGTATCGGCCGTTCGCGGATGAACCTTGACGAACATTGTGTTCGCTCGAGGGCATAACTTGTCTCACCAGGCCTTTTTTCGCCTCGTAATCTCGAGCCCACTCTCACAAAACTAGCTGCATTTTCACACACAAAATAAACACGGACTGCCTGATCATCACACAGTAAATCTGAGAGGTTGGAATTTACACCTCTTGTTCCACCTTTCGTCAAGCTGAGCGGAGCGACAGCGACGCAGCAGGCACTGAGCCTTAATTGACCAAACGTCAAGCAAACCGTGATTAGGTGGCAGTACGCTTCAGAGCGGAGCAGTAGCGAGACAAGGCACAGGGCACTTCCGTTGAGCGGCGCAAGGCTTCGAGACCACACATCAACTTTATGTGCTGTTTCATACAAACGTAGCGCGCCTTTGACGATGCATTTTAGCTCTTCTAACACAATAATTTATTGTCTAAAAACCTTCGAGTGAAAATCACTCGTTTCAACCAAAATCTGACCGAGCCGAAAATTCGGGTGGGCGAGTTTTAAAGGGAGTGTCTATTGACTCGACAGCACCATAAATGTATAAGGTTAGATTCCGTGCGTTCAAGTCACCTCCCATTTAAAACGCATTAGGTTACGTGCGTTCAAATCTCCCTATATTAATACATGTCGGGTCAATATCAACAACGTTAACCCCCTACCACCCAGCAATGCCGTTCCGGAAAAGATAAATTTATTTTAGATGATCTTTTCAGTTCAGTATTGTCACAATTTAAACAAATTCGCCCCTAAGGTAACCTGAACTTCAATTTTTAGGCACTCTTCAAAGCTTAAAAATTGCGTATTTAAATGGAAAAAATCCTTTGAATTTCTCTTAAGCTAAATTTCCCTCCACTTTGAGATGTCATGGGTTAACCCACTACCGCCCAACGATGCCGTTCGGAAAGCGAAAAAAATATTTTTGAGGATCTTTTCAGTTTAGTACCGTCACAATTTAAAAAATATCTCCCCTCTGGTAACCTCAAATTCAATTATTTAGGCACTTTCCAAAGCTTAAAATTGCGTATTTTAATGGAAAAAATCCTTTTAATGTCTTTTAAGCTAAATTTCACTCCAAATACTTTGGGCTGTTATGGCTTTAAACAAATTGATTGCACTCGGTGTCTTTAAGAAAGGCTCTTTCTAAAATACCTACTTTGGTTTTTAGTTTTCATTTTTTTTTAAAATTGTTTGGAAGAGCTAATGGGATTTTACCCCAAATCATTTACTACTGGATACCCGATAGGAAAAGGGGGACTTTTAGTACTGCAAATTTGTGATTTTGTTGGTCATGTATTCAGAGTTGAACCGGAATAATAGTTAACCTGGTGAAGATTTAGTGTGCAAGTGACTGAGATTAAGACATCTAGTGGCCCTGACTTTCTCTACTGGAATCCAGAGAGTGGTTGTTTTCGGCCCGGGGGCGGTTCCGCGGTGAGTGAGCCGGGCCGGACCGGGTCGGAGCGAAGGCTTCAACATCCCCCAGGACAGAGACGGCGATAGAAGCGGCTCAAAACGCATTGTTGCAAAACGCTTCGCGGCTGCGGCGGCGGCGGCCAAGTGGCCTTCATGCGCTGCCCGAAACTGATTTCTTTCAAAAGAGAAAAAGCACCGCTCTGCCTTTCCCCTCTACGCTTCGTCAAATCAGTGCCTCGAGAACGCTAGTTTGGCGGACTTGTGCCCAAGGGATATATATGCCTCGGAAATTATAGACGAAAAAAATGGACGAGTTTTTGGCTTTTAATTTAGGGAAATGATGGTCGGAATATGGTTAAATTCTCATATTTGACTATTTCAGGGTCGTACTTTTTCTTGGGATGTACAAAATTAAGGAATTTTAATCGTAGTTCAAGAAAAAACATAGGGTGTTGCTATTGACCCGACATGCATTAATATAGGGAGACTTGAATGCACGGAAATCAACCTAATACATTTTAAATGGGGCAGTCGAGTCATAAAAATAAGAAAATAAATGGGGCAGTCCAGTCAAAAAAAAATCGGGCAGTCGAGTAAAAAAAAAAAAACCTCCCAAAAGTCTATGAATAATTATTTGTTTTTAATTAAAATATTATGGTCATCAACAGCGCAGAAAGTTCTGTTTTTTGACGATGTTTGGGTCGTACTTTTTCTTAGAATGTAGGAATCAATAAACCTATTTTGTCGTTCAATTTTATACTTATTGATTTCATAATGATTGAAATCAGTTCGAAGGTGCGGATTGTTTGATAGCTCATTCAAACTCAAGTAGACTAGTCAAAATTTCGGCATGCTTCGGAGAGCATGACGGAATTCCTCCCGATCAAGCTGCAAAGGTTTATTAGCTTGTGAATGCGTTAACTAGGATGCCTTCTGCCTCGCTCCGTTTCGTCTCCGCTTTAATACCATCATTACCCTAACTCGTCCCATCTTGCGTGGCCAAGGTGAAACACAGGTGCCCAAAACCAAAACACTCAAAGTGCTTTTGTATCGACGGTGAAGATACATTGTAGGTGGACATAGAATCCTCCTGAGGGCCGCTGCCAACAGTATAATTCCCTCGATAATTCCCCTAGCTAAAGAGCATCGGTATTTCAGGAAAAGAATTTGGTTGGTAAGGGTGGCGGGTGGAACGAGGCAATTGCCAGGCATTTATAGAGACCCTTTCCCCCTTATGATGATGAGGGCGGCTTAACTGGTCGAGTGTAAAGTTGGAAAGGGGGGAGGGATGGGGTTGGGGGGAGGGGGGCAGGATGCACGCTCGCTCTACTCCGTGCGTGCAATGTTGTGATTAATGAATAAAAGTCCAACTACGGCCCAATCTGATAGGCCTATCTATGCGTCCTACCTCGCATACCGCCTGCACTCAAAAACCAGATCACTGTGTCGGTTTACCTACTCGATCGCGAGAAGCATCAATATTTGAGGTTACATCTTTTCTGTTTTTCAATTAGAATAAGGCAAGCGCATTAAAAAAATTTAAAAAAAACACACTGTGCTAATAATTT
>Ga0058701_10003794_pt1 | contig 12087 bp, 6 predicted proteins | sample AgamicOrMae_FD_97039 | JGI IMG/M metagenome (GOLD analysis project Ga0058701, IMG submission 97039) | Agave microbial communities from Guanajuato, Mexico - Or.Ma.e | ecosystem: Host-associated > Plants > Phyllosphere > Phylloplane/Leaf | place: Guanajuato, Mexico | collected 2012-06-04 | reverse complement strand
TGAAATCGATCAGTTTTTAACATAGCACAAAGTCTAGGGTCTTCTTTACGCACTCCAAACATTCAGAACGTTTTTGAGGACGCCAGCCGCTCCTACCACCTTAATAAAGAAGAAACATACTCATTATTCCCACAAACATTTGAGCGGTTCACACCTTCGGAAAAGCGTATCCTGAAACGTCTGTGTCCACATCCACAAATCACGCAGCACTGGACAAAAAAGTGACTAAATTATGATACCGCTACTTGTTCTTATATGCAAATGAGATAGCCGCATAGTGCGAGCGAGACTGCAAATATCCCAATTCTATGTGAAACAGAGATCCGACGTTTACTCTTCAGTTCTAAAGGATAGACATCATGCTGGGCAACCGGACAAAGAAGCCGCAGCAGGTGCCCTTATCGCTTATCAATAAGTAGATCAATCAATCACCGAAAGGAATGAGTCAATCAATCAGAAACTGGCGCCAACAGATTATCAAACACAGTGACGGCTTACTCTGATATTATTTTCTTAGAAGCATTCCTTCTTGTCTTGTTGTGTGGTTTTGCGTTTACAAAAGGTGAATTCGCTAAGTCAGCTTCCATGACATGCAGGTTGCAAATGTTCGTGTACTCTTATTGTGGCGTATACTTCCCTATAACAGATAAGGGTCTGATTGCACTCGGAATCTATTTGGCCGCTGTTACAATGATAAAGCTTCTTTGCCATTCGTTTTGGTGGTTTGCAGCTCCTAATCTTAGTCGTGGAATCAGCTCACCTAGAAGCTAGAGCAGGGACATTGAAGGTGACCCGAGTTTTGTATTGCATGATGAACTAACTAATTATAAGTTTCTCGAATTGCGTTACTCCAATAAATCTCTTGCCCACTCCGTACTTGGTCACTACTCCATGGAGTATCCTCCATGTTAGAGATGAAAATCAGGATGAACGTTTTGCAATGTTCACGCAGCAGGGAGTGATTTCCTCTGAACTTCGAAGTGCAGGTCACTCCAAGCTAGAATTCATCTCTACCATGAGAGGAAAAATAACATGGTCTTCACCCTGAAAGTCTTCAGCATGCTACTCTTGTGCCGAAGTCATGTGATATTTTGTTTTTAGCCCACGGTCTGCTTTACACGAACGGGGTCTTTGCATATGTAACATCGGGATGACAGTGGATCTCGTGGGAACAATTTCGTGACGCTATCAAAAAAGACTTCTTAATCGTTTTTGATCGGTGCCTTTGACCGTAAGTGTTCTTTGAATGTAAATATGAATAACCGATACGACCTCATTCCTACACTATTAGCAAGCTCCAGTGACCCAGGTGCAACTGGGAATTTCAGTGCCGTGGCACTGGTCATTCAGTGAAGTTTAGCAGGTTTCCAGTAAATTTTTACTGGTTTCCAGTAAATAGGAAATTTCACTGAATTTCCAGTGGGATTCCACTGAATTTTCCAGTGGCACCTGGGTCACTGATAACCAGTGACCTTTCACTGGTTCTTGCTAATGTTTACACAGTTTCCGGTATATCCCTTCATACTTGTCTATGCTTTAGGATGTTATAACTTTTGAGAACATTACCCTTTCACAGTTGCCACTGCCACAGTAAGAGAAGCAGGGGAAACAGGTCGACCGACCAATATACTGTATAACAAGCCACGAACATGTGTATGCGAGTAGAGTATGAATAACCTTGTTCTCCGTACGAAGCTGCAAGTCTGTTGTGTAGCTATCATTTCAGTACTCCAAGCAGGGGTACGTTATTCTCTGCCGCTCTAAACGGTGACCATTTTTGACTATCGGAAATGAGTAACGCATGTCCATTTGAGCCAGCTTTCATAGACATTGGCATAACCTCTTGCCCTATCCTAGCTAGCGCAACGTTCTTAACATAACAAATTGGGAATAAGTAACATCAAATAGTTTTGGCAGTTGGGGAAAATGACTTGAATGCGAGATCCTCAGATAACCTTCATGGGACATCATCACCTCCGGCCATAAAGTCCCTATTTTCTTTTCCTTTTCCATTCACTGTTGATGATTTGCGTCGTCAAGGAGCAGTGAGGGGTAAAGCCATACAAAGGATAACATTCTTCTCGTGCTGATTAGCTAGTGGTTGTAATGATTCCTTAAGAAGTCGGTGGCTTTTCTCATTTCAGCGATACTGGATGCACCTGTTTCGACTACAGCATCATTTAGATTCTGTAAATGACAGACGACAATTTTGCGTTCTCGACCTTTCTTGCAACAGCTGGAGGAAATATTTTTCTTGAGGTGACCAAAGGCTACAATGGGCAGCGACTGCGTTTCCTATCGATGGAAGCCACTTTCTAATAAGTACTTAGATATTCTCGTAGACAACTGTATAGGTTGCTTTGTATCGTTTGTGTAGTAAAGTCGAAGTAAAAGAAAATAACAGGTTTTCCGCTTCAAGACCTTTGTGTGTTGAGTCCGGTCTTAACTTCTCTGCGCAGCATCACTATTGAAATCTTCATAATAGCGTAGTAAGACAATACTTCTACCCTCAAACAGTTCAAACAATGGATTCCATCGTATGGACGAGTAAATTCGGTCGGTCAACTGGCCAAGTTGAAGGGCTGCATTTCGAACCAAGAATGGTAAGGTACCCTCCGTTCAGAGTTTTAGGGGTTTTGTCGAAAAAGAGAGAGCCGAATAACCTACAGCCGTTAATGAACTATATGTAGAAATCGGAGCGCTGTGGTACTGATTTTATTGAGACGAGTAAAACTAGTCCATCAAAGATCTTTGTGCAGTTTTTCCTTGAGTAACCTTTTGTAAAGTAACGGTACCTTATGGGACAAAGCGTACCCCGCGATTAAGGCGGTATTTATGGTGATGCATTGGACTGGGAATCAGTTCATTGTGACTATCTTACTCGGTTCAGATTAAAGATTCGTCTGAGACAGCTAAGATAGTAATCGATCGGACCATTTACATCGTGGCAAAAAATAGCGTTTGTTGTGTCGGTGGTCTGGAAAAGGTCCAAGTCAACAACGGTCACTGTGAGGGTGCCCGGAAAAGGCGTCGCCTACAAGAAATGACAAAACATTCCACTTAGCATCGGTGCATTGCATTCGCAATAATGACGACACAGTGCAGATCTTGTTCTGACACGAAAATGTTGCCATTGTTTGTGCATAGCGCCGTATGCCAAGGAAAAGTGACTTGCCACTGTTTCTGCTTGCATATAAAACGGGTTTTGTTGCGAGGTCGGGGTGAATGAATTGTGATCAGTTTCTCTGTGGAAGAGGCCGTTTACGATGACTTACCTCAGAGTAAGACAAAGCGAAATCCTGCTCAGTAAAAACTATCCCTGTTTTAGGTAGACCACACCAGTGAAGGGTATGAAGGCGAAACAGGGAGAGCGCAAAATTTGGTTTCTTTTAAGATAAACTTATCATCAATCTTATCAATTAATAGGTTTTATCGAGAGCTCTTGATTGATATGGCTATTCATAGGGGGTATATTTAAAAATGACCGAATTACGCTCTTCTCCACCTGTATACCCTAAAACAGAAATTAGTTCTCTCAGTACATGCTACGTTATTAAGTCACATTAGTCAATTAATACAAATTATTTCAAAATTCTGAAGATTTTTTTATTTATACTTCAATAGCCGTCCAAAGGTTCCTTGGCGAAAATGCTCCAAAGCCCGAAGTGAATTTTGTGGATATGCCTGGACACTGAAGTATCTCGGTGAGCAGTGGGTCATTGTCTGAACCTATCCAATGCCTGCTCATATGTCACATCGTAGGCGTTGTTTTTGGTAAACAGCAGATATTTGTCAATTTCAATTATTGATATTCCGTACTGCAAACAAGAATATCGGATAGCAAGTGAATTAAAACATACTCAAAACGCCTGCAGAAATACGTTTTTAAAATTTGCAGCTTTGTGAAAAATGACGATGCTAAACCGAATTTAAAATGGACAAACTAAGATTAAGCAATCACACATTTTGGAGAGAATGTGCACCTGATTCTGCCCTCGATTTTACTGAAGAGCGAGTTTATAAATTTGACGTCTGTAAGAATTACAATAGTTTGAGTAAAGAAATGCACGTCGTACACAAAGTGACAAGAGTAAATTGTGTTGTCAGGAAACAGATACGTCGATTGGGAGTAAACTTCTTGGACTTGACAAGAGGGCAAGTTCCTGTACCACATCAATAATGGACTCGATAGGGGCTAGGAGAGAAACATCAGGGGAAACCCTTGCGGTTATTGAGTCATGGTAGTGCGAACAATACGTCTGTCAAGACTTACACTGCATGCCGTTCTCGAGTCCAAATCAATGAAATTAGTGACGAAAACTCTGAGAAACGTTTATCCTGTAGATCAATGTCTACCTCGCTCAAAATTTAACGGCGCAGGACTTTGCGTTGGTGACTGGAAATCGGTAACGGCGTGATATATTCCGACGATGAACCGGACAGGTGTCATTCCTGTCATAACACGGAATAGGGTCTGTCATGTGATATTTTGCATTCGACCAGAGGACCCACTGGGCGCATATAGATGGGCGTTTGTTATCAATTCATAAGACAATATATCTTTTCAGATTTGTTCTTTATATTTCAAACGGGATTCATGCCCTTTTAGGCATAGGGTAGCTTCTACCGCCAACCGCTGGATCCTTGTAGCAGGTGATTCAATTTTTTGATGAAGTCGAAAACTATCGAGACCTTGGATAATTTTGAGACGAAAATTAAAGCAATGAACAGCGTCCGAAATTCACTGTTTGGTGTCATTTCGAGCTGACTGTAACTAGTTTTTTCTCATTAGCGAAAGTATCTTTTTCTCTTTTTAGTCTTATTAGCTAAAGTAGCTTTTATTCGAGAAAAGTTAGTAAATATCATTTGCTTCGATTTTGTTTAAGATCTGCTATTATGCATTTTGATTGTGACCTATATGCAGGCCGATCGGTAATTGGTGAATATCGTGTCTCAGCTATCAACTTAGTATCACTTATTCATTAAGCTAGCCGAAATGTTGCAAATCTCATGATCGCATATAAACCCAAGCGGTTCGGAAAGCCTGATCATATTGTCAGCTTTAGCTAGCAAAGGCCAGGCATATTTGGTTTCAAATTAACGTGATGCCGATTTAAATACTTGATAAAGATCGTTTCAGTCAAGCTTTGCAGTACTCGTTAAATCAGCAAGTGGGCTTTGGTTCGATGAAAGTAACATCTTGCAAACAGTAAAAAGAAGAAGATGATCGAGGTCTGTGCTAAAGTGTTTATTAAGTCCATTGAGGCATTTCGCTTTTCAGTGTGTTTGTCTTGATTGTGTTGAATGAACTTACGATCAACGCCAACCCAATCTTCATTTCCATGCGAAAAAAATCCTTTCATTGAATAATTGCTTAGCCATCGTACTATTGTTTATATCTACGAGTATAGTAAAGTAACGGATACAGCGGGCATTCTTGGCGTCAAGTATGCAGAAGTGCGTCGAGGAGACACAATCTGTGCAAGCGGAAAGAGCCTGTCATATGTCTCTCTTTCTCGGTCGGAGGGATACAAGTGCATTGTCGTTATTAGCATAACATCCATCCAGCGCCGAACCTCCACATCTCGGCCAATACGGGAGCAATGTGACTGAAAAAGGATGCTTGGGCAAACTAGCTGCCAAGAACAACATTGATGTTCAGAAATGTGTGGCGGTCAAGTTATAAAATGATCGGAGGTCGCTTCGTCCGCCTCCTTTTCTTCCACTCCCTCGATAGGCCGGATTGTCCACTTTACTTTAATCGCTCATTATTTATGCACTGTTTCCGTCGGCCTGGTTTTATTGGTCGGTGAGCGGTCTTCACTCCGTGTGCATTTAATGAGAATTACGCATTAGCCTTGCAGCGCAAGGGGAACTCAATATGATGCGTCCTTAAAACGGGATGCAGTCCCATCATCCGTCTCAATCGGTTGACATTCTTCAATCGACGGATGATATTATTACCTGCCGAGCTGTTATTACTCGAACCGGTAATGTGCTGGTCGGGGAGAATGCTAAAATATGGCCTTCTATAATAGCTATCGCTTCGTTATTTCAAATCGCGGCAAGTGCGGGTGAGTTGCTGGAACTGCTCACCCATCTCCATTGCACCTTACCTTTTGCTCATCACTGATTTTGGGAAGTAGGATGAGCGCTGCTGATGCCTTCAAAGTGTTTGTGATACAGTTTAGAGCATAATGTTCTGTAGGTCGTAAGTGGAGATTCGATTCTCCGCAACATTGGTAGGTCTATCCTCTTGCTGTCATTCGAATCAGTAGGTGAATTGCTAAAACATACCGAAGTCGCGATGCTCTCAGCTCTTCAGCACCAACCAGCAATAATAATCAAAGATGTTAAAACGACGGAAATGTGCTGACAATCACTAGAGCAATGACGCAACGCAGTCGCTTTAAACGAGGTTGCTAAAATGATGAGCAGTCTAATTTACAAAGCGAGGCAGGTGAGTAAAATCTAAGGTATTCATTCAAGGATTCGATTCGTTTGAGTAGAAGTAAGAATGAGCCTTAAATCCTTGAATTCATAACTATTCGTATGGTTTCTTCATTGTATCTACTGAAAATATTGTCTGTACATTTTTTTACTATAAATTTACGAATCAATAGCACATATTTTTTGCAGTAGAATCATTATTACGCTATTTTTTTACAACGGACCAGTTATTAAAAGTGCATGCAACCGTTTCATTGCAATACTTTTCTAACAATACTTTTACCATTTAACAATTACCGGGAAAAACAAAGTGTAAATGCAGTGGATTGACGTGAAATAATTTTTTGAGAGAAGTTGCTTTAAATATGCATTTTTTTTTATTTCGTTCAAAGTCTTTGTATCAACAATTGATCATTTAACCTAATCACTTTGCCACTTCTGTCGTATGTCGCTTTAGCTGATTTGGCGCACGCAAAAATTAATTACAGGAGAACAATCTTTCAATGAAACTGACAGGACATCGATTTCAACTGTACTCAGCGGCCATGCCCATGATTTAATTGGCATCTCATAGATCGATATCTCCAGGCATCAATTAGACCACATTTTGCAGATTACATCCGATGATGCCCTTGTTCATCTTCCTTGGCTATAAGCTTCTGTCATCCGTTGTGATAACCACATGCTCACCCCATTAATGGTGAGTGATAAGTATGTAAGATGTGGAAAATATGCGAATCAAGATATCAATGGCTCAATACTCATTATAAACCTCTCAAAACTATCTTTTGAGCTGTGGTGATCTGTTGAACCTTTTTGTTTGATTGCAAAGGTTTTATATATCTTGGATCTATTAGCGTTTTGATGGTTGAGGTTTTCATTAAAATGTCTGTATAAGTATTTGTCCATTTACATTTTTTTAATATAGGCTACGATGAAACTAGGTTCAGTAAAATGCATTATTTCATTTTAATCAAATAAGTAAAATAAAGGGGGATTTTTGACGCGGACGGCGTTATGATCCGGTCACTGATTGAGCTAAAGTGGTGCCGAGAGGTGACTGCATTTTTGCAAGCCGCGAACGAGGAAAACAATTTTATGATTGGTATTCAAATGAGGCAGAACGGATCCTCGAGCGGCGGTTGCAGGGGATACAAAATGAAAAAGAAAAGTGGACGCTTCCCAGTTTTTGTTGTGGCGCACAACATTCGGTCCATTTGATGTCCATGGAAGCAGCGTTGCATAAATCGGCGTCGGGTCATAATCGAAGGCACTCTACCGCGCCGGACAAGTGTGTCGCAGAATCGTGAGAAAAAGGAGTCGATATTATTCCGTGATCCTGAATCAGCTCATTAGCATCGCCTGCTACTCATTTTGAGCTTTGTCACGTCCAATGGATATTGCATCCAGTAATAATCTCAAAATACCACAATCCAGAAATTAGTCCAGAAAGCCGGGAAAAAATAGCGATGACAATACTCAGTAATTCTGTTGAGTGTGAATGTATGCGTATGTGTGTTATGTCAAAAAAAAAGAATTTTTCCTGGTGAGACGAGATGTTAGGACCACTGTGTTTCAATAGGGGGCAAAAATTTGGTTGGTAAGAACGGTACTTTCACAAGGCCGAACTTACCATATCCAGTCATCAAGTACTGCAATAAATCGTTGAAAAATGTGTAAGAGTTAAGTCAACATATTTTGCACATCAAATCTGCGATGAGGCGGTTGCACTTGAAGAAACCTAACCTACGTTTAAAAATCGTCCGGGAATAACGGTCAATAGAAAGGCGCAGTGCCACCGCCATATACGGCCTCAAGCTGTTGTTCATTTCAATGCAAATATTTTATGTCTTTTCAATATACTGTATTGACCAATGAACGCTGGGTATGTTTTCGCCTAAGCAAGTAGTCACTAGAAATCTGGAGTTCACAATTCTTGACTGGTCGGTTCTAAAAGTCTGGAGCCAGCATTTTTTATGCAAAAAATGGCATCTGCGGCTTATCCACTCGTTTATTGCATTAGAAGGATTTGGTTTCGCCTACAATTTGAGGGTTGAAGCTCTTAAGCAGTATTTTTTGACAGTGATGCAATCATTCACCCTATATGCCAAATAATCGTGAAAAAGATGAATGAAAACACCGCATATTACGCAATTTAGTCGCATTTCAAAATAAGATAAAACTGCATGTGGATTTTTTGGTGTGAGCAAATTGCGTTCCCGGGCGCAATATTTGTGGTTTCATGTCTAAATTCGCGGCTTTTTTATTATTATTATTATTAGCGCACGAAAAGCGCTAGTATTCTGTGGGGAATATTAAAAGAAAGGCCTTGTGTTTTGTTAAAGCGATGCAAAAATCGAGAATAATTATAACTGAAAAGTAATTAATGCAATGAACTAAGGGTGACTGGATTACAGTCAATTTAGCCAAAGGTCTCGAATTGGGTCGACGAAGCCACCGAGTTAAGCCTCTGTGGCAGCCAATCACCCGACAGTTGATTTCTGGACATAGCCGAATGTTCGCAGCCGCGACTTCTGGTAGGCTGATTTGGATGCCCAACTTGGTGGCAAAGCCGAATCGAGACTTCGGGCTGAACTGATATAACCATAGTTCTTTGAGCTGCTACCCCGTGGAAAATTTTAAACATTCAAATTATTACCAGCAGCGCAACTATTGAAGATGACATATACCGAGTACAACTGAAATACCTAAGTGTACCTATCTATGAAAATCAAGGCAGATTTGATTTTTCACGACCAGGAAGACAGTGATTCTCCTTGGAAGAGTGCACAATTGCCTCAATGGCGTCAACTGGGTCAGTAAAACTTTGAGCCGGATTGTGAGAAGTTCTGCCTTTTAATGTCTGTGAAAAAAATGCTCCAAAACGGCTTGAAGCTGAGGAGATGGTCAGCTTAAAGAGAGGTTATGAAGACCAACACACTGTCAACCTCTTACCACTTGTAAATATCCGTTCGGTAAAATATCCCATGCTTGCTCCTGGTTGTAAACTGCACTGGCAGCAAAGAAGTCTGCATCTTGGAAAATCTCAAAAACGCGATTAATTTGCAAAAGGAAGAATTCCAGATGTGACTCATACGAATCATAATGATGGAGAGGTCTTTCATTGAGATGATTTGGTGTACATGCTATTCTTATGCCACTGGAGCCTCTTTAGTTGTTACTAAGATGTAACGGGAAACAATAGCAGGCTTCCGCGGCACAGAAAAGCTGACGACTTAATTAATGATTCTGTTGGGTCAGAGCTTCAGAGCTCGCCTCTGCTCTTCAACGCATGTCAGTTTTAAGGGTTTCGGCAATTATTACCTTTAAAAACGATCCAGGTAATTGGCTGGAAGGAAGGTAAACGCCTTCCGCTCTTTTTTCAGCCATGTGTACTTTCATGGATCTCCATGCAGATGTGTATTTAATGCAAGGTCCAGGAGGAGGTCTTTGTATCCATCCGACTATGAGAAGCAGTGGGTCCGATTTCTCTTGTGACTAATGCCCCAACACGCCTCTTCGATAAAACCGCTTAGAAGTTAATTATTTTTTTCTCATTGCACAAGAGGAGAGGTGCATGTTTTCACTGTTTGCGGTGCGATCACCCTATCCCACTGTAGCTAATATTAAGTTCAGAAACTTACAACTTCAATTAACAATGTCTCTGCTTACAAAAATCTAAGACGTAGATTAACAAAGTTATCATGTACGTCATAACTTACGGCTGCTCTAGGCTAAGTAGGCCAATAGATGATAAATTAACGACGGTCGAGGCAACGCTTGTTTGGCAAACTAGACTGTGCAAGAACATGCATGCTTATTTTGATGCCATCGTTTTATTCTGATTGATATTTTGTTACATGGTTGATGGGAAGCATTACCCCCTCTGATAATTACGGCACAGTCGTAATTGACTAAGTATTATTAGGGCTGTAGTATTTTACATGCTGAACGGAGAAAAATCTTTCCCGCTGTTAAGTTTCTAGTTGTACGAAAGGGATCAGAGTCAGTGGAGGTGAAATCATCTTTCCTTTACGCTACCCCTAAGCCCTAATATTATTTATCTGAATAATCATACTCTTTGCAAAAAAAAAAGGTCCAGAGGGCTTCGATCCATCCAATCAACAATCGATCAATTAAAAATATGTGTTTCAAAAATCGGTCTAATGAACTCTTCGATTCAAAAATCGATCAACTGCTATTCCTATACATTGCAGTTGATCGATTTTTGAAACATGCTCCTAAACTTGATCGTTTTTTTTTCCTTGGAGGGGTCGGCTTGCCTTCAAAAACAAATCCCTTGGACAATGGAAGTCACAACGTTCAGCACAACAAGAGTCATATAGTAGCCCACGGGAACATGAAGCTTCTGAATAAGGGGGCCAACCGCGAATGACCGCCGGATATGCTTCAATTTGTCGAGAATGGATCAGATCCGCCATGAGCCCCTGTCGCCCCAGTCCTGTCGCAACACTCCACGACCAAAGAAAGAAAGGACGCAACTGCATTTATGATTGCGTCCCAGCACGTCCATGCCTTTGTGAGCTGCCATTCCTCGTGACCTCCACAGATATAAGGGCAATATTTCCGCACTACGAGTAAATCATTCTGGTGATGGCGATCTCCATAGAACAGAATCATTTATATTCGAAAACAATGTCCGTCAGAATGAGTCCCTTAATGAGAATGGGAGGGAGCAAGACGAGGAGATCCGGCAGGAAGGAAAGGAAAAGATCTTCGCTGGAAACTCCTCACACTGATTAAGATTGATGATCATTTGGACATTGGTGAACCTTTGACTGCGCACCGTTCAGTGGTCCACGTGAGAGCGACGTTTGCACTGAAAAGACAATTATGAAAGTGGTCATTAGTTTGGAGATGAAATTAGGCGCCAGGAGCTTATCCCGGTTACAAGGCTGCTTTCATTTAAAATTAGGTTTAAATACGCCTGCATGTTACCTTCTACGCCCAGTTCTATCGCATATTCGTATCTCTCTTCCCTTTTAAAGGAAATAATTATAAATTCATTTCCTCAGTTATGTTGACCCTTATGGGTCAACTCGGATCATTCATTTTCCCCCCAAAAAATCTTTGTGGTGAACGGCACAAAGTAGTGTAGAATACTTCAAAGAAACGATACACATCGAATTATTTTATAGACATTGATCTGCGTGACATCAATCTTTAATTCAGTCCAGCTCCATCGGTTATCGTATTACTGTACGTCATGGGTAGTACGCTGGAGAGAAAAGATTTTCATAGAAATAGTCAAGTTGGCAGACATGACACTTCTCGGCCAGTGAGACTACTTTTTTATATTTTCTTTGGTGTGATCAATTCAAATTGCTATTTAACGTTCCTCTGTTTAGTTATGGATTTATTGGTCTGATATTTTTCCCGTTTTAGAACTTACCAGAACAAAGCTTACTTCCATAACAAGGGACAGTCTGTCAGAGGTAATCGGCTTATCCAAGAAATATTCCTATCATCTTAAGTTTCTCAATGAGGAATCTCACTATGTTGTTAGAGTGTGAAGTTTTTTTTTCTCCTGACTTAGAAAAGATTTATTGAAGATATTAAAGACAAAGCAAAACGGCTTATGACAATTTTGCGGTAGGCTTGGCGCTGAATCAATAT
>Ga0058701_10003793_pt1 | contig 12089 bp, 5 predicted proteins | sample AgamicOrMae_FD_97039 | JGI IMG/M metagenome (GOLD analysis project Ga0058701, IMG submission 97039) | Agave microbial communities from Guanajuato, Mexico - Or.Ma.e | ecosystem: Host-associated > Plants > Phyllosphere > Phylloplane/Leaf | place: Guanajuato, Mexico | collected 2012-06-04 | reverse complement strand
TACCCCTCTTAACCCCCACAGCCGAGTCTCGATCAAGGCTGACCGCAGCGCGCTGTCCTTTCGGTATGCTTATGCGCTACGAGCCGCGAGCTACGTGCAAGCACTGTAACCACACGACCACCAATCCGACCCGCTCGATCGGTGATCTAGAGTCGCTCATAATTCTCAGGTTAGGCCACAGGGCAAAGAAAAAACTGCTTTCTGTCGCCGGGGATCGAACCCACTACAATTTAACAAACGATCGCATGCGCTAGCCACTGCGCTACGCGACCCATTTATCAGAATTACTCCAAGACCGGTATTTCGGCAGTACACTTCTACAATTACAAGGTATTAGATGGTTACTAATCTGTTAGCGAGAAAATAAAGGATTTAATGACTTCTATGTTTTTGAACTAAATGTCAGGTGCATGGAAAAATTCAATAAATAATCTTATCTCTGAAATGTTCCAACCAGGGTAACCCCCCCGCCCTATATTTATCTCCACGGTTCTGTGCTATTCCCAGATATTTTTTTGAACACAAATGCTTCTAGAACCTGAGTGATAAATACTTAAAAAAATAAAATAATAAAAAAAGAGCGATCTAATAATCCAAAAACCAAGATTACGTCTCACAAAACTTTCACGTTGTCGCTCAAGCCCCTAAACGTTACCTAACGTATTTCACTCCCTAGGACAAGCTTCCCCCGTTGAATGACTTGCAAATTGTTTTCGTCGTCAGATTTCGAGTCGAGCCCTTGTCCTCTCTGTATCGGATATTAATTCTACTGTCCGATGGTTAAGAGGCATTCATCACGAGCGAAAAGGGTCCAGCAGGCAGTTCTCTCCCTCAGATATTGCAGAATCCCACGCTCGCCCCCTCCCTGTCTCTTTGGCCCACCTTTTCACCTTCATTTTGTTTGGGGCCCGCCTCGCTAGCGCCCTTCTCTTGTTTCGCGTTTCGTCTGTTCCTGCCAATCGCAAGACTCAGGGCGTCACTTATATCTTCCAACTATCTGAGGGAGAGAACATCCCTAAGGAAATACGTACGGTATGGAAACGTAAGCATAGCGAAATTCGGGTGGTGAGGAGGGGGAGCTGAGTAAGCACTTTTAGTGGTCATATGTCGTGCCTCGCATTTATTTATTCCATCTCGGAGGGGTATTCACTCGACCCGGGTCAGTAGTGCTGGCGCCAGGTGAGTGTTATTCCCATTCACGGTGTGGCTGCTTTCGACCGTGAAAAAGAAAAGGCACGACAGTTCCATCCTTACTCTTAGAGGGCGGAGTGGTACGCATTGCCAACTTTGGTTACCCTTAAAACACAGATCCACAAACATGGAAACCCTGAGAAGGGAAACCTCTGATTTGTTTGAAAAATCCGCATTAGTCGATTGCTTCTCATCTATAAAAGTGGAGCCATCAGCAAGTCAGAAATCAAAGCCGTGCCTGCGGTAAGAAACATAGATATGCTATGCGCCGTATTCCTCGTGTGACACTGAAGAGTCTGTCTGGTTAACCCGTATTTCGTCAAACGACACTGTTTTCTAGACAGAATAATAAAGTAATAATACTGGAAGCATGTGTATTTTCAACCAAACTTAGGGAACACCTACGCGACACCAAGTTGCTTTTGCGCGCTGGGGTTTAAAAATTGCCGCGAGATGCCGCCAACACAACAGCTGACGAATAACGACTCAAAACTGCATGCACATTTACAGTACTGTACCTTTACAGTTATGGCAGTGTTCTCTGTGATTTGTTGTTTTTAGTCATCCCACATATTGTCTGTCATCATTCTGGATCTTATTTTGTAAAGTGCTCACGTGGAATACTCGACTACAGGTATCCATTGGACAACCTGTAAGGACTAATGACGAGTGAGTTCCACATGGGTTTCGCGGGTTATCGTCTTTCAAAAAAAAACGTCATTGTTTTGGTACTTAGTCGTCATTATTTCAGTGCTTTTTAACATCAAACGATTGTGGATTATGTTAAAGGTGAAGTGGATGTGAGTGATTTCGCACGGACCCCCGTAGGACAACATAACCTCATTGTGGATTGATCTTACGCCGGCAAATCTCCGACAGGTTCGTGTGCTTTATTTTATATCCAAAAATATTCTATCTCTTAATTTTATTCTTAAAGGATTGGTAAAGATTTTCATTGTCTTCAACTCTTTAGATATGGGACAAACAGCAATGTTGTTTGTTGACATCAGGGTTATGCTGTGGGCTTGTAGCTCTTTTTGTTTACATAGCATTGGTTAGGCTGGCCTGTCTGATTACAACAAGTCTTTCCATTCCCAGTAACATGTTCTTGTTGTGGTGTCTTCATTGTGGATTAATTTGGTGGGATCTGGAAATGTCCCTACATAGTTACATTTTAAGCTATACCATTTATAAATTAATTCCTATAAGTAGAATAGAAGTATCCCTGTATACAAGGTACCCCACAGAATGGAGACAGAGGATGAATAAATGCAAAGAGCGCTTGCAACGTATTTGCAAGGAACGCATGAAGCATGTAGCCGATAGTGAATTTCCTTCCTGTAATATTAGAAAAGTAGTAGATCAAAATAACAAAGATCTTCAAGACCAAACCATTCTACACACTCTTTCATTTGTTTAATTGCATGCGGAGAACTGTCCTAGTCATGCCCATAATTTCCAAATTAACCATTGACTGACAAATTGCACAGCAAGCTCCCATACACACTTCATTCTCCCAAAAACACTTGCAAAAACTGAGTCAGTTAGCTGTCCTCTATATCTGCAGCTGTGGTTGTAAGCAACATCTGAACTGGAAACAGAGGACATTTATGGCTCTTCATTCACCTTTTTTCTTATTTTGATATTTTTACATGGCAAGATATGAGTCCCTAAAAGCTTAATTTGTGGGTCTTCATTCAGCACCAACAATCATTATTTGGTGGCAAAATGAAGTGTGTGGTAAAAGAAGAATATTACAATACGGATCTGTGACTGCAACATTAAAGCATTCAATGACTTTTTGAAGCCAAATTACCCATTGAGTGTTTGTGCTCAGCTTCCATATAAACATTTCTTACTGTTTAAAAAAAAATGTTTTCTTTGCTTAAAAAAAATTGTCCTTTTTATTTTGTATATTATTTGTACAAACAAAAAATTTCTGGCCAAAATTTGAAAAAAAAATTGGGGATGTTCAAATGTTCAGTCAATTTTTTTTTATTATTATTATTTTTTTAACGATTGATGGTTGCAACTGTTTAGGGGGAACTAAAAATTACGTTTACCGTTGTCGGTTGCTTATTCCGTCGATTTATCGCGTCAACAAATGAAATATAAAATTTCCGCCTTTCCCTCCAACTTCCCGGCCGCAAACTACCCGCTCTTCCATCGACAAATGTCCATCGACCAAAATCGACAAATGGAGCAACAGACATCGGTTCGAACCTTTTTTACTGTCCCTCAATCAGATCCAATCGTGAAAACATAAAAATCCAACAAAAAAATTTTGACCAAAAAAAATGAAAAAAAAAACTAGGGGTATCCCTTGCTTTTTTTCAAATTTTCACTCGAAAATTTTTTGTTGAATTTTTAACGTTTGATGGTTGGAACAGTTTAGGGGGAACTAAAAATTAAGTTTACCGTCGTCGGTCGCTCTTTTCGTCGATTTATCGCGTCAAAAAGTAAAATAAAAAATTTCCGACTTTCCTCCGGTCTCCCACTTGCAAACTCTGTCATTCCCGGGTCCGTTTAAAGTCGACATTCAAGCGACAGACATCGGTTATAATCTTATTTAGTGTCTCTCAATACGATCCAATCGTCAAAACATGAAAATCTAACAATAAGTTTTAGGCCAAAAAATTGAAAAAAAAAACTTCGGGGTATCCCTTGCTTTTTTTCAAATTTTCAGTCGAAATTTTTTTGTGGAAATTTTGACGTTTGATGGTTGAAATTAATTAAGGAGAGCTAAAAATTGTTATTACCTACGGCTTTCTTCCACTGTGCCCGTGTATCTCTCCTAAATTGGAATGTAAAATCCGCGCAGGAAAGCATTGTCAGTTAAGCCTTTCCTTCCAACTTCCTGCAGTCGTGAACTGACCCCTTTCCCGGTTCGATTAAAATCGACAAATCAACACCGGTTGAAACCATTTTTAGTGTCCATCAATGAGATCCAATCTTCGAAAAAAAAATTAAGATCTCACTAAAAATTTCGGACTTAAAATTTGGAAAAAATAAAATTATTGGAGGTGAAACTTGACTCGCAGCCCAGCAATAAGTGCGAAGCTATTAGCTCGTACGTTAGGACAGACCTAATCTTTGCATGATCCTAAATTGTATCAATCGGCCACCGTAATTATGTACAAATAATTCCTCACAAATCAAACGCACCTTATCGCCTGCAACTGGACCGACATAAATGTGTGCAGGGTTGCCTATCCTAATGCGACCGATAAGTTGTTTAGTTCGATGAGGTTAGGTTGATTTTTTGGTCGAGAATAATATGTGTCGGTTAAAAGTCTGCCTTTATTGCATCGTGTTTGTCATCTTATCATTTTTCGTTGGATTAGGAAATTTCGTATTTATTTTAACGGTTTGCCCGATGCTGGGGGAAAGGGTGGGGTTGATATGCATGTAAGGAAGGCGAACGAGCCCGGGATTTCTCGAGCACGGCGGGCGAGGCGGGCGACAAACTGATGAAAAGCAAACACGGCGACTGTGACGCGAGGCTTACAGGATGGAAAACGTTTGCTTAACCAAGCAATATACGAAAGCGGCATTTCCATGTTGTAATTTCCCGTGAAAAGCAACGCCAAATATGACTTTATTTAAGCCTGAACTTTCATTCCGTCAACAAATAATAATCAACTCGAACCGAATCAAAATCCCTCATTGTTCCTCCCACCGTTCTTGACATTGATTCGTCTATTCGTGTCAAAGAAAAAAAAGCACGCTTAATTTTTTAATTTTAATTAAATTATTTTCTCATCACTAAATTAACTTATTTTAACATTTTCTATGACGATATGATATTTAAGCTTTTTCCTCTGGCGATATCCTGTTACAAAAGGCTGATCAGTGGTATATTCTAAAAAAATGTTAGTGGAAATTCGCTTTAACAGTGAAATTTTACTATTTTAATTATCTATACCTATTTTAGGAGTGCATTTTTATTCCTAGAGTAATTCTCACTACTAAATTTTTTAGCGTGTAATACTGATTAAAGGCCCTAGTAAAAAGAGAATTTTAAATCCAGTTGCAACAAAAGTCAAATCATTGATCTGAAAAGAATTTCAGTCCGATTACTCACTGAATTTCAGACGTAGATAACTGAAATACAGTTAATATTTGGACTGAATTTATTTTTTTCAAACCAATGATTTGACTTTTGCTGCATCTGAATTTGAGATTCCCTCGTGTAGGGAAAGCAAACCTGGTTTCTGACATAGATATTCTATAAAACGGGTGTCTTTCTCTAATGTCATGGTTAACCTATTCCGCAGGTTAGGATTCGGTTTAAGGTTAATAGAGGCATGAGAGTATACTCATGGTGCAGGTAAGGTCCGATGGTGCAAGTTTTGATAAGGGTTTAGATGGGTTGAAATCATTATCCTAGTGGTTTGTGAAGTTAGAATAGTTCCCCCTCCATGATTGGTAGACGGTGAGGAGTGGCTCGGTGCGTTGCCGGCTGCCGGCCTCGTTTCGTTACCAGAGTTCATCCAATTCAAGACGAATGAGGAATCACATATGACTTGAAGCATTCGCTTCATCCTTATCGGGTTCTCGCTCCGTCTCTATCCCTCACGCACAAAGATTTTCGTTTCGATTTCTCTTTTTCACTTGTTCTTCGTTCTCACGCACTTACCATCCATATTAGAGCGTTTTGCGGGAACGCCTACCTACTCAAGTGCTGCTCCGAGTGTAAAGTCGACCAACTAAACACTTTTCTCCTTTCCTTTTTTCCGTTCCTCCTTTTTCCCCTTTTTGGAACAATCAACCCGAGAGCCATTGTTCAATCCGAGTGGGAAATGTCAAGTGTGGAAGTATGGGCCCTTTTAAACGCTTACAACTAACGTTATATGAGTTCTTATTGTTTCCTGACACTGCGTCTGATCGCTATGCGTTCTCCTTTCTCCCTTTATAAAAAAGGGACTCTTAAAAAAGATTTTGAGGTCTAATGAGATTCTCTCAAATGATCGAATAGAATGAATATTGTTTAGTTGAGAAACTATTATTTTATGAGAGGACATAATAAATATTCTTTAGCCAAGAAAATATTATTATATTCTTAATCTTCGTGCACGCTAAAAGAAAATTAGTGGTGAAAATTTGCGTTAGGAGTGAATTCTCACTCGTAAATAGTGAGAAGTGAGCCTCTAATTTGCTAACAGTGGATTTCTTTTTGCTATTTAGGAGTCAGATTTTGCTCTTAAAGCAATTATCATTACTAAATATTTTAGCGTTCATTCTTAAGAATAAATACTGTACATGCAGAATCTTCGAGTTAAGGTAAAATTTCTAGCTTGAAGGAAATTACGTTAGGTGCGGGTTAAGAAGTCACCGGTACATTACGGGCCTATTGTGCCGCTTTACTTTAATGCTCCACTGGGCGAGACAATATGCTTATTAAAAATTCCTAAAATTTTAGCAATTTTTAATACGCTAAAAAAAAACCTTAGCAGTGAAAATTGCATTAGGATTGAAAATTTACCCTCAACTAACTAGTGAAAAGTGAGTCACTGTTAGCAAAGTAGTGGCTCACTTTTCACTATTTAAGAGTGAAATTTCCACTCGTAAATTATTTATAGAGTGTGGAACTCGGGAGAGGGAATATTCCATCTTTCAAACTAACAGTGTACTCCACGCGTCAGATAATTGTATATCAGATACATGGACATAGCGTGGCTGGGAATTGGAGCGTCAATTTGAATGTAGAGTCTGTTAGTGAAGGTAAGGAAGTTTCAACGTCGTAAATGGACGTCTTCCCGCGAAATTGTCTCCTTTCAAAGTGATAGGATCACATCGGATCTCAGGTGAGGAAAACGCAGCTGCACCGCCACCAAAAATATTTACTCAGCTTTCATCGGATAAGATGCGATGCGAGGCAACGCACGGCGTCAGCGGCGGCGGCGGGACGTCCTGAGACGCGAGCAGGCGCCAAGATGCGCCCCCTGTCATGAATTGCATTTGCCAATACCAAATTCCTCAGAACTTCTAGTGTTCCCGTTCGAATATCTGTGTGCTTTTTCGTGAATTTGGTACTCGCTGTTTGATCGGACGGGGGGGCATTCGATAGCGCCAAAAACCACAAGCGCCAACGCCGCAAGCACCAGTCCGTAACCGCCAAACGAGCAAAGACGCAAACGCTAAAGTTCGTTTAGGTTAGGTCAAGTTAGGTTAGGTTAGGCTTAGTTAGGTTAAGTTAAGTAAGGTTAGGTAAGGTTAGTATTGCGGTTGAGAACTTTGGCATTTGCGACTTTTCTCGTTTTGCGGTTACGGATTGGCGCTTGCGGCGTTGGCGCTTGTGGTTTTTGGCGCTTATGACAGCTACCCGATCGGACTGCATGGAAGAGTCGCGATCGATGTACACTTGAATCAGTAAAAGTCTCTGAGAATCAGTGAATTTTCAGGGAATCTCGGAGACTCTCGCACTGATGCAAATTTAGAGTGCACAGGTGAGAAACCTGCTCCGGTGGGATTTTCCGACTGAATTTCAAATTAATTTCAAAACGTTATCAAACTTTACCTAACCAAGAACTTTACCTAAACTCAGAACTTTATCTAACGTCCTTTAACCTTAATCGGACTACATAACCAAACTTCACCTGACGTCAGTTTTACCTTATATCTGTCATCAGTCGTCACTTCATCTAATCTAGCTTCACCTACGCACCTTAATCTAACCTCTCATGTAACATACCTAAAGTTCATCTTGACGGAAGGTGAGAAATGCTCAAATTATTATAATATATGTCCCCTCAAGGCGCTCATAAAACTTTGCAAAAACGCTTTCACAAGAAATTTGCCTTTAACTTTTTGGGTCTTTAATCGCTCAGGATGAAGCTTTAGCCCACTAGTCTATAACCTAAGGTTGTATAGAAGTCTGTTACACAACCTTAGTCTAGTATGCCCAAAGCATAGGTTCATATCATACCACCGTGGCTTCTGAAAAAGCAGCGTATTAAGACATGGTCCGAAATTGATAGCTCCTCAAAGGAAGTCATTTTACGAATCTACCGCGGCGAAGACTTTCTTCTTTATTATTCCGGAGATATTTCAGGATGGTCTTTGGGGTTAATCGCGCTGCCCCCCAACAAGCTGTGCTTCGAGGATCGGGGCTTAACCTTGTGCCTCTCTTTGTTCGATCGTATTCGGAAACGTGGCAAAGCCGAGTCATGGAGCTGGAACCTTTTATTCCAATCACAAATGATTGCTTTGATGAGAAATTACCACTAGTCGTGATGTTGTTTTGAGGACAGCTCTCCCCTCTGCCCCTTCTCTTCAGTTCCAACCGCATCGTCGGAAAACTAGACGAATCCGAAGCTGTCTTGTCTGGTGCAAGTTTTATTTCATTCATTTAAGCAGATCTGGTAGTGGGAAAAAAGCCAGAACGCGAACTTTCGAGCCTCCATCTTCCCGTCAACCTATCTCCATCTTCACATATGTGCACACACCCTTATATGTGCACACACACACACAGACACCCACGTCACCGGCGTTTTGCATACTACATTCAATTTGCCTAATGACGTCTTTGGAAGTTGTCAACTCCAGAGCGGCGCGCCGCTCTTGCGCGAAAGAAGTCTAAAGAGGAGAGAGAAAGAGAGAGAAAAAGTATGCATGTGTGGACGGTGACACAAGTGAGGGGAAGTTTGGAACCCTCGCGAAGGGGAGAGGGGTTAGGCGCCTCAAAATGGCGGACGCCGGGCTCCGTCCTCTGCTGCTTGGCGCTCTGTGAATAATTGACAATTCCTTGTCCGTACTCAGGTAAATTTTCTTTATTCCGTGCGCTGTTCTCATAAGAAGCCTCAGCGGACTTTTTCGCGAAGCGAGGCCCGGCTTGCGACTCCGAAACGGAATCTGCTAATTCCGTCCTTTGCGTCGCTTCGTCCGCAAAATTTGGATTAGTAGTTTAATACGATCGCACCACACCTTGTTTTTTTTTAAACAGCATTTATCGACTAATCATTCTGGTCCTATCATTCATCGCCGTTCATCGTGCAGAATTTTAACAAGGCGTTATATACAGTTGTAAATATATAAATACATACAAATGTCTTGTTCCCTGCTTCCGAGTATTTCTTATAGAAGCAGGAGTCATAATTTTTGTGAGCCACTGTACTTATATATATGTTATACAGTATACACTGCAGGATTACTGCATTTTCTAATCCTTGTGCTATACGCTGGTTACCTGTCACTGTATGATCAGGATTAACAACACCCGCATAGGTTAGGTAAGCAGGTTAACCAAGGTTAAGTTAGACTAATTGGAAGGCTCGGAATTCGGACTCACCAAACGGGCTTTTCTGGATATTCACTTAAAAAAAATTCCGTCGTATTTTGTTTATATTCAGTAAAAGCGTGACCTCAACTCCGTCGGAAACATAAATTCAGCCATTTCAAAAATGGCATTTTTTAAAAAACTTTCAGCCTAACAACCCCGAAGACTTCCTTAAAATATTTAAAAAAATCAGCTCTGTCGGGGTACAAGTCGGTTTAACAGGACGCCTTTAGCGTCTCGAATGAAACGTTTTCTCATAACGGTGTCCGATTATTGAAGCTCACACTTCGCTGCTCTGTGTTTTGTCAAGAGTAATATGCGGGCAACAGTAGTTTTGGCGGTTTATGGACTTCGTCCGGCGTCTCGTGGCTCGTGGCTCGCGCCTGAGCCCCAGCAGGCGGCCGTCCAGGGCCCGCCAGGGGCCCGCTTGGGGCCCGGTCACCCAACGACTTGCGTCATAATTTACGGGACAGCATCCCTCAGCATACAATGTGCATAGCTCGTATTTCATCGCAGGGGCAGAAATACATTACTGGACCTTTAGCCAACGCCTTCGTCTTTATACTTCTCTTTTCTCTCTCCCCCGCAGTCTGGCCGCTTCGCAATTATCTCTGTCGCTCATTTAGCGCGTGTGTGTTTTAGCGTGTCACCTCACCTGCCGAACCGAAATCCGAGCTGGCAATCTTGCAGAGCGATAAGGCGTCAATCACTGCTGACAGTGGATGGTCCCCGTCACTGCAGGAATCTCGGGGACCGGCTTATTTAGAATGTACACGTCCGGATATAGGGGGCGTTCATAAACTACGTAAATTTTGAAAAGGGGCGATGCTAACGTCGATAAATTGTTATTCCCTGATAGCAGATCAAAAATTGGCATAAAGGACCCGTGCTAATTTAAGAACGACCCCTGATATGTATCGACTGTTCTGGACGGGCTCGTCTGTATGCTCGGAAAAAGCAAACCCATAAAATATCGGTCAATTTCAACGCCGTTTTTCTTCTTTTTTTTTTGGACAAGTTTTGCGCCTGTTTTTTTTTTACGGGATGGTATAGTTTTATGGTAAAATACATAATACAATATCAAACGTTATTTCGACTCGCAGAAACCGATTAAAAAGAGGAACCACTAAAGTCACCTTTGATTCATCGCCAAAAGGTTATCGAACCTGTAAAGATATTCCATTGGTTGAATACAGGTAATTAACGATTCGGTTAATTTGTTCGGAAATGTTTGAGAGGCGCAGACCGTCGGCCATTTTTGTGAGTAAGTGCAAAGCGACGGTGGCGACCCCCCGCGGCCCAAGGATGGCTCCTGAACTGATTGGAAGGGGAAAATTCTCGCTGACCAAACCATTTATATTCTGCCCAGGAAACTGGCATTCATTAATTAATTATGAAAGGCGGTGGGGCAATCAATTGAAAACGGTAGACTCGCCTGTCAGGTTCGCCACGCTGAGCCACCGCCACGTGATTACCGCGGTCAGTGCGATTTTTATTCGCCACTAAGGAATCAAGTTTGCGCTGGTGTCAATCGCGCGCTTTTTCAAACTGATGGTTTTTCAAAAATTAATGATATGTTTGTGCCGTAAGAATCCATTAATGCCTGACTTTTAAATAGCGCCGTATGCTCGAAGCCATAAAATTTAAAATTGCCACCACTTAAAAAGCATATTTTACTGCTGAAAAAATCATTTTTTTAATTGCAAACTTTACGAAAATGAACTTTTTAGGGGACATTTTTATGGGACTTGAAGAATGGTCCGGTCCTTCCACTGTTTGTGAAGTATTTTTGGCTGCTTACGAAATTAGCTTTCCAAGTGCGAAAATAGGTTGAAAGAAATATTTCGATGGGTTAAGATTAGATGAATGCACGCTTCGCTTGGTTTCGGTGACGATAAGCTAAGTTGGCTTGTGCATCTCTCCACTATTGTTCCGCTCCACTTAGAACCAACAAAATATAGAAATCGCAATCTTTAAAATTTACAGTGCACCATTTCGCAAACAAGCAAACATTGTGCGAAAAAAAATGAGCTTGCTAGCGCATACTCGTTTAGCTCATAATGAACCCCTATTTGCGAATCGCAAATTCGCGAATCAATCCGACAGCAGTCGAGACCAGTCGTGGCCGATGAAGTTTTGTGTGAGTCTGAACGTGATCTGGTCTGACCACAAGTAAGGCGAGTCGGGAGGACGGGGCGTTGCTTCGGCTGGGCTCGGCTCGACTCGGCTCGGCCGAGCCTTCGACTTGTAACTGAATTAAAAATGGTAGATGACTCCGAAACTTAAGCGACCGCAAAGTATATCGGCTTGGTTGCGTAATTGCTATCGATAATCAGGAGCAATTATGTAGGCCTACCTCGAAGGTATGCACACCTCTCGATTCCAATCCTTGCGGGGCGCGGGACAGAGCAACCAACTAACCACGTCCTAATGCATTTTTGTATTGCTTTTCATATTAGTCTAGGCAGCATGCGGATAACAACCTGTTTCACGACTTGCCTTCTTGTTAAGACTAACTTGCTTGCCCTCAAAGTCACATTAAAACCCAGTGCCGCCCAGCGATGCCGTTCGGTAACAGAGAACTTCATTACAGAGGATTTTTTCAGATCAGTATTGTTAC
>Ga0058701_10003792_pt1 | contig 12090 bp, 8 predicted proteins | sample AgamicOrMae_FD_97039 | JGI IMG/M metagenome (GOLD analysis project Ga0058701, IMG submission 97039) | Agave microbial communities from Guanajuato, Mexico - Or.Ma.e | ecosystem: Host-associated > Plants > Phyllosphere > Phylloplane/Leaf | place: Guanajuato, Mexico | collected 2012-06-04 | reverse complement strand
GGGGGGGGGGATTGCAATCCGATGGCAGTTCCGTCAGTGACAAGTCGAGACTTGACCTGAATTCGCTTTGTTGCGATGATGTTGCCGCACCTTGAATTGCCTTGTATACCAAACTTGGTAATCCCATGAGAATTTCTTATTTTCGAACTGTGGATTTCGGCAGGGACGACTGTGAATGTGCCTAGTTATTTCTAGACGTGGGTTTTTCGCGAAATATAAGGTGAATATGGCAATATTTTGTGAGTTTTAGTATAGAAAAAATTATCCGTTAAAGATTTTCAATGATAGCTATCGTTTTCGACCAGCTGATTTCCAACAATATGCAACGAAGTTTTAAGATTTAATATTGAAGATCTGTAAGCAAAAGATTTTTGATTATCGTCTCACATACAGCATTTTGGACATGTTGAAGCGACGAAATTAATTTTTCTATTAAAAAACTACTGAACAATGAATTTCCAAAAAAAAAAACGTAATTTTCTGTAATTTTATTCATGAGCCATATACACCGTTTATAGTATTGAAATCTTCTTTTAGACTGCTCTTAAGGCAAAGCCGTAGACTTACCAAAAGAAATGCGTGAGCTTTGTATGCTCGAGCTTAACGTATTTAAGATGTATCAAAAATGCATTCTGTGTATTATGAAAGACCACGCCTTTTTTTTCTTTGTACGAAACCACCCTGAGTGTTGCGTCGTACCGCGCCAGGAGCAGGCGCGCATAATCCTACATTTCCATCCACCCATCCCCTAATTACACGCCTTAAAAATCACCCTTGAGATTGCACCTCAAAGAGGTGCCGCCGCCGTTGGCGCCGCCGCCGTTGGCGCCGCCGCCGTTGCGCAGCGCAGCGCCGAATCTCCCGGCGAGATTTTCATCTTTCATCCTTTAAATACGGCGAAAGATGAAAATCATTTTCGCCTTGCTGTGCGCGCTTTGGACGCCCGCCTCGCCTCACGCCAAACGGAACTGAATAAAAAAAGGCGAGAATTACGGAACCGTCTTCCTCAGCTAAATCTTAGAAAGCGTAAGGCCTTCAGATTGATCGATGGTCCCCCTTTGAGGGGCCGGCCTTAATCTCGTTAGCAAATTAAGCCGTTTCGCTCCTCTCGGTGAAGAATAAGAAAATAATGTTCGCAGTCGTGAAAAGTTATTTTTTTAGGCGCGTGCTGTCCGAGATGATTTGTTTCGCGGAGGAAATATTCTTAGGAAGAGTATGAAAATACACTGTCGTAACTGTTTTGAATTCGGATCTGCTGTTGATCATAACTAATTGGTTTTGTCTGCAATGGGGAACCGTTCTCAAATTCCTAAGCCCCTATTAGTCCAAATTCAACCCTCCTTCCCAACCATACCTTTTCCCCGTTATTTCTCGGTACCGGTAACCACCAATTTTGACTTACAATCGTTAACCTGACTTTAGACTTCCTACTCACTGTTATGATTTATGGACGCCTAACTCTTTATACGTAGTCCGGAGAAACTCTAGTTTCAAGTTCAAGAAATGTCCATGATGATTTCAAGAAATCGTGACTTACCTGATCCCCACTTCTGCTTTTAGTTTAGCTCAACAGTATGAAATATTTAATCCTTATAATCCGAGAAATCTTTATTCGGAATAATGTGATTACGGAAGATTTCCCTCAGAAGTTCGAGTATCAATGGACGAATGCCAAAGGACTTCATGATGATTTCACGCTACTCTTGGATTTTGGGACGTACGCTATGCTTAAAATTTTTTCCCGTCTGCTTTAGGGGTCTAATCTTATCAACATATGGGGATGGTTGCAAAGCAAGCGCGTGTACAAGTGCCCTGTGCCTCACTCTGCTATCGCTCTTCTGTGGCGCGGCAGTTACATTTGCCTGCCATTGGGAAGTAAGTGGTATCGGACTTGGTGACGGTGCGTTAGGTCAATCAGGCTTATGCCCTTCTCCGCTCTTCTCACCCAGCTCTGCGTCGAAAATGAAATGTTAAACATTTTGAGTGTTGGGTCGGGTTGTCGTGCATTAGCAAATCGTGTCGCACAAACATGCGCCTTATCACTGTGTAACCGATAGGACACGACTAACCTTGATAGGAGAGATTTTTTTCTTTCTTTCTTTTCTGAGAAGGAGATAAAATGTGATCTCATTCGATGGACTTGAATGCAGGCGAGGATAGTATTAGTTTTAGTGGCGTTGTAAATATGGGCGGCCGGGCCGGGCCGTGGCGGCTGGCTATGCTACGAAAGGATTACGACGCCTATTAATCGCTTCTCCGAAATTGGCCGAACAGCTTTCGGGGAAGTGGACACAATGGATTCGGGAAGCGCAGATATTGATTTTTAATTGCGTTGCAGGGTTCAATAAATTGCCTCTTACAAATGCGATTTTCTTTCCTACCTTATAATTGCCATTTAATGCTCTCTAATAACCCAGAGCAGAGAGCTCAGAGCTCAACTATGTTTTATATCCAAATTTCAGTTAACAGAAAGATTATTAGTGAATAAGGGGCAATCTCTTGCTAGAAATATGTATATATAATAGAATATAATATAATAGAATAAAAGATTTCAAGGATATCAGCCGGATATCAGAGATATATGAAACGGATATCGTGAAAAAAATTCGAGCCAATTATCGGACAGATTTCACCAGAATATCAAAAAATATCTGCTTGATATACCTGGTTCGGAAATTAGACATCTTAGTGGACAGTGGTTAGAGAGAATATTAAAAAAAAGATAAAGAAAGAATTAGATCGGCTATATTTGAAGATATATTTTTATTCTATCACTTTAAGCCTCTTGCCGGAAACATGCATGTTGTTGCCTAAAAAAGATTATTTTTACGATGAACCTTTGAATAGCAGTACAGATCAATGGGCAGCTCACTTTGAGCCCTTTCGTTTGATTTGAAACGAGTTTCATCTTTTTACAGAGCTTTTTAGTGCGCATATGATTTAAAATGTCCATTTCGAAAGATGGCAGAGTTCTGACCCGAAAGCGTGCTCAGCTCACTCGGCAAAAATCGCATTTTACATTCGCATTTTCGGGGTGTTTAATCAAATTATGATGCAACCGGCAACGCTTTTATTCTTTTTTAGTGTACCTCGATAAATTTCAATCGTAAAAACCAGAAAATTCAAATATTTTTTTGGCCAAAAATTGAAAAAAATGCTAGGGGCCTGGCTTTTTTTTCAATTTTTGTCCAAAAAAAATTGTACGAATTTTCTGTTTTTTACGATTGAAATTTATCGAGGGACACTAAAAAAGAATAAAAACGTTGCCGGTTGCTTCATAATTTGATTAAACAGCCCGAAAATGCGAATGTAAAATGAGATTTTCGCCGGATGAGCTGAGCAAGCTTTCGTGTCGGAACCCCGCCGCAAGGGGTAACGTCTGTACGCCATCTATCAAGATTGGGGGGATATCAGCCTGATATCAGAGGTTGAAAAACTTAAATATCGCTTAAAAACAGTTTAAAAAAACATGATTTGACCGCATCAAACAGCTAGATTAGATATAAAGGAGATGAACCGTATATCAAGGCTTTTTTTGCACTGTACCCGAATATAATGTGTTGTCCTGACTTGATTAGTGTACATGATAACATACCGTAATTTTATCATACAATATGATTGAAGGAGTATGCAATTGCTAAAAAGAGACGTCGGTGAAACGTATCGGGCGTTTCCGTCGGTTTCCGTCGGTTTCCGTCGGTTTCCGTAGACGTAAAAAGAGCTTGGATTAAAATGCCACTTTGTGACACTGAATCGGAAGTCAATGGTATGACTGTATAATTCGGACATTAACACACTGAGAAGAAAAAGAGGGGGGGAGTATAAAAGGGGCAAGGAAGGATAATCTGAGCTGTTAGCCGTGGAGGGGGCGGAGCACCGAGGGGCGGAGGGGCACCCAGGAGAATGTTGAAAACAATTGGAACAAACCTAGCTCCGTCTGGCTGCGCCGGCTGTGCACCAGCCCCGCTGGCTCCGCCGGCTCCACGCCGCGCAATCACCATTACACTCTATTTGGACGCGTGCTTTCGCGATGTTACGTTACCCCCAAGACTTCGCCTCCCGCACCTAACTTCGCTGTTGCGACTAGCGATTTGCCGTCTCTGTTATCAAATCGTTTCCTACGGTCGCTTGATATCGCACTCAATTTTCGGAGTATTCGCTCGTTAAAGACGTTCCGAAGCGAGTGACAACGTCACTCCTAGGTTTTACATTCACTCCGGAGTGAATCGGCGGGGATATTCGAAACGAGCTGGATAGGTTTCCTCGAGCATTAAACAAGAAATAGTAGTGAATCTGACGTGAAATTACATCGTTTCAATTGAAAAGATCGCAAACCTCTTGTTTAATTTAGGACTCACGTATTTGAGTAATATTTGAGTTTAACTTTTTCTCTAAAACTAAAGGGGAAAAGTGTCGGAATGTTAAGATGGCCCTTGGCGTAAACAAAAAAAAAAAATCAGGAGACTCCTTGTAACTTTTATTTTTGTGCCATACCTCCATGAGTATTTGTGTCTTTGGAAGATGTTGAGTTTAAAATATCAACCGTATCCTGAATTAGTGCCTCCATCCAGCTGGACATGGGGAAACATGCGCAGAGATGCAAACGAGCGATTTTCTGGCGGCGTGATTTTGCTTTCTTGGACCTTGGGGGTGTCTTAAGAAGGATTCTGTAGGAGAGTAGTGTGGGTTGTGTTGGGGTTCGCCGCAAAGACTGCGGCTGTGCTAGCGGCGGTGGCTGCGGTAACCTAGGAAGCCACAATCAGCGGCCGAATGAGCTCACGATACCGTGATAGAGGAGATGTAAGGCATAGTTGCTTGGGGTGGAACCCACCTCGAGAACAGCCCCTTTTCCACGCTCGAGTTTTATTCGAATCTCTCAAACAGCTAACGAATAGTTAAGAAATATCCAGAGAAATTATTACCTTCGTCGGGTTGGTTGAAATATAAACGTCTTTGCAATCAACGAAACGTTATTTTGATAACTCGAATCTCATATTTACATTATAGTTGTATTCGATCTCTTGTTCTCGAGGTATCGTCATCATTGAGATTTTAACGCTAGCTTGATGTTGCATTTACTACTATCATTTCCTGGCTGTCCTGTAAATGAATGCAGTTATAACAGTGTTTGCTGGAAAATTCCCTTACTAACCCGGGTAAGTTTCCCGCGATGATTTATTCAAGAAAAAGAAATCTTAGCCTAGAAAGAGGATTCAAACTAGCACCAAAATTATTTTATTCCCCAGATTTTTTGCAATAAAAATAATATTTTTTAATTTGCTTGCTTTCCATAGGCAAAAATGAAAAATCTAATCCCTTTTACGATCGAAGTAATACGTTTTCATTTGAAGTAGACCTTGATAAACAATTTTTGTAATGAGAATTGCGTTAAAAATCGTTTGCCGTCGGAGCAAATGAAAATGGCAGCCATGACTCTCTTTGTGGTTGTACAGACACACAGATCTTGATTAAGCTTCCAGAATGCTCCATTTAACGTAAGATCCTTTCCCCCGTCTTTCTCCTCCTACTCTCCCCTCCGTCTCCTCCCCCGTCGTTTTCCTCAACCTTTCATCTTGGCATCCTCCCGCGTTTCCTTTCTTTTTTACCGCTAACATTTATCGAGACGCAATTACCTGCAAATCAATTCGCGAACATTGCTTTGGAAACACACTGAGAAAAATACCGTGTTTGGTTAAGACTAGCATCCGCACTAATAAAATTACCACAAACCCTTAAGCGCGCCCTGGAAATGAAACGATTTTATTCTTTGTTTCTTCCCTTGTATATCGCCAACAGCTGATTCCGCGGAGCGCCAGTGGAGCGCCAGCAGAGCCAGGCAAAAGACACCCAAGCTGCGCTGTTGTTAATAAAATGTAGGACACTCATTGGAGGTGGGAATTGCATGGAAATTAGTGTGAAGCACTTTTTGATAGCTCAAGGCGCATCCGTAGAAAAGGAACGCCGGTGTTTATTTGAATGTGGTGAGAGCAGCTGCCCTTCGGGCTGGCTTGAAATTGGCTCATTGAAGAGGCGATCGCCAAAGACATGCGGGGCGGCGGCGGGCGCCGCCGCGCCGGTGCGGACTGGCTGATGAGGGCCCCGCCAAGCGAGCAGGCCCGCTCTAAATAGGCTCGCAAACCCTTTTTCAGTTAGCTGACACCTCGGAATAACACGGTGCAAGCACGCGCTGCGGAAGGGGACCTACGCACTCGTGTGTGAGATGAAACGGTTTGCGGTCGGGCCGGCTTTGTGAGCTGGATAAAGATCCACCGATGGAAATCTTGGGGTGGATTCGTTTTTTATCGCAGCGGGGAGTCGGCGCGGCGCGGCGCCTGGATATGCGACGCTAAATTTCACTCACTTGTCTGCGCACACCTCATTCTGGCCGTCATACGCGCTTATCGTGAGCTGCATCATGCTCAATTCTTCCGTTGTATTTTCTAAATCTTGAGTTTAATCTCTCATCGGCAACGCAGTCACAGTGCAGCGATGCACTTGCAACCCAAACTAATCTGGCGCGGAGAAATACCGTAGCTACACACAGAGCACACGCGATTGTATGTTGATCTCTTACGACGAGTTTGGAAGTAAGGAAGGTTAGGATTGTAGTTTGAATAAGCGACTTTGAAAGTTGGTGGGTTGACCTAGGTACGGGATTGAAGGGGGATCAAACGGTTTCCATATTCAAGAGATTGTCGGATTGCAGCCTGTGACGCTCATTTGTTTCGGTGAAGAAAGAGTAGTTCGCGAGACGATCAGGTTTGCTGAAAAGTCGGGCGGCGGGCGGCGAATTGGTGGCCGCTCGCTCACGTAAGCCGGCGATGATTCCATCATGAATAAAGCATTGTTGTGGAGCAATATTCCCGCTGATAGCCACCAATTAATCATGAATTATTGATGCGCCGAGGGTGGTCAATAAGGAAGGGGTTAGAGGAGCGACGCGCTGCCAGTTAAAACACTTACTTTATTCCGCCTATAATTTAGATGGATTCACCGAACGCTCCGCTTCATGCTATACTCGACGACGATTTTGGGCAGAACTTCTCCCTTTTGATTTTTCTGTCTCTTTTTTTATCAGGGAATGCACTTAACATGTAGATGAAACGGGTAGCAAGTATCAAATCGTATAAATGGAGCATGTCACGGTTTTCGGATAAATTTGTAATTACATAAACGGAAAGCTCTCGCTCTATCCTCTTTCGTTTGATGTGCCTTTGGGAGGTCGAGCACAAAAATGTATCGACATTTGAGGCTACCTCCCAAAATTATAGTAATTTTTAACGTTTCATTTATGAAGGAAAAACAAGTTTTGATTTATAAAATATTAATTTTTGAAGTGATGAAATCCTATTAGACTAATAAGTTGAGGTCTTATTTTTACTCGGGACGCACAATTCACGCGGATATTTTGTCATTGATTTAGGATGTAACATTTACGAGATTAGAGCTCAGCTCATCGCGATAAGATATCGAAATCACCCAAGCGACTAAAATTCTTGTCACACCTACAAAGTTATCGTAAAATAATGTGAAGGATTCTGTTTCGAATTCGTCGAGTGAAATGAAAAGACCTTTCGCTCATGAGGTATTTAGTTAATAGTGTAGAAGGAACGAATGTTTGAGGATATGGAAGAATATCGGTGGCAGTTTGTATTCCTGACTGGTGGGCCTTCCAGTGAAAGTTTGAGTGTAAGCGAAGGTGAGCATTGCCAGGAGGGCGATGTCCCAGGGGCACTCTGTTGGCTCTCTGTTCGCGTTGCCCTGCTAGCGTGATACGCTCAAGCGGTGGCCGAAGACGCGCCCCCTGCTGGAACAGCCAGAGACGTGTTCTGCCCCCAGTGGACACTTTGTCCGACAGCGGCGCCGACCGGCCGCCCGGCCGCCCGCCCGGCCGCCCGCCTGAACGTCTGCTCGAATACTGTAGGCGATCAGTCTCCACCCCACCGGCTGAACACTCCACAACCACAGCCCTCGTCTTTTCAGGCCTGTCTTCGAAGATGCCACGCCGAGTATATTCATCGGGAACTGGAGAGTAGAGGAGTCACTGATTGACCCGTGGGGATGAACCGCATGGACGGGTGAATTTTCCACCTCTTATTGAATTCCACCTTTCGCCCCCAAACTCAAAAGCGAAGCGGCACGGGCGCAACCAAACCAAGGCACAAGTCACTTTTAAGCGACTGAGAAATGAGACACAAGGCACCTACCTCAACGAAAACGAAACCAACGGGGTTATACGCCGTCCTTCTGAACGTAATGACAACGAACGCTACCAAAATGTTTTTGCATGGGTGGCAATTTTGACGGTGGCTGTTATTGAAAAGGCATCGAGCGAGGTCATGAGCAGCGAAATCGGTGCCGACAAATCAAGACCGGCACGCAGCTCTGAAGGCATTGCTCTGCTGACTCCTCCCTGCGACTTCGCGTGGGCGAGCTGCTGAGCGAGCTGCTGAGGTTAATCATCTCAAGAGTGTTCTTCCTACGTTTGCCTTGTATGGTTATAAAGCCTTGTATGGCAGGAAATCCAAGCTGCACTCTTGTCAAGTGAGGAAAGGAAGGTGCGTTGTGGTAGAGTGGTGCGAGAGAAGGAAGAGGCTTGGCTTGAGCGATGAGTATGTCTCTGTGAGGGAGGAGCGCGGGCGGCGAGAACTGCAGTGGAGAGGGGAGAGGCTATGGTCAGTGTTAGTCTTGCAGGCTATTGGGATGGCGATGTCATACGGCATTTGTCTTCATAGATGAAGGAAATGCGATGCGATCCCTCTGGTGAGGCGACAACGCATACGGTACTCCCGCCGCACGTCACCCACTCTTCCCGTCCGCGTGCCGTAGCACCAAAGGACTCCCGAACTTTAAGACACTAGCTCAAAGTCATCAAATTACGTTTTATTCGTTTAAGATATATGCAAACACCAATTTTTAGATCAATGCCTATAGAACAATAGTTCAAAAAATAATTATCAAGATTGTGATTACTTACGTTTGCGTAAATTGTGATCTCGGGACCGATACTTTTTTTGCCAAGTAAATGTTGCGTTAGTGGTATTCTCCTTTGAATATGTACATTGATTTAAGGAGTTGCCAAGAAATTATAATTTAAAAGACCAAACAATATTCTTTGCATTCATTTTGAATAAAGGTATGTTTCGTTCAATAGACCGTTTGAATGAGGCAGTTGAGATCCTTAAAATATTCTGAATATAGTTAAAGATGAGCAGAATTAATATTTGTAGCGGGCTGGAAGGAAACATATTGAAGATGATTTATGTTTCTTGGGTACGTGGCTAGCCTCTAATTTTTAATCTAGCTTTGTCAGTTTTGATCAACAAATTACCCATCAAGCTTTATTTTCATGATAAAATGCATTGCTTGAGTCGGACATAATGTCAAAGAAGATATCAATTGTAAACTGTAAGCTTGTTAAGTTGTCTTTTGGTTGTAACAGCTAGCAAATCTCGCTTGAGCGTTGGTCGAGCCTTGAATTGCTACGTCGCGTCGGCGGTTGTTCCCAGGTCTTGTTAGAAACCTTTCCGTTCCGACACATGTAACTTCCCCTCTGCGACTGCGATCTACCGATCAACTGCAGTCCATTTCCACTTATTAATTCAGTATTCTATATCTATCGTGTAAATAATTGATGAGTGTCCGCAGGGTGGCCGGTCCTCGTCTGCTTTCCCCTCCCCTCCCCTCCGCGCCGCGCCCCTTTCCATTGAAAGACGATCGCGTTACTCGATTCCGCTGAGGTGTTTTATTATTTGTGAATCGGGAGCTGTTTGGCCGTCTTCCACCGGAATTGATTCGGCTGATTTCAATTCTATCAAATCTTCAGGGAACGTAAATCGGTCCCCGGCCTTAATACGACCAAACGATGTTTGCTAGCCGATCGTTAGCTGTCATGGCACCACATTAAGTATTCGAAAATGATTTGCAGTGGTTCTCAAGAAAATTTCTGTACAAATGATCCGAAAGAGGGCATTGAAGTCATGTTTTAAACGATGACGACTTGTAATTCTACAATGACACATTTAGCAAATTTACGTTGCAATTTCAAGTGAGAGTGTATTCTCACTTCGAAAATAAAACGTGTCTTTAGTTGAACATTCCGTCCTAAGAAACGTTACCTCCAGCCCAATGAATCAAATCAAAATATGCGCTTTTTGCTCCCTAAAGCATCATAATAGTAGTTTCGTATTCGGGCAATTGAGATGTATGGAAAGGAGGCCATGAGCAAGGTTCGTGTGATTGGCTGGCTGGCTGTCGGCTGGCTGGCTGCGATTGAAAAGCACGGGCAGGCAAGTTAAAGAGGTGGGGCGAGGTGGGGTGGGCGGAGCGGGGTGCCGAAAGGGCTACCGGAGGATGGTTCCCCGGGGAGAGCGAAGATCGGCTACCTCTGGCCACGCTCAAGCCAACACGCAAATAAACCGTGGAAAAATCTATTCGGCACCGCGTTGGAGCGGCGTGATGGAGCGAGGTGGAGGAGAGGTGGAGGGTGGAAGTGCGAATGGTGTGAATACAGGACGCATTGCCACAGCTGGGCATAAAAGTTGATGGCGGGCCGCGTTGATGTCGGTTCAAAATGAATCCATGTAGCCGCGGGCCGGCGTGGAGAGGCGTTGGGGGCTGGGGAGGGGCTGGGGGCCTTGGAGGCGGGCTGCGGCCTGGGGTAAAAAGGGTTTTATCATCACGACCACTTTGCCGACAACGAATGGTTTCTTTGCGAATCCATCCTCGGAAAAAACGGAATTCGGATAAGATTGCCGAGGTCTTGTCAGAAAAGATTTGGATTTTTAACCTCCAGATCATCTCAAGAATGGAGCTCGTGGTGACGAGTTGGTCACAGTTGCTAAAAGCTCGGGTTGACCACTGGTAATATCGAAGGAGAAGGGCGCGCTCTGTAAATTTAAAGCGCAGTATGATACACGTCTAAGAGGTATTCTACCTATCATCAACGAGCCAAGCAGAGCAATCGGTTCGATCCCATTTTTTAATTTTTTTTCTCACAAGTCTGTGAATATCAAATTCACTATCTGATTTTGGAGCATAACTACTCTGCAATGGAATAACTTAACAAATAGGTGAACGGTTTTCTCTGTATATCACTAAAGTGTTGTTCGTTGTTTTTTTGATAAACTCAGTATCAGCAATTTTTGAACTATCATCAAATATCTTGTACTTGCTAGGTATCTTGAAATGATCCGTGGCTCTCCGTAGACATATCCAAGAAGCTTTAATATCTATGTAAGTATCAAGTGAAATTAATTTAAAATTGATTATGGTGTATCTACTTAACTGCAAAAAAGGATGATTGGGGAGTGAAACTGTGTCTCAAATCGTTATGTCACGTTAAATCTGATTGGAATCAAGTGTTCGTGTCTACAGCCGCAAAGTTATTATTTACACCACCAAGGCCATCGGCTGGCTTCGTCGCTGAAATCCATCCTTAGACTTTGTCTGGTTTCTCAATCGCAGAAATCCGCCGTAATTTCGACCAATAAGAGATACTGTCCTAATGGCTATGACGTCATCCTCTTAAGTGACGCTAATTGCGTGTGACCAGTTTAATGCTCTTTTGCTGCCCCTTCTCCTCCCCTCCCCTCCCCTCCTCTCCTCTCCCCCCTTCCCCAACCTGGCAGATGGCACCACTTGGCTAGACTGTCCTCATACGGTTTGATGACTCGCACGTTGCGCCCAAAACTTCGTACATAACTATCTCTCCAAGTCAAGATTACCTAGAGACCGTGGACTTCGAGATTGCGTGTAGTTTATTAAGTCACAGCTTAAGATTGCGAAAGACCAGGATACATAGTTTGGAATCGCTGTATTCATTCGCAGTGTCGAAATAGCGAATAGTTGCTGAAGAAATATTCTCTGCTTTAGAAACTGCACATTAGAGTTCGATTATTTGTTATGTATGCCTTGGAACGGGCTGATTTGTACAGAGTAGTAGGTTGACACAGGGTACCCGTATAAAAATAAAAGTCCGGTTTTCGTCCGCGGATTGTCTGGATTTAGTCCTGAGGATATTTTTCTTCCCGGATTTGTCTGGGCATGTCCGGATTTTACTTAGGATCAAAACCGGGCTAGTTCTTTATC
>Ga0058701_10003791_pt1 | contig 12091 bp, 9 predicted proteins | sample AgamicOrMae_FD_97039 | JGI IMG/M metagenome (GOLD analysis project Ga0058701, IMG submission 97039) | Agave microbial communities from Guanajuato, Mexico - Or.Ma.e | ecosystem: Host-associated > Plants > Phyllosphere > Phylloplane/Leaf | place: Guanajuato, Mexico | collected 2012-06-04 | reverse complement strand
GTACATGCCTCCGTTCAGCCATCAAACCGACCTTCGGGCAGGACTGTGGTGTTTCACATAGCCAGTGTGGGCCAATGTTTGGGCGACAACGGTATAGGTGCAAACAATCTCTTTGAATTTCGAAAACTCTGCAGGGGCAAGTTGGTTTACACCACAAGTGTATACGACCATGATAAAACGACTAATTCTTCTCGTATGAAGTTTAGTAAAGACGGAGTGGAATATATGGGAGTGGTAAAAAAAAAGTGTTAGACTACCAGTGTTTTCTTAGATGTAATCATGAGTGTAGGTATTTTGCTATCGTTGAAACTTGCCGGAGCGTTAGAAATTTTACTACAGCAGACCCGTATGTACAAGTCCCCCACATTAGAACGTACGAGATGACCGACGGAAATGTTCTTATTAAGCCTTCAGAAATTGTACAAATGAACATAATTATGTTCGTTGACGATGAAATTTTCATTGCCGAGCTCGGCCGAGCCACCTCGGATGTCCGAAACCATTTTTTTAAAAAAAAACTGATTCGAAGTCGCAGTGGAGTGTACATTAAACGTACATCACTAGTACGCTGAAAACATTTTTTATGTACACTGTTGTACATTTGTGTACAAAGCTTTGTCGGCAGTGCAGAGTCTTCTATAGTGTACACTGAACGTGCGCTACTCATAGACATTTCCGTACGTCGTTAGTACCCTTTCATACGCCGGATGTCTTTCTCTATGAATGCTCAAAAGTGTACGTGTTCTGTACATCTTTAAGACTTGGATAGAGAACGCCCCTCGCACGCACTTCGCACGCTACTTCGTGAGAGCGCAATCTAGTGCACACAGATACGTTATGTGAGCATGAACAACGTACATGCAATTTACTACTGATACACACTTGAGGACATACTTTACCGCTATACCCCCAGGCGTAAAATTTAAGTCAGCAAATTATGCAAAAGATACGCTTAACTGCTATTTACCTATGTTCTCACATAGCGATGGTTTTTAAATGTTTAGGACAAAAGAAAAGAACAATATTGTTCAGTAAACGTTGCAAATGTTGCGCCACCGAATCACTTATAAAAACATTCCATACAACAGTAGTAAGACCAGAAGTAGGCTTGCGGCTACAAACAGAAATTATGAAGGGATCGTGGATATACAGTGCAAAAATACGAAACGAAGAACAAGTTAAAAAACAATTTTACTCTCAGCATCGAACGTAAGGCAACGGTAAACCTCAAGAAAGGCTTGTTTTACAATGTTCGTTCGCAATCCCACAGAAAACACTCACTAAATAAAATAGGTTAACGCTAACACTGTTGACAACGGATCTGTGTATGGCGACGAGGGGGGAGACAGAGGGCCCCCCTGTGAGCAGTAGAAAAATGTTGTACTGTTCGTAGGCCTACCCCACCAGAGAGAATAAATAGAAAAGGGGGAAAAATTAAAACCATGCCGGGTCGCAAACAATCTATGATCGGGAATAAATAACCAAAGATTTTAAAGCTCTAAATAAAAACACCGAAGAAAACATAAACAAAGTAAAAAAAGATTTGGAGACTAAATATTGCGTGGCAGATTTTCTCTCCGACCAAGGTCAGCATCGATCCGACCGATCAAGCATCGATCGTTTCCATGGCCGAAATCGAGAACGCGCATGCTATTACTCCTGCTCGTGTCGTTCTGTTCTAAAATGTAATCATTGACTTATGATTTAAACATTTTAATTTTATCATGGGAGGAAAGAAACACACATTTATACACTGATCGTCCTGTGCCAAGACGGTCTGCTTATCGCAAGCGTAAAAGATTACAGATAGAAAATGAACGCAACAACGTAGCCAGCAGTAGCAGCTGTGACGATGGACCAGTAAGTTTCTGTAAGCAAAAATGTTCACCTGTTTTGGTTTTGTCTAAATAAACCCTCAAGTGCTGATGATTGTTATAGATTAACGAGTGCCTGCGGCTTCTAACCAATCTGCACTCACTGGACGACTTGACCCAACAAATGCCCATTCAAGTGGTGATTCAGATCATGCAGGCCCAAGCAATGAATGTCATGAAAATGAATTATTCTCAAGCAATGACCGCTGTTGAGCGGAAGATGAGATTCCCTTTCGTGCATATTACCAAGCAACTGCTGGATACTCTTCAGAGGTAGGTGTTTAGTATAAATCAATTTGCTCCGAAAAAAATAACTGTGGATCACTCTTATCATTGAGCTAAGTTCAATATTCTGTTTCTTCACCCCTTAATAATGTTAGCTTACCGACTGTGCATAAGTGAAAAGAATTCAAATCTGCATTTTCAATACATAATTGGTTTTTTTTACTTTACCAGGCTACCTGTTCCACTGAAGACTCTGACTCAGGTTCTTCCGACAATGATGGAAGATTGTGCTCAAATCAAGATAATAGTGGTGGCTTCGAAGACAGTGATGATACAGAACCTCGTCAAGATAGAGGTGATATTGCTGCTGCTCAAGTTCAATTCCGAATAGGCGAACAACCTGAGCTCAATGATAATGTTTGTCAATATACAACAACTACAGAAGGTGATATTTTACTTTTGGTTTAGGCCTTGGCTGCTCGTCATAGTTGGTCATGATGTGGAGTAGTCGATCTACTGCACATGATTAATGTGGTATTTGGTAAGGAAGTTGTCAAGGATTCCGAATACTTGCTAATGAAATATATGGATATTGGCAACGAAGAATTAACATTTCATTAGTATTGTGAAGGATGTGAAGCCTATGTTGGCACAAAGACTACTATCGAGGATGATCATATTCAGCAGTGCCCGTCATTTGAAAGGCCTCTCATTGGTCTTTAGTCTTCACATTTCATTTCAGTGGAGGTTGAGGGTCAAATTAGACGCCTTATGGAAAATCCTCGAATTGCAACTGAAATTCAGACTTACCGCTTTCTGAGAGCAAAAGTGTCACGACTGCATTGAGGATATTTCTGATGGTCTAGCATATAAAGAAATGTGCAATAGTAAAGGTCTCGCGAACTCTCTGGAAATGGTGCGAAGAGCGAAACATATGGCTTTATGCATCTTATGTTCTTTCTCGGAATAGTTTAGCCGATAAAGCGTCTCGTATCACAAATGTTGATACGGAATGGGAATTGTCTTCCCATCGGTTTACAACGATTGTAGCACAGCTTGGCCAGCCGTCCGTAGATCTTTTCGCTTCTCGATTAAATAAGAAATGCCAACGGTATGTTTCCTGGAAACCCGATCCCGACGCTCACGCCATCGATGCGTTCACATTGGATTGGAATCGGTTTTTTCTGGGCTTTCCCTCCCTTTGGGTTAATTCTTCGTTGTCTCCGAAAAATTATTTCGGATAAGGCTACCGGAATATTGTTGGTACCCCATTGGCCGAACCAGCCGTGGTTCCCGCTTTTCATGACCTTGGCACGACGACCTCCGATACTCGTAAAATTGGGAGATAACGGGTTGCTTTCCCCTTGCAGGAGGTTGTGTCACCCGGGAGCACCCAACCTCGTCCTAATGGCGTCGATTGTGTCCGGAGCTCCTTAATCGAAAGTGGTCTGCCCCCTGCTGTCAACGAACACCTCCTCGCTTCACTCGCACCGGCAACGCAAAAGCAATACGCCGCGCCTTTACGTCTTTGGGCCGAATTTTGTCCAAAACGAAATATTGGGATCTCTGAGGGTCGTCCAGAGACGTCCTGGAATTTTTGACAACTGTTTCAAAACGGCGCGTCTTTTGGATCTATTAATTCGGCTCGGTCCGCTGTAGCTTTGGTTCTGCACTCGGACATTGCTAATGATCGGTTGATAAAACGGTTATTGAAGGGTATTTTTCGCTCTCGACCGACTCCTAAATACGATCATGGCTGGGATATTTCCCCTGTATTGAAACGGATCGAAGACGAATTGTGGCCCTTAGAATCGCTCTCTCCCTCGACTCACTGTCGACGAGACTTATTGTTTTACTAGCTATTTGTATCGCTCAACGACTGCAGACCTTAAAAGCAATAACCTTAGATCAGATCCAGAGGCGCGCCGATGGCTATTCTATCACTATTCCCACTCTAATTAAAACTTCCCGTCCCGGTTATTTTCGACCGTTACTGGAGCTCCCAATCTTTCCTGAAAATCGGAAATTGTGTATTCCGCCATGGAGCTTAAGTACCGGAGGGGAACCTGGGCCGCTGCCCGGCCCGATGACACCCCAAATTGAGGCACCGCCTTGTCCGAAGTTTCTGGGCGCGTTCCCACCGCCTTGTCTAAATGTTTCGGCTCCTGCTCTCTCTCTCTCTCTCTCCCTGCTCCCCCCTTACCTGCCCCTCGCCATCTTGTTGACAAAGGACCGTGAACCGTCAACAGGTTATATTTTGGTAACTTGGATTGTTTTTTTGGAACTTTCAATCACAAAACAACTTAACATACGGAAGAGTTATAGCAACTCGACTCTTCCTCGCTGTTGTTTCAAGAAGTCGAGGTGAACGAGGAAGATGAGCTGATGTTTCTGGTAAGTCCCAACCTTGCGAGTACGTTTACCAGTTCATGTTTATGACAGAAAGTCTTTTAAGTGTTCTGTACTAATGCGTAATTTTTTATCCTTGAATACTAGCGATATGTAGTAGGTTTATATACTATTTGTGCTGTGGTAGTTGTGTAAGAATAACGCTGGAAAACGTATTTGAACGTGCGTCCGCCTCGTCTCGGCAAAATCTTTTAGTTTGAAGAACTTCTCTTTTCTGGTGATGTGCAGGATTCAGAGCTACTTAAGGACTTGCAAGAGCCGTGCATCTCTCGATCCATGGGAAAAGGAGAGGGTAAAGTGAAAGGAAGCCGCAGTAAAAGTTGGCTACGTGTCGCAGATGCACACCAGAAAGGAATTATTATTCAATGGATGTATATTTGTCACATCTTAATGCCCATTTATTTGGAGGTATGTAAAGCAGCCAGACTGCTTACTGTTTGTGCAGTCTCTTTGGAAGCAGAGTGCCACGTCCTTATATTTCCTTTTTTTATTTACAGATTTCTGTCGTGACCATGCATCCGTCAGAGACGAAGTTAATAGCCATTGTCGGCTGGAGGTGAAGAAGTTATTTCAAGAAATGGCAGCCACTGCAGGAAAGAGTGGTTGTTTTCCTGAAGTTGCCAAAATAGCTTCCACCCTTTCGTCAAGTGACAGCTTAGAATTCATAGACTGTGTTTCAATGGAACTGTGGGCCTGCTTACCAAAATTGTACCTCACATCTTTAGATACATTTCATAGTAACTACCGGTATGTGAAGAATGTGGAATTAGCTTTCACTGACAGCGAAAAGAGAGACATGTTAATCAGTCATCTTTCAAATAATCTTGAAGAAAAGCATTCCCCTGAGTCATTACAGTATGTGCTTGGTAGAGTTACACTAGAATTGCCCTTAAGATTGGAGGCTTTTTTTTAGGCGCTTGCGAGAACCCCATGATCTTCTCTTTCCTGCTGTTTTGGGTGATAATGTGGATGATGTGATGTTCCAAAGTTCAGTATATTATGTTGGTGGCAGCAGTATTAAGAGTTTGTTGCGGAAAGCCCACAGGTCAAGACTTAGTGTTCTTTGAAACAAATTGGAGACGTGTAATGGACAAGTTTCTGACAGGGCCAATGTGTTCAGCACCAGAAGAGCAGGTGACAGCCTCGACTGAGGCAATGGACAGGGGAGGACTCGAACATATAAATGAAAAAGTGTGGTCATTTTTAGTGGCTTTAACGCCAATTTTAAATCGGGTCGAACGAGCGGGTGGATCTGTTCTGCATGAGGAAGTTTTGTGTGAAGTGAAAAGTGATGTGGTTCTTGCGTTATGGGATGAAATTATTAAGGACAAGTTGACTACTGAAGAAAATGACATTCTCTTAAAAAATTTCTTGCATTTCTATGTTGATACTTGGGGGCAAGGGGTGCGAAGTCGCCGCTTAAATGAAGTGGAAGATATCCAGAGAGACAAAGTTGCGTTCCGTGCAAGTCTGCTTTCCCGTTAAGAAAATGTTAACTTTTTTTTTCATAATGCTGTTGTCATATTTTTAGAATAATTTTTTGGCAATGTTCGCAGTACATTTCCGTGAGGGTTGAGATGCTTCTGAACCTTCTTATGTTTTAACGGAAGTGTTTTTGATAAAAGTTGAAGACCCGTTGCGTTGTAACGCTATCCTATAATATTGTTTATACATGTATAAATGACAGACATTGTGTGCCATCATTTGATTATTTTTGTTATCCACTGTGCAGCTGTTAAAGTTGTTTGAAACGGACATCTTATTTGTTGATTATGATGCCGATAGCTTGAGCTATACGCCACTGGTAGTATTAATTTTAATGCGGAACTTTAAAATAATAAAATCTCAAGGTTTTGAAATGAATAATGGAATGGCAATTTTATCTTCACTTGCAATGTTCATTTGCATCGCGATCCTCACGTATGACCATTCGTGAAGTACAATACAAAGCATAGTACTTGTGAAACTCAAATGTTGGCTGAAACCGAAAGTGTCACAGAATTCACACAGTTTCAGTCGTTAAAATCATTGAAATCAAAGCTCAACTAGTGAACTTGCTGCACGGAAAGAAGCGTTGGCAAGATTAAAAAACAACAAACTAAAGTGAGAATGTCTTTATTATAATGGCCCTCTCATGTTGGTATGAAAATTATCCCTGCAATCTATCAAAATACATTCCAGAAAAAACAAAATGAGAATAAACAGCAATGTCGTCCGTCTGAGACTTGCTGTTCAAATGGCTTCATAACAAAAAAAGAAAGAAAAATAAATTGTAACGCGTCAAATATTCAATACTAAATGTTGCACGTTAACACCAAGACATTTCTTTGACAGCGGTTTAGTCTAACTGCCACACGCTGTCTTCACGGGTTCAAAAATATTATCAATCAAGAATTAATAATTCGATAAGCTGTTTCCTATAGAGATTCAGCGTGGAAAGCGGCTATCGGTCTGGAATAAACACGGTAAGTAAAATGCCGTCGTCCATCTCCTACTCTTAAAACGCCTTGCATTAAAAATAAAAATTCGTACTTCTAAAAATGTACGTCAGAAATGATAATCGGGGCACGCATCTCAGATAAAATCTAAAATCACAGGAAGTCCTATTTAATTCAATAACATGCGAGAGTCAAGTACTGAAAAGTAATCACTTTCGAATCACAATCATCGTCTTCGGTAACAAGTAAAAAATTTCTCTCTACCTTCCACGATTAACACGAGTGCACTCTGTAGTGCTAGCGAAGTAGTAGAAGAATCACACATCGAATCAATCAAAAACTGGATATAAAAGAACAACAAACCAGACATCTCAACAACGAATCAATGTGAGACGAGCTTGTTTCAATGGCTGTATGAAAAAATAAATCAATTAAGAATTAGAAATAGAAGAAAAATCCAATAGGCAACATTTTAACAATAATGCAGTCCATATGAAACTACCTGAGTAAAATAGTAATGCAAATGTGTACATTAAAAATCAGTCTCAAGTGTTACAGCTTGGGTACAGGTAATACTTTCACAGCGCTGTAATCTATTTCAAGCTTGCCATTTTTCACAGATCCGTAAAAATATAGTATTATTAAAAAATAGGATTCATGAAAGTTCAATCATCAGTCAAGATCCAAATCATCAATCAGCCAGATCTAAACCATCAATCATCAGCCTTAAAAAGAGGGAAAAAATACTTTTGATGGGGGTTCGTTTCACTCGATCCGTCTCTTCTTCAGAGATTTTGGACGGGTTAGTTTTTCCACATCAATGGCCTCTCGTCCGACGTTGCCTCTCTTCCTACCGTGGAAACCTAGTGTCGCTCGCGCATGCTGTTTCACAATTCCTTGCTGGGCCTGGCGTAGATCTGGGTGGCGATTCGACCCGAACAGTCCACGAAGTTTAGAAAAGAACTTCTCCATACGTTCGGATGAGAAGACCTGGGCGTTAAAGTAAGGATTGTCGTCCTCGGCAGCCTCTCCCAACACAAACTTGACAGCTCCTGTAAATCCCCGGATCGTCCGCTCGATGCCACGGTAGGTTTCGGAGCTTATGAACCGTTTGGCTTTCTCTGCCGGTGAAAGGTCCAGGGCCGGCACTTCTTTCCAATGGTCGAAATACTCCAAAACGTCCAACAGCCTGGCAAAACGTGGGTCGTAGATGCTGCGGTACTCCGCGAGGTCGACGTTTCTTGTCCGTACAGCTTGATACGGATTAACACGTCTGAGATGACTTGCCTCATCCTTGTGTTTTGCGATTACATGTACACTGCCATGTAAACTGATTTTTTGTACCTGATCAATATATTCTGTGATTCTTTCTAACGCAACGGCTTAATCTTTCTGCGTTTATCCTCTGAACATCTTGTGTTAATCGCGAGAACGAGACCAGTGGCATAATTGATCGATCAAAGGAACCTGAAGGGTGAAGTTCGATCGGAATTATGCTAGGGTCTCGTTCGAGACGATTAACATCCCACCCGTTCAATTCTTTCTCTCCCGCCCGCGCTCTAAAAGAATGAGGAATTCTGGGATATCAGAGGTAATAGGGAAGGGGATAAACGCTCTCTTTTCTCTGAAGTGTGGCGACATCTAGCGACAAGACAGTACTACAGTGTTAATCGTCTCGAACGAGACCCTAGCATAATTCCGATCGAACTTCACCCTTCAGGTTCGTTTGATCGATCAAATATATGGCTTCTCTGGCTAGAGTTTATTGCTTCCCATTCAGTAAATTACGTATGCTTAGGTCTAAATTTGACTTAATTATTTTTGATGGCTGAGTAACCGGTCTACCCTTTAACATGAGCAATATTAGGTTAATTTAGAGAAAAATAAATAAATAAGAATTAATACACAGGTGAAGAACACAATACTTGCTAAACTAATCCCTTTATAAACCAAGAATGGATTCGGGCCAAGATGAGAAACATACTTTTCTAAAGAACAACTTTTACACATTACAGTAGCAACTAATTTTATTTCTATTCACAGGATTCACCCTAGGATTCTAAGGGATCTTTGGATCATACTGACAGCAGTGAGTCGGAACCAGAAGTTGACAAAAACAAAGAGCAGAAGGTATTTCATGCGCCCTACATACCATTTGGCACTGATATCTTACAGTGATCCTCTTATTGATTTCTATATTTTCTTCCTTAGGTTTATTCAAAATCAAGGAAAGATGACTTATCGAAGCTGGAAGAGCTGAGCATGAAGAAAGATGTAATACCCATTGAACTGTTATCATCTCAGCAGGGTAAGTTTATTTTCCTCCTACAAAGAGATTAAAGGGGACTTACTCTTCTGCCCTCAGGGGTTCATCAAAATATAAATACGGAAGCTTAAGAAATTGATCATATTTACAAATTGCAAGTATAAGGAACTTTGACCATCCGGCTTTTCAGATATTTAATTTCCAAAATCGAAATTTATAGCTGTTGTCTCGTCAAGACAGCGTATACTATTTAGGCCTTAGTTTCTCCTGAACAAGGTAGTCAAAGGATTATATTACGATCATCAGTTCATGTTCACAATTTAAAAAAACAGTTGGTTCTTCAGGATATCCTATTTTAAATCAAATATTTATGTTGCAGGCCTTGACCAAGAGGATGAAAATGGAAAAGAAGACAATTCAGTCCCAAAGAAGAAAAGTGAAGAGAAATCGGGAAGGGAGGCGAGAGGCAGGAAGAGTTCTGATACAGTTCATGAGGGGCAGAAGGAAAAGGCGGCTCAGGAGAAGACTGTCTAGAAGAGAAGAGATAAGGAGAGAAATGAGAGGTCGGAAGAAGAAAAAGGGGACTCTAATAAAGAGGAGGTAGACTCCAAAAGGGATGAGAGCTGTCCTGCTTGCAAAAAGCCCAAGCTGTTTGACGGGCCAATGTTTCGATATTCCTCGACAGATGAAGAGGTAAGCCCACGGTTGTCGTCTGGATACGTCACATTATACCTAAACATTTGCTAAGTTGGTGTCTCCCCTCCCTCCAAAAAGAAATGAGAAGGCTAGGAAATTGAGTTCTAATTTGGAGAGCTGTCAATTACTTGTAGTCAAGATTGTTTGGAAAGCATGACTTCTTCTGGAAAAGTCGTGGAATTTTAGTTTTTGGGGTAGGAAGTATCCCTTCCGGAGTGTCAGGGTAATTATTCGCTTTTTCTTTACAGAAAATGTCTACCGAAATTGCCTACGTTGTAATCCCGAAGTCGAAGTTGACAGTGGCCAAAGCCAAAGATAGCGCCACAAGTCTGGCGAGAGAACTACTGCGCATAATTTTTTCTGACGCCACCCTCGTGTCATGTTCCCTCGGGGGCAACACCGCCCACGGCTTGGGAAGTGGGTTGGAGACCCGCCCGGGCCTTGATAACACAGCTGTTGACGCGATTCTAAGTGTCCAAATTTAAGTAGCATTTAGACTTTCCCTTATTAGTCTTTTGGTTAGCTTTCTTTGGGGGACGGGGGAATTGATGTTTCTCATTCCCACACATGACCACTATTTTTGATCACGCTATCGCTTGGAAGAGAGCCTGCACGTTCAAATGCTCCATGATTTACTCTGAAAGACAATACTTCAACAATTTTCACCATCCCGAATACTTAATCATTGTGCAAACTTAGGTTATAAACCTCATTCTTGATTGTGTAATCGTAGTAGTTTCAACCCAGTGAGATAATTTAATCATATTAAAAGTGACATTGCTACAGAATTCGAAGAATTCAAAGAAAACTTTTTGAGGACAAAGCTTTTTTATGTTTAACCATTTATAAGTGGATTATATCTATTGTGAACCAGCAAAGTAATGCAAACATTTATCTTAATCGTCTTTTATTCTTTCGTTTCAGAATATGTTATGAAACGGCAGGAAAGGAAGATGTGGCGGCCGGCTATCCCGGTAAATGCTATAAAAACCAGTCTGCGCAAGTCACAGAGAAGACGGCGCAATTGATATGTATTTTTGAGTTAACCTTTCAATAGGACTATTACTGTTGTTGTTTTCTTTATCACTATTTAAATTTAGAAATGAAATGAACATTATTGACTCATGTGGCTGCTTATTGACTGCAACCACTGTATTTGATGACGTATATATATACTCACTAAATTTTAGCATTGTTTTTTAACAGTTGATTTTTATTGGTTATAATCATGCCTCCGCTTTTGTAACAGAGTATTTTAAGCATTGTTAACTGAACGTTGACTTTTATTGGTAATATACATTTTGCAAGCGCAAATTATCAGGGTATTTTTATTCCAGATTTACCATGTTGACTGATAGGTTCATTTACGAGTACCATTCTTTACACACATTTATGCACGAACTAATCAACGCCTACCATGTATACTTAGTAAGGCTGGTGTGCAATGTCATACATGTATGTGCCGTATACAGACGTTTTATAGTGAGCGACAGATAGGCATGACATGCATGTAACCTGTGAAAACGTTCCATATGCAACATACATGGCAGTCATATATGCATGACATGTAACATACTGTATACAAACGTCCTATATGCACCACGTATGTAACATATACAGCTGACATATATGCATGACATATGTAACACATACAAACGTCCTATATGCACCATATATGTAGCATATATGGCAGGCATATACGCATGAAACATACGTAACCTATAAACCTTCTACATGCACCATATATGCAGCACATATGGCATACATATATGTCTGCCATGTATGCTACATATATGGTGCATATAGAAAGTTTATATAGGTTACATATATGTCGCATACATATAAACATATATGGCTGGCATATACAAGGTGTGTCCGAAAAGTTCGGTGAATGGTTCCATAAAACACGGAAAAACAGGAATGCAAACAACATACCTTTACTGGCCTTCAAAGTAATCACCATTGGCTACAATGCACTTTTGACACCTGCTGTGTATCATCCGCAAGCATCCGTCGCACTCTTTCAATGTTGTCTGGGGTTGTGCTTGTTGACGGGCGACCCGAACGCGGCTCATCTTCGACCCCTTCCTTTCCTTCTCTAAAGCGTTTGAACCATTCGTAAACGCATTTTTTGGTCACTGCTTCACCACCGTACACTCTCACTAACATTTCATGGGTTTCCG
>Ga0058701_10003790_pt1 | contig 12091 bp, 2 predicted proteins | sample AgamicOrMae_FD_97039 | JGI IMG/M metagenome (GOLD analysis project Ga0058701, IMG submission 97039) | Agave microbial communities from Guanajuato, Mexico - Or.Ma.e | ecosystem: Host-associated > Plants > Phyllosphere > Phylloplane/Leaf | place: Guanajuato, Mexico | collected 2012-06-04 | reverse complement strand
GATTTAAAATTAGACTGTATCTTAAACTTCATCGTTAACTTCCCCTTTCCGGAATTTCCGTTGGCATTTTGAGTTACATTGCGAAATTCGGTTGGCAACAGTGTTGATAATCCCTCAACACGGGAAATAAAAAAGGTTTTGTTATGCTAACAAAATCATTTGTTTAAATAGGGATAGCAAAAACATTTTGTTACAACAACAAAATGTTTAGTTCTGTCAACAAAACGTTTGGTTGCTGCAGCAAAATTTTTGGTTGCAGCACCAAAAATTTTATTTGTTGTCCCTAATTTTTGTTGCTGTAACAAAACCATTTTTTCCGTGAAGACAGCTGACTTTGTTGTAACTGCTTCATTTGATGGTGTTTGATTTTTTACATTTATCGAGACGAATTATCGAAACGCAGTGATAATGAGTAAGGTTTATAAATGCTCCTAATCTTCAATTAATTCATAGTGCCCCTTTAAAGTCAAATCAATCAATCAAAGAGAGGTTTACGAGAAATATTTGTGTTTGATAGCATGCACGAATCGTCGTAAAATCGTCTTTCAGTTGCAGTTATTTACAGTTATTAGCGAATGGTCGTCAAAAAAAACTCACTCGTTATTATAACTCGGAAACTCGTTACTACTGTACATGTTAAATAAAATCGATAAAATGTCAATAGCTCCAAAATGGTTCAAGATGTCACAAAATCCTTAAATTGTTCGTTCCAAAGGAAATTTGATTTTTCATAGAAAGGTATATTTTTCCGGGTCTATCTCAAAAAAAAGTTTGCGTTGAATTTTGAACGCTAATTTTAACATAGCAGGTATCAACTTCAGCAGCTATTTTTTGTCTTAAAACTCATTCCTTGCCATCCCCTTTAACATGCGTAAATTTGAAGCAGATCGGAGGCGGACTGTTAGTGAGGTTCCCTTGTAAAAATGAACGTTTTTCAGCGATTCACATTTCCAAACTGCACGAAATATTGGTCATTAGAGAAACAGTGTGCCGAATCACGAGACCAGGGATTAGAATATGGGTCACCCGATGCGAAATATAGGTCAACGGATTGACAGTTCGAGAAATCGTTAAGTGAATGTCAATGATACTACGAATAAGGCAACGGCAACTTTTGAAACCGTGCTGAACAGCCGCCTGGTGGGCGCCTGTACGGCTTGGCGCCTGTACGGCGTGGCGCCTGTACGGTTGGCGCCTGTGCGAGTGGCTGACACGGCTACTTTATGCTCATAAACCTCCGCAATTTACTCGCAGGAATTCAAGTCGATCTCTCAGTGCGGTGAGTTACAGACCAATATCTTGAATTGCCGCACTTTCAAGGAAGGCAAATTTCCTTCTGGGTATGCAGCGTTGGATGGGAAGAGTACGGGACAAGTTTGGTATCATCCTTGTCAGCTCTACCGAGTCTCACTGCGTTTCTGAGAAACAGACAAAGATGCAGCGAGAAGTTCAAAGTACCTCCGACAAATCGTCTCTTTGGGATACCGATTCGCAGAAAAATGCTTCAAAAGTTCCCTTTGTCCTTCTCGGACATTGTATCATTCGATATCAATATCAACTCGATATTGTTACAGCAGTTATTGCATAACAGGCAGATAATGTCTTGTTTAGGGTTTCACTTAAAGTTTTCATTTTGCTTATCGTAACGTATTTTTTGGCGAAAAAGGCCAACATTGTATGCGGGCTCAACTCAAATGCTTCCACCGCAAATATTTCTCAACGAAAGTACTTTGTATGATAGTCCAACCGTTATACAGTAAAGTAACATTCACAAAGCTTGTGAAATCAAGGTTTGGTGCACGGTAAATGCTTCAAAAGTGTGAAGATTATTTTTTAAAAAGCCGGAAATTTCAGTTTTTATAAGGCGCATATAAATGAAAGACTCTATCTGAAAAAAAGGAAAAGATAACCAGTGACTGCACACAAAAACTGACCCCTCCTTCAGGTAGTTCCACATCTGTTTTGGGTATGAAGGTGAAACGGGGAGAGAGTAATTTGGTTATTTTTGACGATAAACCTATTAACAACCATATCTATAGAAAGGTCTCGTCGAGAGTTCTCCGTTGACAATGTTATTCCTAGGTATCTAAAAGTCACTAAATCGTGCTCTTTCCATTTCATCTTCATACCTAAAACAGAAGTAATTTTTACTGAATGATAATTTTCAAAGATAGTATGTTGAAATCGACTTGTCAAGTTTTCTTCTGAGGAAAAATCGCGAGCGAATAGGTGGGTCAAAAACAGTCCCGGGATTTCAAAAAAAACAAACGTCTATAGTGAGGTTGAAACCTCGAACCTTCTACGCATTAAGCGGCTTAAATGACATCACCGCCTTGAGATAATTAACAGCTGCTTCAAGGAGGGCATTTTCGAAAGGTATTTAAACCGGGCTTAACGCTCGGCGAAACTAAAGCAGACCACTCGGCAAAGCTGCTCCGGATTAGAGGCACGAGAATCTTCTGCATTCTTGGAAACGCAGCTATTTAAATTTCACATTGGAGCCCATAAAAAATCTAGGCGGCGTGTTCCCATAAACATAAGTCCGTCAGCTTCCGTGGGCGATAGTGCCCATTTTTACCCATGGGGAGGTTTCTAATCGAGTGCATTCCAACGCTGACAGTTTCAGAGCTCCCTTCAACTTTTATAGAAATTTCTAAAATTAACAATTTTCTGAGCCCTCCGATCAAACCTGTTCAGATCGGCCTAGGAAAACGAAAATAAACTCTGCTCAGTGTAACTTTTCTCGATGTAAACTGTTACAAGTTTACGTGCGTGGTTGACCGGATGCGAACGTCGAATCTTCGTTATCGTTGTAATATTAGTGTATTTGTTGAGGAAGCAAATATTCACCGATTCAGAAGTGACAAAGAGTTGATTTGGAAAATTGAGGGAACGTTAAAATCGGTACTGTGTTAAGTGAAGTACGCTAACAAGTAATGTGACAGATGTTATTTTAAGTTTACGATGGTACGGTGGTAGGTTACGTAAATTAAGGTTGTCTTTGTTAGGTTAAGTTAGATTACCTATAATACTTGTTTGGCAAGATCTGTTTGAAACTGTCGAAACAAATAACTAATGAAATCAATGTTACTTGAACTTAAGTTGAAGGCACCAAAAGTTTGATCACGTAGCATTAAAAAAAACAAATAAAAAGAAAACTGACCTTTTGAACTTAGGCTAAGTTAACGTACCGTAAAACAAAAGTCGCATTCCGTAAAAGCGGTGCTAGGTGACGTAATAATTCAGGGTTTTTAATAATTAAGAACCTTATCTAACCTTTCTACGCAATATCTAATGGAGAGATACCACAAACCGTAATTACAATTTTTGTCGAAGAACATCACAAATTGTACAAAATTCGGTTCTATTTTCGCTAATGTCCGTTTCATTAGATCTCGCGGGGCATTTGAACAACAGACGCCTCGAGTCACTAATAAATTTGGGGAAACGCTATAAAGTTGCGTCTATTGGTCAATTAAAAATCTGCGCATTGTCTGTAACGGTAACAAATGCTCCTAAGCATTCTTTATTGCCCCTACATAATGCTAAGTACATTTAAACCTTTAAGCAGCAGCTGTTTATGCTGTTTCAAGATAATTGGCGATGGAACAGCAGTTTTATTCGAGTTGTATCACCCAGCTGTGTTCCTCAAGGAATAGAAATATCGCGAACAGCCGAAAGCCCAAGGAAGAGTTCCCCTAATTCGTCTTTGCGACATGAAAAATCGGAACAATGGAAATCAACTAGGTTGCTTTAACTCAAGTAAACTTAGGTTAACTTAGGTTACCTTCTTGGCTTAACCTCTCCTTGGTTTACCTAATCTTATTTTACAAATTTTAACTTAAGAGGACGTAAATTAGATTTAAGCTTTTCTAATCTCAACCAGAAAAAAATCTTATGGATAAGCTTTCCCGGGAACAAAATTACCCCTAAATTGAGAAAATACTCTTTAAATGCGAAAAAAAAACTCTTAAAATGGGAGGAGAGTTCCAAGAGGAAATAAATTCAAAAGTATTACCATTGTTTTTTTTTTGTGAGGGACGGAGCGAGAAGCTTTTAGTTTGAGAAGAATACTTTTAAAGCTGTTTGTTTAAAAGACTATGCGATTTAATTTTAATGGCTGCAAGTACCTCTTAGAAAACCTTTCTGAAAAATCCATGGACATTATCTTGTTACAACAATTGGAACCAGCGGCCCCATTTTCGGTTCATTTTCAGGCAGCAAATTATTTTAGATCCCATTTTTTTGAGAGGATAATGGTTCAATTCCGCTTCCTGCTGGAGGCTTTATCTCGAGTGCCTGCCCACACGAGGGCCTCATAAGATGTTCACTCTAAGAAAACGCAAGCCATTGTTGCGGCAACAATGCATCCAACAGCATCGGATCGCCCATCCCATTGTAGTGCGGCACGCCGATGCGGCACGCCGATGCGGCACGCCGCCGTCGGTGCCGCGTGCGGCATTTGATGCATCGACGCCGGGCCACACCGCCGGCTATACTTGTCTACGCTCTTCACTTCACAATGCCTAAGGAGACCTCCCACGCCACGCGATTACCGCAATTCTTCAATCTACTCTTTCCACTAGTAGTGGATTTTGCGGATGAGATGAGGATCGTATCGCAAAAAATAATAAAAATAAAAAAGAGCGTTTCACCAGAGCAAAACCCAGGCTAAACCAGGATCGGTTACTTGAGGTTTGGGTCGGCAGGTGATGCTTAGGTAACATACAAAGATATTTCATAGATATCCAAACGAAAATGTTCCATCACCCGTCAATAAAATTTATCTTCACGATTCACTAGTTTCTCCAGCCATAATATTTTTAAGAAGGATTGGGAAAAAAAAACACGTTGAAGCTTGCATTAACTTCCGGTATAGGCCATGAAACTTTTTTCTTTTTTACTTTGGTCGTGAGTTTTTTAAGTGCTAAGATAAATCAGCCCAATTTAGCATATACGTTAGGCCCTTTCGGCCATCGCTCACCCCCCCCCCACTGCTACGGCATTAAACTTACTGTTACGAGGCGGAAAGTTACCAGTTGACTGGTTAAGAGGTTTAGCTCAGGATTACGGGAAGTGCGGGTCGAAGTTTGAAAGCCTTCCGGTCGAAACTCAAATTTTCCAAGATTTCCCTCTTTGCACTAAGTGTCCGAAATTCGAACTTATTCAAGTTAAAAACATTGGGTTTAAAGCAATTCCTTGAAATTGACAGCTTTAACTCAAAGCTACACATTTCCTCGATAGAGACAGACTGAATAACCTAACGCACTGGATGTCTGGCGATTTCCCAGAAAGCAATTTAAGATTTATTCCAAGGGTTTTCAACGAGAAAATGTCCTTTTTTGATAAGCAATTCAACCAACTTTTGAACCAACTTTTAACGCGCGGCATATTTTTACGGTAAAAAAATAGAGAAAAATTAAGTCGGTCGATTGTTTAGTGTATTTCAGTCAATTCAAGGTTTTTTAAGGGCAATTCTCATTCAATCCAGAGCAGTTTTTCCAGGTTTTCAAGGATTCAAGGGTTGTCGGACACCCTGTTAAAAGTAAAATATTCCGAGTCCCTTTTCCAGAACCAGTTATTATTGAGACATCTTCTTAAACCAAAAGAACATTTTTTTTTCAAAGTAGGACAACATCATTGTTTAAGGCCTTCATGTAGTTTGATGACATCATCTGACAATAAATTTTCGGAAATAACACTTTTTTTTGTCTGGAAAATAGGTTACAAAAGTTAAATTTTTAGGCGAAAATTTTACGATAATACATCGAACCAGCACTTTTTAAATGAAAAATTTGCACGTCTAAAAATTTTGACAAGCCTTTGGGCGCTAAAATTTTGCAATTACTTAATTTAAGAGACACTCTAAAACCTTGCCTACATCTCTAATTAGTAAGGAAATTATCAAGCCCTTACTAATACACAAGTAACATTTCCGTTTCGTGGTTTAACTACCAGTCAATGTGTAAGAGTTGTAGACTCCTGTAGATAGAAGATCAGCCGGTATTTAATTGAGACCGAGTTATCTTGTGGTTTGAAGGCGGGGTTTGTTTAATGTACTGTACAAAAGGAAGTATTTAATGAGCTCAGGTGCACGCTGCACGAATTTAAGGGGATCTCAGCGCTGAATGAATTCGGTAGTCGGGAGAGAGAGAGAGCAGCACAACTGGGTGGTGGCTACTTAAAGATCGGAGAGAGATAACCGAAGCATCCATCGCCTTCTGTTTCTTTTCCCTCCACGGTTGTCGTCCACATAAAATAGGGCCTAATAAAACGGGTCTTCTCATTACAGTGTTGCCGGATTTTGCGGCTAAAAGCCATTTTTAAAAGCGGTTAGATTTCCAACAAGATAATAACTAGTGATCAATCCCATTTTTGATTTGCCGCACGAAGTGAGGCATCAGAAAAGGTCTTCCGTTCTCTGGGGATAAAGCCTTAAACAATAACAGCCCAAAGTATTTGTAGTGAAATTTAGCTTAATAGAAATTAGAAGGATTTTTTTCCGCTAAAATACGCATATTTAAGCTTTGGAAAATGCCTAAGTTATTAAATTTCAGGTTTCCAGAGAGGTGATATTTTTTAAATTGTGACAATGCTGAACTGAAATGATTATCTAAAATAAATTTTTCTGTTTCCGAACGGCATCGCTGGGCGGTAGTGGGTTGAGTCCACCGTTAAAAAGCCATTTGGCTTCAGGTCCTATGAGATCGCCCGAAACATTTTTCATATCACGATTTACGCGCTTGTTCCTGTGTGTAAAATAAAATCGCCTAGAAATTGTTCATACTGTATTTTACGAACGTTGACCATACAGCGGTTATTTAAAGCTGCTTCAACGATAATATTTTAAGGATAAAAAAGAGCATTTCATCGATTTATTCCAAACATTTTTCATATACAGGGATCGCCAAATGCCTTCCTCTGACCTGACTGTGAGTACAGCAATTTTGATGTGTTTGTAAAACATATAAGCGAAATGTTTAGTGTTTTATGCATAAAATTTAAGCCAAAACTGTACAAAAATTCTGCAGAGACCACCAAACTTTTTCGGTGTACCGAAATTTCGACAACGGGTTTCTCTGTTTAACACCTTGTTACGATGGCGTACTGAAGACGTCGCCAAACTTTTCTCTCCGTAGCGGACCCAAGTTTCCTCCGCATCAAAACCAATCTCAAAACTTCCAGCGAAAAAAACAGGAGTACCAACACACGATTTATAAGTCCATTTTTCTGCCACTTCGCATCTCGATCACTGCGTAAGTATATTTACATAAAACTTCCTTTCGAAAAATCTGCATACTGAGACATGCTTGCTAGCTACGCCGTGGCGCCTAACTAGGGTCCTGAGTCCCTTGTTGTCCGGCGAGGCTGGGACGGGGCCTGTGTGGGCTGTTGGCGAAAGTGACGGCCTGGCCGGGTCGGGGCCTGGCCGGGTCGAGCCGGGCCGGGGGCGGACGGCCTTGCAGGGTCTGGCTCCAGCCGGCGCCAGATCGGCCGGTCGGCGCAGCGGCCATCATGGACTCTTAATGCAACGCGTAAAGCTGATATGCGACGCGTGGGTTAAGGCAACTTTCCGGGGGGGGGGATCAGATTGCGTCTAACTTGAACAGAAGCGATATTAATGGTAATTTTTTATGATATCCGGGCGGCGAGGCTTTTGAGGCAGCCTAGGGCGAAATTTCGCAAGGCTCCACAATACGAAAAAAAAAACCGTATCAAATACAAGCTATTTGAAATATATCCGCTACTCTAAATTTGAATTAGCGAGAGTCTCTGAGATTAACCCATAACAGCCCAAAGTATTTTGAGTGAAATTTGGCTTAAGAGAAATTAAAAGGTTTTTTTTTCCATCGAAATAAGCAATCTTAAGCTTTGAAAAATGCCTAAATGATTAAATCTCAGGTTTCCAGGGGGTTGATATTTTTTTCGAATTTTGACAATACTGAACTGAAAAGAACCTCTAAAATATTTTTTTTTCTGTTTTCGAACGGCATCGCTGGGCGGTAATGGGTTAAGGTTAAGATTGAGAGGAAGGCGCACCGCTACGTGGACGTAAAATCCTTTCTTTGATTCAGTGAAAATTCACAGAATTTCAGTGCCTTTCACTGATTCAAATTTAGAGTATAAATGCGCACCATAAATTTGAAGATTGCATTTTCTACCTCTTCAGTTCTACTATTTGGTACTAGTTCTTAGGTCCAGCGGAGCAAGTGACTTGGTATAAACCTAACTTAACCTATCATAACCTTAGCCAAGTCTGAGCGAATGAAATGGAGCAAACAGAATGAAATACTGTTCGGGAAGAAAATGGTTTTAGGTTTTCCCGTGGAAAATCAACGCTACTAGTACCGCTGTCATTGAAATCTAGGCTCAACATGGATACTCATGTGTTTCGATTATCCATGAAGGGCAAATGATATCCGCGGATATCTCCATTGTACAGACCATGGCTTATTTGTTAAGTGAAATAAATACAAAGAAAAAAATGGGCTAAATTTACAGGATCTTTTTTTTCATAGCAAATTGGGTTTGATTGTTGATCTTGATTTTATTTACTTGGGGGATCTAATGAAAACCAAGGGGCGCATTCTTTATGGTATACCATGAGAATCAAATCAATTATCTTCACCAGTCCCCATGACCTTTTGGGGTTCCCCATCAATTATTATATCAGAATGTGTCTTAGTTCGACCCTGTTCCTCAGAGCTTCTGTTTTCAAAGAATTTCTCACAGCATGCCGTTGGGCACCGCGCTTAAGCCTGTCCCCCGTTTACGTAATTTATGGGCAGCGACTTATCTTCACGATTTCATTTGATAAGCATTTTTGAAGCCCCCTCCGAAAATTCCGATAGTTAAATTAGATTAAGGGCCCACCCGCAGAAAAATAAAAGCCAACGCTTAAATTTCCCCTGATATCCTTGCCAACAGCCAATCTCGTTATGTTATTGCAGATAAAAAACTTTTTTCTCATAATTTTGCAATTTGCAGAATAAAATCAGCTTTTGCAGAAAATATTAAAAGTAAAACGTTTAAAAGTATCTTTTTATTCCCCACAAACCCTACGGCAGTCAAACCACACGCGACCTCTAAATACAACTATTAAAAATACAACTGTTTTCAGTAGCCCTACCCCTATTCAGAGAATGAAAATGAAAACGGGAATAAGTCGTGTTTTGGATATACTTTTAAGACAGACCGATCAATAATAACCCTATCAAACGAAAGAGGGCAGGTGCTTTCCATTTGACTGTCATAAAAATTAACCTAGGTAGACGCAAGTCCGTATTTACGCTGCCCGAAATTGATATCCAAGATATTTTAGGTGAATCTGCGGGTACATTTCAAAAAGATCTGGTTCAGACACTCCGCCTGACAACGACACTTTTCGAGCTAGTAACAGGTTTTCATAGACAGGTCATTAAAATGATTAATGAACTCTCGAAAGGAGATGATAATAATTATGCACTTAAATGCAACTGCTTCGCCTGCAGATAAGTCCCACTTTTCACGAGCAAATGCGTTCGGAATCCCGTGATTTGTATCACTTCCGTGGGCGATGCCGCCCCGTGCATCTCCCAGTCGGGATTTGTTCAATTAATGAAAGAATGTCACTCCGGCTGCCGAGTGGATTTCGGGGATTTGTCAAATGCTGGCTGAGATTGTTTAAGTGGATTTGCCTTGGAAACGCTGCTCGCGCATAGCTTTCAAAAGGAGTCATCGATCCCCCTAAAACAGAGATGCCAACATACAAACGAAAAATAAATCTGAAATATAGTAAAGTCGTCCTTCAAAAAGCGCTCTCAACATGGAAAAAAAAACAGAATTATTCTAAGTGAAACTTAAAATAAGAAGTTTCTTATAAAGAGAGCAGCAAAGCCCAAGAATGGCGTTTTAGGTTTGAAAGAGCCAATAAAACTTTAACGCACCAATGAGGAGCATAGTTTTTGCGATTTTTTTCCTAAAAGTATGAAGTTAGATAGGTGTAGTCAAAGACAGTATTTAACTAATATAAAGAACATTTTTATCACTGTGAAAAAAAAACAAACAAAAACAAAACATTTTTTTGTCTTTTTGGAGCAATTGTTTTTGCAACGAAAAATAAAAAAATGTTAGTAATAAACAAGGAAAGAAAAAAAGAGTTAATCGTTAAAAAAATGAAAATTGATACCGGCCAGCTTGAGACCGAGCAGTAGCACCAGGCTTGGTGAACGCAAGGTTATTCAGGGCCTTGTGACTCAAAGCATCACCGCTAACAATTAAGATCAGCGAAGAGAGGTAGATCACGAACTAAAAACAAATGCAACCTTAAAAAATTCCGGTGCGTGACATCACCGATAAAACAATACCCCCGCAAATCCAGAGGGCCGTGAAATTGTATACCGGGTAATGCAGAGAATAAGAATAAAATTCTCCGGTGAGTCGTGACTCGCGCAGAAAGCAGCGCTCGTGGTCCGCATCTCGGACCCTCGATTCTTGGAGTCCTGGTCGACAATAAGTCATAAATGATCTCTGGTCGTGAATTGGACAGGTGATAATGAGTTTCCAACACGGATCACGACGTTAATCGATGCGCAACTAAGCGACAGTTGAGCTTTCGCTTGCAATGAGCAGTTCGTAGCTATGATGAAGTCGCTTAAATGAAGTAATTTTATAATTTAAGATCTTTGCAGCTGAACAACAATAGACAAAAGTCAAGTCGTGGAAAATCCTGTACGAGAAAGAGTGACACGACTTATGAACTTGACATTCTGAAACAGTATCGGGGGTCAAGAATTATCTTCTAAAATATTGATCAGTCAAAATGCTTTCATTAAAAAAAAAACAACGGAAAATATTGGGTTAAGCTTTTTTTCCACTTAAGAGGTTAAGATTAAGATGGGGAAAACCGCTACGTGAACAGGAGGTCCTTTCGTGGAGATAGCCAAGTGTCTGCAGCGGGCCCCGAGCTGTTTGTGGGACCTCATGACTTTCCTGATCACTCGCGAATCCGCACCGAGACCAGTGGATTTTTGTGTGAAACTAAATTAAAACTTAAAAAAATCTAAGAAAAAATTTGGTATTAAAAATATTTCTGTGGAATACAAGAACTATTATGTATTAGAAATTGACAAAGTCGGTTAAAACTTGAAAAAGTCGATAACAGACTACTGAAAAAATACAGTGATTCCAACTCCGGTTAAGTCCAACAAATTCGAACGCTTGTGCGGACAAAATGATGTAAAATAAAAACTGTTCAACAAACATAAGTAAAAGACAGTTTTTGAAAGGGTTGCAACGACGATATAAGTAGCTCCGAACCCAAAAATTATTATTTTTCGAAGCTATATAGCAAAGAAATTATCAGCTTTTTTTAAGCCAACAATGTTACTAGCAATTTCACTTATTAGCGAGTTAAAAACGATCATATATCGCTAACGGGGGCTGTGGATCACGCAAGCGACCGGAAGTGCATCCGTGCGAACCAGCAACCCTTTCCCACCCTTTCGGCCACGTCATACTCGTGCACGTGACGTCACTTCATGACGTCATCAGTGCTAAAGCGTCGCTTCATCAACACAGCTACTTGTGTTGATGTTCGATTAATTCAATGGCCTTCGAGGCGTCTTCCAGCAATCACTTATACGACTCGTTTCTTCCACACTTTTCGCAACGCGGGAAATTTTTGGTAGTCATCCCTGCAATAGCAGGGAAAACCGTAGCAAATAAGTACCACCCTTATTCTTAATCTTCCTTGGCGTTTGCGGAACGCCATCTTTCAACTTGCAAGATTACAAATAAGTGGGTGTTAACAAGATGGGTTCGAACACGCTCTGAATATCGGTTGTTTGTTTTCCAACGCGCATGTTGTAGCAAACTTTCCTAAAATAGATACGAAAAAGACTAGTCAACCCTAGACATGTTTCCTCTGCGTCTAGAAAACATTTTAAGTGATACGACGCGGGGTTTAAGCAGATGCATCAGTACAAAAATAATCATACATTATAATAACCGCGATAACTACCCGATATTAATCCACTACCGCCCAGCGATGCCGTCCGGAAACAGAAACAAATATTTTAGAGGATCTTTTTAGTTCAGTATTGTCAACATT
>Ga0058701_10003789_pt1 | contig 12092 bp, 6 predicted proteins | sample AgamicOrMae_FD_97039 | JGI IMG/M metagenome (GOLD analysis project Ga0058701, IMG submission 97039) | Agave microbial communities from Guanajuato, Mexico - Or.Ma.e | ecosystem: Host-associated > Plants > Phyllosphere > Phylloplane/Leaf | place: Guanajuato, Mexico | collected 2012-06-04 | reverse complement strand
TAACTTCAGGTGTGATTCTTCGTTTCATTAAGTTGAGGACTGATAATATCACCGCACAGGTTAGGTTGGAAGTGCGTTACTCTCCGTCTACATCGGCAATGATAGTTAAAGTACTCTTGAGCGGCAAGCGTCTTGACAGCTGAGCAGATTGGTTACGAAGCGAGGAACAAGCCACGTAGAACTTTACCCACACTTAAGGACCCTATGCACGGTTTTACATAGTTAATCCTGGTAGTGACAGGTGGAATAGGATGGGACACAGAAAAGGAGATTGCGACCTTTATAACTAAGAGTGTAGCTAGTTTTGTTCCTTCGACATTCAAATTCGATTGCTCGGCAAGCTTGCAATATCCGGTTTCAGGCGTTCCCCTGCTTGGAATATATCAACTCCTGCTCCAATCATAGAGCTCAGTCAACAACAGTGTTGCCAGATTTCGCGAATACGTCAAATTTAAACGTACTTTATCTATTAAATAGTCACAAAATCTAATTATGAGCCCTACTTTTGGATTGCTCGGATCAGGAGTCGGCAAAATGCTACATTATGTCAATTAGTTTCTCCAATTCTCAGCGGCTAAATGTGATCAAATCGTGATAAGAGACAACACTGGTGAACAAACATTTATTTGTGTTTCAGTATTCACAGTTAAGTGGACACGCTTGTCACTTACATGCCCAACCCATTATACGAAGGTAATTTCATCAACAAACATAGCTGTACTCTGCATGGAAAGAGGGTTGTGGCTGGTTAATACAGATATTTTTAAAAAATGAGGAGGAAGGAGGAGGAGTAAGGAGGAATATTTTTTAGTTATGAAATATTTTTACTTTAGCTTTCAAATATTATTGATAGTAACTCTACCTATTTGCAAACTGAATTAAATTTAGCTAAAATTTTCAATAAATTTAACATGATGTTTTCGATTTTGAAGGAGGAAAAAAAAAGGATGCTGGAAATATAATGAGAAAACATGACAGGAAACTTCTCACCTAGACATGTAGTGTTGAACAAAAAATAGATCACCAACCTGCAACAAAAACAAAGAACCGTTAGAGCCTGCCAAACTCAACCCTTTTCGCGTATTTGGTTCCGCTGCGGTAATGAGCTAAAATCAAGTAACAATTAACCACACGTTGAGAAGCAAACTAGGCTGTAAAATATTATTAGATGTCAAAAAAAAGAAAAAAAAAGAAAAGAGTCGGGCTTTTTTTCTTTTTTTTCGCAGCGCGTTGTTTCAGTCTTCCGCTGATATGGCGGCCTAACTTCCGGACCTTTGACACCGAGAAACCAATATTTCATAAACGCGGAAGAGCGTACCATGTGCTCGTACCATGTGCTCGACAAATAGCAATACGCCCTCGATTAAAAAAAAACCGGGAGTACAAGCTCGTTTATAAAGAACTTGTTGCTGGTGCCAGTGTTTGTTCAATTTCAAATCAATTCAAAGATTTATACTGCAAGTAAAATACAAAATTATTCAGAACACAGTGGTTGCACACGAGTCGTCTCTAGTTATACTTCTGCATCGTTATACCTCTAGAGGTTTGAACAGTTGAGGAGGGTGTTTATTCTTGAAGTTGTCTGATGTTGAAATCAGTATCTCGGCTGCTTGTGAGCCAAAACAGTCTTGGTAACATCGTATGTGGCGGGTGCCATGACGTACGCATGTAATATCATGTTTATTACGCTTCAGTATGTGTTTCATTACGTGATTATTACGCGCAGGCTCCCTCTAACTTGTCTATGGTTTGCATCGCTGTCGGTGTTGCTACTCTACGAAAATCTCATCCCTTCCTCTCCTGGTTGTTTCGGCCCTGTGCTTGCTACTTTGACTTCTCTGTTGCCTTGAGCTACGAGATTCGTCTTGTTCATTAGTACCGGAAATGGGAGAGTAAAGCTTCTCCTATGATGTAGCTTTGAAGCCTCATATCTTTAAGGGAAGCCAACATGCCAAACACTTGAGACCCGATAGCTGTGGGAACAATTGGCACCTCTGCATACTCTGCATAGTCGAAAGACCTAAAACACAACTCCCCGATTGATGAGATCAGTATTTAACTGGGACATGGTCTCATAATTGGGACAGTGCTGACATAGGACGATGTGAGGCTTGTCAAGTCCAAGGGGACGCGCAAGTTGGGCTTCGAGGTATCTCACCTGCCGTGTAATTTATAAAGTTTCATGTTTGGTATTCAGTCCCAGAGGGGTTCCTCGGAACTTACTTCCAGGGAGTCAACATCTCGATTGACCTTTTCTGCTGTATTCCTGACAAGGATAAGAAAATCTCAGCTTCAATTCGTTTTTCACTTACGACCTTCCAACTGGTATTAGAAAACAGCGATTATTGGAACTTCAGCAAAACTGATTTGGTAATAACGAGCTCCGATTTACGATCCGGGGAGGGTTTTTCTAGGAAGTACAATCCAACACAAAAGCTTCCGATCCCAACAAAAGGCTACTCCTTCGACAGGAGGACTTGCTTTCTTGTCCTTGACTGTACGTTTCCAGTAGAGCTTGCTTATATGAAGTTCCATGGATTTATTCCAATAATTCTTGATCCTTTCATTGTTGACTTCATTGTCAAAAGTACATATTCGTTTGTTTTTAAAGCAATAAGCAATTCTTCTTTTCATACCGATTGTTTGGAGATACGCGAACCTTTCATTGGTAAAAAATACCATACCTTAGTCTTCGTTCAATATGGTAAATGTCTTAAATCATCTTTCAAATCCTGACGATGAAATAAGGCATAGCTATTTGTATTTGCCTACTATTGAAAACTCAGCAATCACTTGGGCAAGATTTTCTGACGAGTACCTTATTTTGATTCACTCAATCGCTTGAATCTCCCGCAGCAGCCCAGTGCAAACTTTTGTGAAACTTTCGTCCCAGAATTCGTCTTTGAGTTGCAAAGCAGTAGATTGTCGAGTATACCCGACTGTCTGATGGGGTAATGCCGCATTTTCAGAGATGTTCTTTGAAAATGGTTTTCGGTCGTGATTGAACTTAAGAAGAATCTTCCATCGTTCAACAAACGGATGCCATACAGGCACTATGGAGCATCTTTTCATGGTGGAATGCAGCGTTTTCACGTACGCTACTTCTGTGGATAGAAATCAAACCTTTCACCAATACTATAGGTTAGGTTCTCTGTATCTCACCCCTCTCGGCTTGGAGACGAAACATGGAGATATTGTAGAAACAGTAAGGATAAAAGGGTTAAGCATTTCTCTCGAAAGGAGTTCCGCTTGTCTTAAATGCACAAAATAATTTGGGCCAGGGTGTGGCGCCAAGTTAGTCAGTCATTCCCCTTCCAGAAGGGGATGGGGTATTAATTAAAGCACGCTTATCTCTGCCTAAAATGAAAACGAAACGAATATTCCTTGTAAGGTGCAAAAGGGTTAAGGCCTAACACGCAAGCTTCCCCGTCATAGTCAAGCAGGTCATACACTCCTTAACCTCAATGCCGAGGATTATCTCGAAACTTTTGACTAAATAAACAGTCGGACAGGCAAAGGACTTCGTGAGAAGATCTTGCACCACGACATTTTGCCCGAATGACACCCACTATCGGAGTAAGCACCCACTACAGGGGGTGTACCCTGTGCAAAGGAGCAGGGGCATATCTTCAATGTGAGGACATGCCCAAAGTATGCCGCATTTATGTGGTACAAACTACAAAAAAAATGTTGGAGCAGACAAAGCAACAGACATATCAATCGCGATAGTACATTCACATTTCCAACATACTTTTGAAAGACCCTATTAATAGCACCCCTCACAATAAAATCATCGTTCAAAATACGAAACAGTTGGCTTGTCTTGCAAATCGGATTATTCAGTAAGCGGTGAATAGTTCTTGCTTAAAGAAGATCAAAACCACGGCCAAAATTTCTCGGTTTACATAAAAGAAATTTGTAGCTTAAATTACGTTTTCTGAGCTTAATTTGGTTGGCTTCTTCTTAAAACAGGAGCCACCGTTTCTTAACAGTGCAAATGGGCTTCAAGGTGAGATACCACAAAGAAGGGGTTCCCCACCAGAAATCGAATTAAGGAGCGCTTTGTTCAGTTCCCAAAATCATATTGCCATATTTCTTTGCAAAAGAGCGAGGAAGTCAGATTCTTCCGAAAGATAAGCTCTGCTCTTAGAACGTCTCCGATTGGAAGTAATAATTAAAGCTGTTATTCTGATTGGCTAGGCTCGGTTTTCTCTAAGAAGGACCTCATTTCTCTGAGAAATACTAATTCTTTGAATCGCCTTCGAACTACCTTGATTTCCACTGTTACCTGTCGAAAAATTCCCTTATATGTTCGAACAAAAGTGGATTTGAAAGATCGAATTTTTGAAAGATCGAATTTTTCACCACTTCACTCTAAACTTGAATCAGTGGAAATACTGATTCTTAGTACATAAACACTAATTTTCAATTAAAACCAAAACCACTCAACTAATCAGTGGTTCAACATTGACTGAGAATCAGTAATTTCTACTGATTCGTCTTTAGAGTGTTGAGTTTTACCTTTCGTAACGCAGCGATAGCAGAGCGAAGCACATCACCTCAACGTGCCCTTAGTAATCCTACCGTATATTAAGCCTAATGTGGCTTGCTTAGACGGACCTAACTGCCGCAGGAAAGTGTATGCGGCATCCGGCGGGGAGTAAGTTAGGTTAACTAATCCTCTGATTAAGTAGTTACTTTAGAAAAATTTTCATGGGATATGGTTATTATGAAGAATATGTTAGATTAGGTAAGGTTAGGTGGAATTTGGTGACGATAGGTTCAATAGGTTGGGTAAAGAGAAACTAAGAAACGTCGATCAAAGCAAATACACCCCTGTGGTAAAATGTAGTGAAAGCCATGCCGCTGGGAGCAGAAAAACCTCTATAATTCAACTATTATTGTTCCACGCTCTGTTTCACAGGAGTACACACTACGAATAACTATGGTTTTGGAAAGAGACCGACGATAGCCCTTAATTTATTGATGTCAGTTGACCTATTTTCTCGGCTGGGGAGACGGCTGTTTATGCACGGGAGAATCATCTGTTAGGGATTCGAAGAAATCTCTGTTTAGACATCGCGGGATTAGTTCAAAGCCCACAGACGACATTATTAGTGTTAGGTAAAGTCAACAATGATTATTAATGTTAAGTTCATACTGTAATTAATTCTTGATTTAAAAAAAATAAAAATTGGGGTACCCCTTGCTTATTCCGATTTTCTGCACATTTTTTAAAATTATTATTTTCAGGTACGATTGAAAAATATCGGAGGACACTAAACGAGATTTAAAACGTTGTCTATTGATTCATAATTTGATCGAATGCCCCGAAAATCAGAATGTAAAATGCGATTCATGCCGAATGCTCTTGAGGAGCTGTTTACCACAATGAGAATGGTTCCGTGCACGCAGCAGCAATCCAGGTAAGCAAACAGTCTGTGATTGCGGCAAGATAAGACCGTCGTCAAAACTGGCCATGAGCGGTCAGGTGTCCTCAGGTTAGGCTAGGACGTCAGACGTGACGTCAGCGAGTATCATAACCAAATGACGTCAGGGAAGACGCAATGCCTTTGAAAAGTACAGAAGCAGCATGCGGGCATGTCGTCCGCGAATGGCGCGGCGCGGCGCGGCGCGGCGGTGCGTCGACGCCCCACTTGCCCCGCGGCAAAGCTCAAGGAAGCGACCATCGCTGCAACAAACACAGCGTAATAGCTTTCGCCTCGACATATACACAGTCCTTTATGCTCTATGAAACCTGGCCTACCAGCCTCAATAGCCGCTATCTCTACCAGCACTCTCAGTATAAGGTAGAATTTCCCACCTCTGTGATCCTCTTTCAGTGACTTAACACCTTAAATTTCGAACGGTTCAATTTGTGCTCCACCTTTCGTAGGCGAGAATTCGAGCGAAGCACTAAGCAAGACTCAACGAGGCCAAACTTGATACCGCTTACTTTTTGAGGGGAGGCTGTCGCAGTAATCAGACTTGATAGCCGATCAAAGCGGCAGTGAGGCGCATGTAGCCAAACCTAAGCTAACCTATCTTACCTTTGAATAAGATATTCTACCCAGTAATACACCGGCGTGAGTCCTCAGTAAAAGTCATCACAGGTCTGAAAATGTTTCAGTCTAAATATTCACTGAATTCCAGTCATATCGTTCTTAAAATGTTATTTATTGAAATTAAAAACGATAATCTGAAGTTCAGTGTGAATAATCAGACTGATATTTTTCTCAGATCTTCGATCGGATTTTTGAATCTGAATTTAATATTCTCTTTTTACAGTGCGATAATATAAGGAATGGTAGAATGAGGGTGAAAAAGTTATCCATTTCGACTGAGTATATCGGGGACAGAGCGAAAAATCGATACTTCCCTGTCAATGCCGTTCTTCGGTATAAAAAGCGATTTTTTTACGGATAGCTCGTTGGGATATCACGTGGGGTATCCGCGTGACCTCCGGGCGGAGCGCTGTCACTTGATCATCCCCAGCGAGTCGACGTGAACAAATCTGCCCGCCATTTCCGAGGCCCTTGCTCTGCTCATCTACTTGAGAGAAAATCTGTTGCAGTCTCGTATCTTCAAGATTTCGGATTTTCAGCACACGTCATTAGTTGTGACAGCTCCCATTGTATCACGAAAATAAAACAACGCGGATACGAGGTAATATGCGCACATGTCGCGGATATAAACCTGTCACCCTAATTAACAACTAACATTTCGGTTTTTGGCAGAGGATACAGAAGATGTTCAGTCGCGGTAGCTTTATATCTCACAAAATAGGACTTTTTAAAAGGGCTTTTAGCGGGTTGAAGTAGAACGCTGAATGAGTGCGTTGCGAAACGAGGCCGAGTTACACGCTTTTAATTTTATTTGTTTTCAATTTCTGAACACTAAGAAAATATAGGTATGTTGAGCAAGGTTGCACATTACTAGAACCATTTCATGTCACGAATATAAAGCGAATTAACAAGTATGTCATTAGATCTCGTGATCTAATTGATGTAATCTAAGGACTGATGTGAGGAGAGGTACCTCGAACGCAAGAGTTAAAACATGTCTTCGTTAAAATCTGCAGTGAAGCGCGCAGTCTCAAAAGGTATCAATAAACGATAAAAACAATAACGCTGCACTCTTAGATCATCCGATGCAAATCCGGGGACCGCAATCGGTGCTTGAACAAATATGTAAACAAGCGGATCTGCAAGAGAAATGTTTTCCGCTAAACATAACATTCGGGAAAAACCATCTGTTGGTTGTTGGTTCACCGGAACTAAGCCAACTGTGGCGTCCAAACAGAGGTTTCCAGTAGGCAGTTCCTGTGTCAGATCCAGACTCGAAGTACAATATTTCGCAGCGAGTAACATAATCTTTAAAACAAATATAAAGTAGCCGGTAAAGGAAGCACAAAAACAATAGAATAATTTGGATCGAGATAGATTAAGGATATACTTCTTAATTATTTTTTAAAAAATCACAAAGACAGCATATAGGCATAAATAGTTTCGAAAACTATCGTTCTAATTAAACCAAACGAAATTTTCACCTATCAACTTTAATTTACCAGCATTTGGAGGAGACACTTGTCAATAAGCTAGTCGCTCTTAACTTCGATTATAGGAATGCGACCATTAGTCTATAAGGGGGGAGTTTTCGATTTTTTAGAGGTCCCAAAAGTTGTTTTACATGGGTTAAAGACGAGGGAAAGAAAATAATGACGGTGGAGGTCTGACTTGCAGTTAACTGAGGCGCGTTCCGAAACGGGTTGACTCCGAGGAAGAAGTAAAACCGGAGTCAGGTTAAAAGTTGTCACGGAAACTCGTCCGAGTGCGACAAAACATTTAAAGAAGAAAAATAAAGCTATCGATTCAGCTGAAGTTGGAGGACGCTTGGGCGCTGGACCAGAAAATAAAAACAACGGATTCCCTTAGAAGGTGATCAAAACAACGATAAGTCATGAAAAATTCAACCAGCAAAACAGAGACTTCGCAAAATTTTTCATAACGATCCGCATAGCGCAAAACGTTTTGAGAAAACAGTTTAAACCACTTATCATTTCCAGACATTATTCGATTACTATCGTAGATTTAGATTCGGTTCGAGTATAACGTGGATTTGACTACATTTAGAGTGTGTTGTTGGAAGATAGTGCGACGATTTGTTAATTGCTCCATGATTCAAAATCTGATTACTGTTACTGCGCCAGGGTTGCAATCCGCTCGCGCGCAATGCAAGCGCCAATGTGTTTACCGAGTACATGATTATGTTACCATGGTTATTAAGAGCGCATCCAAAGTAGAAGCGAGAGGGTAACTCATATTTGCAGGAAATCAGCAGGTCAGCCACCCGTAATTCTACTTCCGGTCGTACGGGGCTAAAAGCCCAAGACTGGATCTTGAATATTTCAACGTGTTTAGGTCTACACTTTCAGATTCATAACGAAAATTCGCGCTTATTATATGACAAAAAAAAAAGCTTTGTCGATCTTAAAAGTTCATTCAAGTTTTTATTTTTTTTTAATCTCGAAGACAAAAAAATTCAGCCAAACCCGTTCCTCCATAAAATGTTTTTTTGAGGTTAACTGTTACGATCACTTTAGTTTGATGAAACAACACAGCGTCTTCGTGTTGTTTTAGTGTTCCCGTCGTGGATTGTGATTTAAGACCTACGGCGGTTCAATTTGCATCAAGTAAGGGACGACGCATTTCCACATCTCAAACGTGCTTCCAGGTAACGAGTATAATTTATGGAAAACGCATGATAATTCATTCATTGGGCAAAAATCCCGGTCGATAGGCCGCTTCCAGCTGTCAAATCGAACCTGAACACTTCGCTCGACTAATTTGCTCCTCTTCCAATGTTTTTCAACAGGATCCTGATGCTAAGAGACGTCGCAAATCCGACCACGGACGCCTAGGATGCCGTCTCCTATCCCAGCTCTCGTTTCAAGGAATTACACAGTAAATTTGAGAGGGCGAATTCTACCCTTCTTGTGTTCCACCTTTCGTCGTCTTGTATTTTTTTTTTTGAGATAAAAGTCCTGATCCTGCGCCTTCTCGGACTACTTGAAGATGCCACCCTCACCAAAACCCTTGAACACTTGACAACAGTGATTCATGTTAAAGGACAAACATCTCGAATGTTCCCTTTCCTGCGGCCTCAGGACGCCAGCCGCGTGTTACCCCTGCCAAAGAGTTCGATAGGCAACCCACAAGCCGCAGCTGTATTTTTAACTTCACTGTGTACTGTACCTCTAAACATTGCACATACTGACGCTGATCTTTCATGAGCAGAGTACCAGCGATAGGCAACCGCAGGACTCTCACGGCGTTCCGGTTGCCTACCTCTGTGTAGTCCACCAGCAGGTTATGGGCCCACCTGCTTGTTTCTTTGAAATTTACGGTAACTTTCTTTAACCCCCAGTTTGAGGATTCTAGTTCCGCGTCACTAAGCAAAATAGCCAAGTCCCGGCGCCCCGAGATTATGGCGTGATTCACCTTTATTCTCAAGGTGAGAGAAGAGGACGCAACAGGAGTTCCACGGGAGGAGGGAGAAAGATAAAGCTACTCAATGCGAATGGGCCGGAGCGCTTACATTTAAAATACAGCCAAGACCGTGGATTACGACTGTTTGACTTACAAGCCAAATCGGGCTTTGTAAACTGATACTAAGGTCTAACGTAAGGGAAGAACATTGTAAAGGGACTTTGGTAGCTATACAAGTGTGCGGTCGTTGTGAGGACGGTCCCTTTTTATTTTGAATTTTTAAAGCCCCCATTAAACATATACATATAAGTGAACAGCCAACGAAGAGGTTTTCCAAGTAATAAAAAATGGGATAAACATTGATATACCTCGCAGAATAAGCATTACTTGAATTAATTCTTTAATTTTGAATCGTTTTCATCAAAATCTCTCGACATTTTTTTTATTTCTTCTATTTCACGACGCACTTCTGCTTTTAGATAGGATGCGATTTTTTTTAAATTTACACACAGATATCAGCCCAAACAAAAAAAAAATGCTCTTAAGAACACATTTTCAAATAATAATACAAAATAGGCCAGTTCAACTCGCAAGCCTATTTTGTACTACTATAAATTATATGCATAAAAGGGAGACTTGAACGCACGGAAATAACTATAATCTAATACATTTTAAATGGGGCAGCGTGCAGATAGTCGCCTCTTAAAAAAAAGCTTTTTTGAAGCATCTTAAAAAAAATGCGGTTCATACGAAAACTAGATATAAGTCTTGAGCAAACGCTTTAGGTTTTTGCAACCCAACTGTCAGATTGAAAGCTTGCAAACAAAGGTCTGAACGTAACAGTTCTGCTGCGTTCGTGTCCGTGCGTTACGTTGCAGAGACGCGTACGAAGCGATTTAAGTACAGTTGTTAAGAAAAGTGGGTTGGCGTGTTGGAGAAATACAATTCATTGCAGCTATATGCATGTTTCAGCATTAATGGCCTCGCAGGCGTGACCGGGACTATATCACACAACCTTTTTTTTAGGAACTCGCATTGAGACCTAAAACGTTTCATGACATATTATTTGAGCAAGTGACATAATTCGTAGATATCGTGGGTCAAAACTTGACAGCACCCTCAGAATAACAACAATCTCACAGTCAGTTTTAAAGGCCATATTTTCCACGTGTGCGTTCTGTAAATATCATATTATTACGCGAGTTAGTAAAGCCGATTTGTTGGACCCTGCCTCGGGACGTGCAAAGTACCATATCACCTTTGTCAGTATGACAACTTCAAATTCTGCTCTTGAAAAATACAAGACGCCTCCAGTTTCGTCTAACGGTGCATTAAAATTAAAAGGGGTTGGCAGCACTTGTCTTTCGCACCGGGAGACACAGGCAAAGGGTTGTCAACCCCTCAGTGAGGTTCCCCCACCCTCCTGTAGTTGACGCCCCTTGCATGACTTCATCCTGACCCCTCCATGGTAATTCGCCAAGGTCATGACACTTTCACACATCACTCTGTCATGCCGATAGGATTTTCCACTGTGATACATTTTTTTAAAGAAAGATACAAACAACTTTAGACTCGCTAAACAATTATAGATTAAACGAAAGAAGGGCGCCCAATAATTGGCGATAGTCAATAACGGTAAAAGGGCACTAATCTGCAAAAGCTGATTAATGAAAATACCTTATTTGGATCGGGTATTTATAAATCGATTCAAATCCATCTGGCAGTTTCTTTAATTGGTACTTCCAAATTAATGTTCACAAAAATGAAACAGCACAAAAAATTTGGACGAAGCTTCATTAAATTTTGCAGGAATTCGTTCGAAACACCCCGGGTGATGTTTACCGACACACCTGTGAGGTATCGCGTAAATCGGGTACTTCCACAAATTGAACGCGTCTCACATAACCTACAAGTACATACCAGCGGCTGCTGGTGACATAAACGCAACGAGTATTTATCATAAAAGCAGATGATACTAGACTTTATGTCATGTCAGGTATAGCAGACAAACGCCCGGAGCGTTAAAACCAAATGTGTGTGTTCCCAAGCATTCTCAATTAGCGTTGGTCCACATTCAAGCTTCCAGATATCTCAGGAATAAAAAAGTAAATGAACCAATATAAATTAGCTTATAAAAACGAAGAAGAGGCAAAAGATTCATGCCGTTCAATTCGAAATCGTTTGAAATGCGGATGTAAGGAGATAACCTTATCCGGCCTGTGAGCCTTGGCTAGCGTTATTTTTAAACCAACGATTTAAAAAAAGCCCATTCTTACGGTGCGGTGAGGAGTGATGAGTTGGTCTGAGTATGGATCCTAATAGCCTAGTTCTGAACATGTGTTTGGGTGTCATGACGAATCAAGACATGTTAAAGGACAAGATTTTTTTTTCTTTCGGCGGGAACTGAAACATCTTTTGACCATCCTTCAGTGCTTTCAATTTCAACCAACAAATGGTCCGTTTAAATGACATGTTTCGTTACAGCAACAATTGTGGTTAAAAAATGAAAAATAGTTGCTGCAGCCAAAAAGAATGTTGAGGCATTTGAAAATTTTATCGCTAAAATATAATAATTTTCTTGGCCCATATTTATTAAATGAATTT
>Ga0058701_10003788_pt1 | contig 12092 bp, 6 predicted proteins | sample AgamicOrMae_FD_97039 | JGI IMG/M metagenome (GOLD analysis project Ga0058701, IMG submission 97039) | Agave microbial communities from Guanajuato, Mexico - Or.Ma.e | ecosystem: Host-associated > Plants > Phyllosphere > Phylloplane/Leaf | place: Guanajuato, Mexico | collected 2012-06-04 | reverse complement strand
GTGATCCTCTGGGGGCCCTGAGAAAGGCGATGAAGAGGGACGACGATGATAACACGATCCACCACAAAATAAGGAAGGCGGCGGGGGAAAAAAGGCGGGAAAAAAGAGCGGGAAAAAAAAGGCGCGGAGCCCAATCGCGCTCAGATCCCTAGGCCCCCGAAGAAGAAAATGGCTTGGAGAGATTCGCAATGCGCTTTCTAATAGATAAACGCATTTTATACTTGGCAATTGCTTTGGTAATTGCGGCTGTTACTTCCGGGTGATTTTCGTGTTTTTTTTTTTCTTTTCTCACTTCGTCAAAAAAATAATTTAAAATGAGGAGGGAAAGTCTCTGAGTCGAATTTATAATCGGCTTGCTCAAGCGAAAATAATGTTTTGTAGTTGGATTCATTTGATAAGTACATCGGGTAGGACAACTTCGGATAATCTAGACTGTTGGCTAACCACCGGTTAATAGAAAAAGTCAACCGAAACAGTCGACTCTAGACAAAAAATTTCTGATCCGCATTTTTCATAGCAACCGATTAGTACATGTAAAATGTTTAAACTTAAATAATGAAAGTCCTGAACTGCTTAATGTTCTTTTTTCTTTTAAAAATAATGTTTAAAAAAATGAACGGATTTTCTTTTTTCAAGAAAAATTGAGATCCCATTCATTTTTATTTTTGCCAAAACACGCGAGTGAAAAGAATTATTTGAAATGATTAATTCAAGTGGGATGACGGGGACTAAAAAAATATGTTGAGCGAAAGAAATGCTAAATATTTTTAACCTTGAGGTGCAAGAGAGAAAAAAGGAGGTCTATTCAAGAAATGAGGGGATGATCTGATAAGAAACGTAAATCATCATGAACATATTATGAGGCTGGGAACCCGAATCAGCAGTTTTCTAAAATTGAAAATCGCCCGAACCGAAAGTGGAGCGTGCCTTTTTCATTATAATAGGCTCAAAGACGATTCTTTTGCTCCAGGTCATTCGGAATAAATTCAGCGCCGTTTTCGGAATAAGGCAGTGCGGCGTGTGCAAGGAATGGTATTAAAAACGGAGCATTGTGGGCAATTTAGAAGGTGCTGGGTGTTACATTAGGGACGTTTTTATAAAACTATGCAGTCGAGCGGCGAGGAAATAACGTAGTTTGATCAAATGTACAGGGTGGGGGCGGAATAGCAGAAAAATTAAAATGAGGCGAAAATACTTCCGTCTTATGAGGGCCACTTGATAAAATGGCTTCTTAAAGGGCCTTTTAATCAAGATAAACTTGTAATCGGATTCAATAATTAATTAACTGCTCCAAAATTAGGAAACAGTAATTTAGGCTGTTAGGATGCTTCGAGATTGGCTTCTCGACATTCCTCAGAGGCGTTTTAATTATTTTCTAGCTTTGACAAATAATTAGTTGCACTAAGCAAACAATTACGTACTGGAGGAAAGAGGGAAAAAGTGACTTCAAGTAGGGGGTGGGAGGGTTAAAAAAATGAGCTCAAGTAAAAGATTCAATTTCGTCGGTTCCGATTTTGTTAGGTTATGAAGCATGAGTCTCTCGACATTGAAAACAATGTCAATTTCTTAGCGAGATTGCACTATACTTTCCAAAAGATTTATGAAAATAGGCCACTCAAGATTCCTTAAATGTCTGAGATCACAGAAGGAAGGAAAAAAATATGCGATGTTCACAATTTCTGTTATGGACAAAAGTTCATCGATAAACGTTTCAAGAGTGCGACTTGACGCTTCTATATGCTATGAAACGAGTTTTAAGGTTACGCTTTGATATGTCCACAAGCTAAATGAAAGTTCCTCGAGTGTAGAAAACAAGAACGCGTATTAAATAAGAAATCTTCTTTTTTTAAAAAAAGAAAACAAGTCGGATGTTTAAAAGGAACTTTCAGAGAGAATATGTGAATATTTTTCATCTATTGAGATAAAAAAATATTTTTCAAGGATTGGAAATTCGATCAATATAAAAAAATTCAAGACTCCGCATTAGTTCCGTAACAAATCCTAACAAAATCAGCCTTTTCTCACGATGAGAGTATGGTCTCACATAACAGCTGATCTCTACTTGTTCAACTTCTCAGTGATCTCACAGGAGTTTGCCATGAAAAGCAAATACATCAAAAATGATCTCTCACGCTAAAGATACGCTTTTCCGTTGGAACCTGACAGGAAAAGCCATTAACTAATTTGGTGGGCTTTGGTTGGTTAACGTCTTATGAACCAGCAAGAAAACTTTGTCTCTGCAAACCAGTCAAAGTTTCCGACAAGGGACATTTATTGGCAGCAGGCGATTACGAGATATTGTGGTACAATCCGTCTTTTTCATTCGGCGGAGGCCCTCGAGGGGGCAAATTTGAGGTTAGGGTTGGCCATCTCTGTGCATATCCCTCCCCCCTTTTCCTCATTTAATGACTCACTCTGCGTGTTGAAACAATCTCAAAAGCCGCAAGTTGCAGGGATCTTGAAACAGCGGTTACGTAATGAATCGACTCACCAAGGGAACGCGTAGCTATGCTAACGATAGCGTAGTCGCTCGCTACACTGGCTCAAATTAGTTGCAAATTAATTTCAAGGATGCAAGAAAGGCCGCAGTTAACTCGATTTTTAGACAGCTCCTTTCTTTTAAAACCGATATCTGCTCCTGGAAACTGCCTTCCAAAATACGAAGAGACATCTTGCCATAATAAACATTCGGCAACAGCTTTGATCATATTTTTTCAAATATATCCTAGGGCAACCCTGTCTCACAGATATCGTTGTCGGAGGAGGGAATTCTCGTTTCTGAAGAGATCGCACAACTCGGTGTTCAGAGCCCAGATGTCTCTATTTTTTTAACGAAAAAGTTTGATTAAAAATACGTAAAGAACGTATCAAAATAACTTGGAAGCATATGGGAGCCTTTTTAATTTGTTAACGAGCGGTTTTAAAAATCAGTTAAGTAAAACTACGTTATCATCTGACAGTGTAGGGAAGGTCTACTTTTTGTGCCGCAATGTTATTTTTTTTTAATCTGTATCAGCGTATATTAAAATTGCATGCTGAAAATCCACTCTGGCTGGAGGTCAGAAATTACTTGGCTAACAACTGAAGTGTAGTTCGCACTTAATCTCTAACAGGATATGTGGACAGGCGTGATCTTCAAACCGGAAATTCGGATTAGACCTGATAAAATCGGAACTCGAATCGATATCACAACCAAATTAGCTTGACTTCGCACTGCTCGAAGTGGAATACACTGTGAACAGTGTGCCAGTTCTTGTTTCATAGACAAATCAAAGTTCAATCTATGAACCTGAAAGGAGATACTTCATGAAAAGAGATAAGAGAATACAAGAAACAGGGAATCAACGACTGCTTTATCATTCTGTTCTTAAGCTACCTGTTATTTGTACGTTTTTAAGTTCGTCTTGATTCTTCATTTTGTTTCGAAAGAAGACTGATCAAAGACAACTCTTTTTTTTTCTTTCTTTTTTCTATTGATTTTCTTGTGGGCAACGATTAATAGCCCAGCTTATTTTCTTATCTCAAGCCAACGCATTGCTTTGAAGGTCTTGAGTTGAGCTCGACTTCTGGAGACAAGAAGAATAGCTTCTTATTGCAAGTTGCTTGAAAGAAGAAGTGCAAGTCGTTTCCGGGCGCTTCGTCAAAATCGTCGGCTAACTTGTAAAAAGATGGTTGGTTGGTGGGGTGTCAAGGAGAGGGTGGGAGAGGTGGGGCAAGTCGAATGGGGAGGTTGTAACCGCCTTAGTGACTCGCTGTTTAAAGTCTCCTCTAATAAGCGGAGACGTCCAGAGGAGAGTAAAGAGCTTCGTTATGCAGAAAAGCTGTTAAAAGACATGGACGTCTGAAACCAATGTGATTCTTGACTAATGGCTGGGGCTACACGAGTTTGAACCGCACGGGCTACGTCAGGCCAAGTTTTGACAGGGCCAAGGGGAACTTTCTTGACAGAACTGCTCCGCGCAAAAAAAAGAAGAAAACTAGAGATTCGTAGAATAGAACTCAGCAGGCGTCCAGGACACTTGCAAGCCAGGAGACCTTCTCTGTCTTTTATGGAAGAGGACAGAGAAAAGTCTTAGTTTGTGGCTGCTGTTCGTATAAGGCGAAATGACAGAACCCAATGAACCTTACCATGCCAAACTTTGTCCCGAGTTGACTAAGTATTAACTGAGAGAAAGGAGCTTTTGTGTTAGGAAATAAAAGTTTGGTCCCAGCTAGGCTGCTGCTACAACCGGGAAGTAAATGCACACTCGCAAGCGCGGTTCCGTTTCTCTGCCATCAAGCGCCGATTGCCGACTGTCGGCTGTCATCACCGCCAAATTCAAAAGTCACGAGAAATGCCATTTTTCAAACACCGAACGCCTATTCAGGAAGTCCAACACTTGCAGAAATAGATTTCCCAATACAAGTCTGGAGTCATATCTGGAAAGCCCTCTAGAAGGATGTTCCAAAAGTCGATACAATATTAAAAATGCACCTGCCCAGGGTGATCTTTTTTCAGAAAGAAGCGAAAAACACTATACACAGTTTTTGTGAGCGTTAGATTCGAGGTAGACCAATTTATACGTGAAAGAAATAAAAGGGCTTGAAAAGTACTTTTAAAAATAGGAAAACTGATCCGTCTTTATCTTAAAAACTAGCGAAAACACGTGTTGCTGTGTTTCTACCTTTATACACAAGAAAGTCCAAGGATCTTTGGTTTATTATTGCGAGCCTTTTGCAAGTGTCAGTAAACTCCAAAGATAGTTTAAATTAATCCAGCAAAAAATCTCATTGAAAGTTCTAGAGACAAAAGCGGAGTTGTTTGCCCGATTACGACGGATCGTAATTTTACGCTATCTTGTCTGTTACAAAATCACCGCGACGTCACTCCACACCAAATTCCAGCGCCTGCGCTGGTAAAAAGGTAGCGCTAAAAGAGCTAGCTATTGCAAACTAAAATAGCAAATAGCAAACGGATAGAGAGAAAACTGGAACTGCGCTTACGTTACCACATCCGGGGAAGAAGCCATAACAAACACATGCAACAATACGATACGTTTTCAAAATAGGTCTGATAAAAAAACAGACTAAACACACTAAAGTGTGGCTATTCTAAAGTTGACTACTGAAGCTACGGTGACTGGGAGTTGAGGAGGTGGGATCAGGGATATGGGATTATCTCTACGGGATATTGTTGTGTTCGCCACCTTCAGAGTGGAAACCATGCTCAACGCTGTAACGGCCCACTCAATCATTCAATCTCTCAATCACTCAGCCAATCACTCACTAATACTCCCAGCCCATCACATCACACGATCGCAGTTTTGCCATTGGCCACTGATGAGTTTAACACACGACTACGGAAACACTATTTAGATGCAGTACTGCCTAAGGCAGGTACCGCCTGTTCTAGAACAGTATCTAGATGAAATTATCTACGAAAAGAATTATCAGTTTGATTAGAACAGCACAAAACCACACTTGATATTTTCTAGAACACTTCAAATCGAACTATCAATGACACGGTTCTCACACCTCTGAATACAAAATCACCACTACAGCCAGATACTTGAATAACCGTTTCTACAATTACAACATGGTTCACAATTGTACTAACTCACAAGTGGACTAAACTAGTTACTACGTTAAATCACATATTTCAGTTGACGCCTGGTTTGGAGCAAGATAGAGGTCACACAGTTACTGAAACTAACTTTAGTTCCCGTGTATCTCTAGAAACCGCTCCATCCATATCTAATACAATGTTGAAACTATTCTAGGTCTATTTTTTTCCTGATGAAATCACTACATCAGTTTTCTCTGCTAAACTATGTTGACATTGCTGCCATGAAAACAATATTCAACAACGAAAATCTAATCAATCTGTTCTCAAAAAATGGAAAATCTAAAAAACAGATTGTGGAATGTATACAAAAATCTAATAGAATCAAGAGCTTACTCGCCCTGATCTAGATGTAGATGCTTGTAGTATCTTCTTGGACGTCATCTGCTTTCCGTCGCTGATTGCAATACTCAACTCATCCTTTCAAAGCATACTCAACACTTCTAGTGAAAAAATACGTGCCCTCAACTTGGCTTACTTGGAAGTACCTCTAAAATTCTAGGAAATTATCACTTCCTTTGCTAGTGCCAAAAAGCCATGGAAGATAAGGATCAAGTTACATGTTAGAATAAAACTTCTAAGACTGTCCAAGAAGTGGCCACGGTGGCATCTCTCAGTACAGCCACGTGGCGAGGGTTAAATGGGGAAGAAGAAAGCGTGAATGATTTGGTGGAGGGAGAAGTAGAGGGAGGGGGAAGGTCAGGTGGAGAGGAAAAGGAGATTAGCAAGTTTAGTTCGCCACGGGCCAGATTACGTTAAGTGCCACCATGGCACCCTGAGGACCAGTCCGGTCTAGGGGAAGAGTCTCAAGAATGTATTCAGTCTATCACGAAAAACTAAATTTAGAAATGTTATTGGATCTAGCAGTCCACTAGAAGTATAGCAATGATTAACGTGAAGTTGATCGATTAACACTAGGCTAACAATGTAGAATAGTATATTCTCTGTTGTAGCCATCTGCAAACTAGACAAATGTTATCTCCTGGAATACACGAGGATGACTACCATCTATTGAGAAATGCTCTAGGCAACGGTAGTCTACGGAAGGTAAACTAGTCTAAAAAAGAGAACAGAGGAAATAAATAGACTCCAAAACTACAATGTTGCTTCAACAAAGGTAATATAAATGGTGTATAACAAGTACTTTTAGTGAAGGAACACATATTTCGCGAAAAAAGTACCTATTGGCGATATATTTTGGCAACAAAGCTGTTTACGACACGCGGGTATCAAAATAGGTTGGTAAGATTACTTTCATGAGCACGGGAATGAAATACGGAGCTGCTTATCATCACGATCAAAATGAAAGCCCTCCCAAGTCGCAGTACCTCCCCTCCATTTTAATTTGCCAAAGTAAAAATTTCATCTTTGTTGACACCCCTTCAAACGATTGCCGGGTTTCCTCTCAACAATAAACAAATGAGAAAAAGAGGAGACCTATCCAATTACTGTTCTAGAGTCATCATACCAAAGCTTCCATCTTGAGAAGATTCCAACTCCTTGGATTAGAGACTTTCGAATAAAATCTGCAGATTAGTATTAACGAGTTTATGGACAAAGAGGACCGGTTTACAGATGGCTACAACAAAAGATTTTTAATTTGTGTGTCATTGATTAAGAGTCGAAACGATCTTCAACGATATTACGTAATTTATTTTTGGTTTGACATGGTGAAGCGTACTCCGTTCTTAACGAAAAGAAAAGTTTCACAAAACGAAAGTACTTCAAATTGTAAGAAGCGAGTGAAACATCAACCAACGCAATTCAAATTGCAGTATATCTTAACATCACTTAAACTATTTACAATGACGTGGCGACAACGTTTGACACCTCTAAGAGTTCGATCGGTGTGACATTTAATTCATCACATGACTAGATATTTTAGGAATGTCCGCGATACTAATTTGGAATGGAATCAGCGCATTACTGCGGTCTTATGCCAAAACAACATAAGTGGACGGACTCCCCCGTTGCGATGTGATTGGTTGACGATTCAGCCATTGGAAACACGCGGCAGCAATATGAAAAGGACGAGCCTCTAATGGGTTCCCAGTTTCAATACGCTATGTGATATAATTTAACAGTTAAGATACTTAAAACTTAACATTACAAGGAGGCTGACTCTCATATTAGTCTGGTTTCCTAACCTAGAAGTCTTCGAAAATGTTCATCAAAACTTTGCAAAACCTTTTGGAAAATCCGGCTGGTTATTAGAAACAAGTAACGTTTCAAATTACGCATCATTGTCATTTTAAAGTGCTCAGAATGTTCACTTCCGCACATAAGCCAGAAGTTTCTGCATGGAATTTGTAAAAAGACACTTCTTAAAATATAAAGAAGTTTTGAATTTATCTTATAAGTTCGTATAACGTATCTTGTGTAACGTGACATACTAGCGGACTTGTAACTGTCCCACTCCCATGAAAGAAAGTTTTCGAATTCAAAAGCCGTGATCCCCATTCGCAAATCCCGAGGAGTGCGAAGGCCGTTGACCGCAACTTCAGCCAGTCAAGATGCAAATGAAAGGTCTTTATGTGTTGGATTCAATGCCAGATCGACCGAAATACAGTGAGATTAACAGGACTTAATTCATTATCTTTAACACAAGATGATTTTCATCCAAGCATATACAACAACCAACGGAAACGGGCCAGGATTGAACTGCAGCGCGCATGAGATCAACCCTTTCATTTGAGTCAGGGAGTGATACAATATCATCGTCTCATCAGCTGGATCGAATCAGTGAACCTGAATATGAGTAATCTATCGACACAGATGAGTTAGGAGTGGCAGTGGAATTTTGCTCGGTGATGGCGGACACATGATCCCACCCACACTCCTCTCACCCCAAACAAACATGCAATCTGCCTAGAGACCTCATCTCATACATCAAAAGACGTGGAAGCTTGGGTCCCTGACACTGAGAGTTAGGACCAGTATTTGGGTCAGTGAAAGAACTGACCGCACATACCGACCAAACTGTACCCAAGAGTCGGACTTTTCTCTTTGACTCTAGGAGCTCAGTTACGATTCATGGAACATTTTGCCAACCAAGGAGGGCTGGGTCATCCCAAAAATGGGACGAGGGGTCTTACCCTCGATTCCAGGCTAAAGAAAACCCGCCTGAAGACGAGGGATGTTGCGCGCTGCTCGGACACGGGGTCCAGAGTCGGACGGTCCAACGTTGGACAGAACACCTTACCTTTCTTGTTTCGATATTCGCTACAACAATGGTATTATTAATATATCTTCAAGTCGACAACAATGAAAAAAGCGACATTAAAGCTCGACTGTTGGAAAAGTGTGCGCATACGGGCGTACGGCTTGTGGGGGTATCCAGCTTCCAATATTTACAAGACGCTACATCGACCGGATGGACGAAGGAACTTGCTACTGTGATCCTATTTGGTCTTAAGGAATGGTACGGAATAGGCCTATATCGACTTGATAATACTGTACAGTACAAAGAACAAAACGACTTCATGCAGTTTTCTTTGGCGACCACTCGCCGTGAGAGCTGAGTGTCGATACGACGCGTCTACTGCCAACTAGCCTATCCTAGCCTACTCGCCTGTCTAGATCGACTTCTACTCGATTTCATCTCGATTCCCGTCACGCATACAGATATCACTAGAGCACTAATTACACGACCAATGTGAAATAATAAGTTACGCTGAGTAAACGGATGGCCTACGCTAGAACCATTTTACTTTACTTAGGGCTAGAGTACTACTGAAACTGTCGTTTCTACTGCTACAAAAAGGTGCCTCATGGAATACGAGTAGATAGAGAGAAAGATAGAGGCAAGCCGGATATTTTGTCCTCTTCCTACGCACGCACGGTGGAGTACAGTACTTTGACTTGAGATCATCAATCAACAATCGTAAGTCAATAAACAACTTGCAAAAATACGGTACCAATATAGAAAGAATTTTGGGCGGCATCTTTATCAGTATACCAAGTGTACCGATATCCCAAAAAGTCGAAAAAGCCAATCCTCTTTTATCACTTGGTTTTGGAGAGCCACTCAAAAGTGCGGGACATGGTTACGGTATTGAGCGCACACGAAAAGAACCAAGCAAACTCGAATGCTATCTGCTTTTGTCATCAAAGTAAGGCATTAGAACTTTCGTGCCAGCAAAACATCACAGCTGAGGAATTTCCGCGCATCTCAACAAATCGTACCTCGCACACCGTCGAACCTCTTCTCTTCACACATTCCCCAAGCATTCTTACACACTCAGCTCACAACATACACCCAGGAGACACAGAGACAAACCCAAAGAAAGGAAGAAAGAAAACAAAGAGGAAATAGCTGTGCAAGTGCGCGGCCGAAATGATTCCATTCTGATCGAATGAGGATTAGAAAAAAAAGCACAGCTAGAAAAATGTTGCGGAATGTCCCATGAGATCGTCTACCCGAGCTCAGAGAGGCATATGGTTTGTGGCCGCACTGTACATGGCAGCACTCAGATGCTCTAACGGGAATGGCAAGAAGGTGAATGGGTGATGGTGATGGTGGTGATGGGGGAGATTGGCAGCGGTTAGGTGTTGGTGATGGTTACCTGTAGGGTACGGGAGTCCGAAACTTGGGTACCCCGAATAGCTTCGGCCCGTCGCATAGGCGGCATAAGCAGCCGCTGGGAACCCTGCAAACAGACAAACACACAGTTTTACCACTTCTCCTCTCCTTCTCCATTCCTCCTCTCCTCGTCAAGCTCCTCCGCTGCTACAAAAACACACAACAAATCACAGCTACTAACCACCTTACCCTACACCAAAACTACGAGACTCTTTCAAACCTGCTTCAATAACGCGACCCAGTGACACAATTCTCATCATGAGAAGCTCCGCTGCGTTAAAATCGACACCCCTCATGGCCTACCTAAGTTTATAGCGTTAAAAGTTGATGATACGTCCATGACTTGAGTATCGAAGAGCTTCAGCAGAAAAAAAAAAGCAAAATAAAATGAGTTCCTCTAGTATTTGCCCCTATTCCCGGGTTCCCAGACGCACATCAAACCTGTCGTAGTTTATTGCGCGATTAATGCGAGTCAATTTACTGGGGCACATCTAAACAATTCATATTTCGTTTCCCCTCTCGCAAGGATAATATAGGACAGAGCGAACCGGCCCTTACGGCTATAAGTGGATTACGGAAGGTGAGGTCAGGTCAGTGCGAATTAACTTCACCTTAGAGACCGCTCATGTAGCGCCAGTGCACAAGTAGTGAATCCACTATGAGCATTTACTTTTTCATACTGCCCACGCAGGCGGCCATTTTGGGCAGACATGACTCCCGAAGGCGTACGCCATCTAAGCTAGTCTGTTACCCACTACCATTTTCAATCCTGGTTCGAAGCTGGAAAAGTATGAAAAAATAAGCTTGACGACATTCGCTCTAACAGCACCGATAAGTGAGAAAAATTAAAAGCGAAACTCAGGGAGGAGAATATTGACAAAGAAACTATATACAGGTTTACACTAAGTACTTATTAAATATGCCACTGAAATATCTAGGAGGCGCTCTGGGAAATGATTAAAATCATTTGTACAATATTCTACATTGTCGTAGGGCAATATTCCTCGAAAATTTCTCCTCATAAAATCAATAAAAGTATACGTGTAAGTATCTGCTTGACACAAAACCTAACACCAGGACTACTTTCACAAGCACTGTTTCAAGTGCACAGGCAGATTTGAGGTTTGTTGCAACGAAAAATAGTAATAATAATAGTAATAACTACAGAGTGGTCTCACTCCGCTAATTTACTACATTTAACGAACGAAAACATAATTTACCCCTCGACTCTTTGTACTTTTCTACTTCATGATAAAATTTGTCTAATTAATTACGTTAATGTTTCTATCGTTGAATTCATTCATTACACCAAATTCAGTAATATTCCAAACTAACTACGGGTAATAAAAAAACTAAACCAATTTCCGACGTACACTAACAGTAAATCCTAAGAAAATAATATTGAAAATAGAAATAGCTTCAAAGCTTTCAGATGAGTAGGCCTACAACTCTAGATTGGATCATTTTGTTTCCCTCTTCTAAGAACAAACCTGAAAATATTGTATGCATGCACGTTAAGTGGTATTCCTTTTATATATCCTTCATAAATATTAATAAAACTCACGTAAACGAGCGCTGCCTACAATATCGCGTTCTTTGGATGCCCGGCTCATAACATAGAAAGTACGCTATACTCACAGTATGTAGATGCTGTTAATTTCTAAACTATGACTTGACTACAGCTATCGAGCATTATTTCTATTTGCCCCTAAACAATTTGCACGAAGTCTTTGAGTTTCTAATTGAAATGAAGTACCAAATTCTGCAGGCGGCGCTGAAAGTTACTCTAGAAGTCACAAATTAAATGTTAGTAACAGAGAAATAATAATAATAATAGAAAAACGAAGAGAGGAACAACACCTTAAGACACTACATACCTCCAACTATAGCGCTACTTCTAAAAAAAAT
>Ga0058701_10003787_pt1 | contig 12093 bp, 5 predicted proteins | sample AgamicOrMae_FD_97039 | JGI IMG/M metagenome (GOLD analysis project Ga0058701, IMG submission 97039) | Agave microbial communities from Guanajuato, Mexico - Or.Ma.e | ecosystem: Host-associated > Plants > Phyllosphere > Phylloplane/Leaf | place: Guanajuato, Mexico | collected 2012-06-04 | reverse complement strand
TTAATTTGATTTTATTCTAATTTAAAGTCTATTTCATTTGTAAACTTAATTTCTATTACACTCTTTATTAAAGCAAAGTTACGGTCACACAGGTGCTTAAAATTCACACAATGCAGTAATTTTCGTCGATTAGAAAATATTTGCAGTCCAGAACAACTCACTGGAATGGAATGGATCTAGTAAAACATCTATAAATCCATCAGAATTTTTAAAAGATCGTTCAAAAATAAAAATTATTCAAGTTATTTTTGTTGTCATTACTGGTATAAAATTAAATATTTGAAATCAAAAACTAACTCGTGCATATTTTTTTTAAGCCCGGAAATACGTGAAGTGGAAGTCGAGTCAACTTTCACATTGTCCTCATTCTTTTTCCCCCCTTTCTTTTACTTTTTTTTAATGATGCTTTTCACCCTGCTCAGCTCGATATTTCGAAGAAAGGTCTTTCTTAAAAGATTGAAAATTTCTTACACTGATTGTCTCTCCATATAGTGACAGTGACATCGACAGTGTACTCCAGATTTTATACGTAGTTAACATTTTCTTTATGGATGTTTCAGTGCGGAAATCATAGCCAGGATATCGACAAAGTGGAAACGTGTGCCAATGGCCAGGAAGGCAGCAATCTTCTAGTGGAGTACGGCAAAATGACTGAAGATTTGAACCCACCCCTCAAGAGCGTGCCTACGGTCGTCGTAAACAACGTAAGAATCCTCTCCGTATTCTCGAGTAATTCCATAGATGAAATATCAAGACAAAAAGTCGTGTCACCCACCAAAACGGAACTTCCGGGGATTCTCTTCGAATGTGTATTGGGCATGAGTTAATGTGCAACGTTTTGTTTCAGAACGAGCGCTCCGATCGTAGCATCAATCTGAAAGCGATGGTGTGCGAACATTTAACAGCAATGAACCTAACGGAATGCGCATCCGTCAACGGATCCAGTCGGATCATCTCGGGAGCATTCAGCCTCATTTTAACGGCTTTACTTCTAATCTTTGCGTGATTTACTTTTAAAAATTAAGGTATGATTGTGTCGAACCAGTGAATAGTAACGGTACCTAACCGAGAAAGTGATCCTGTACATATGTACAAAAATATTAATTTTGATTATATGATTTCAAGTTTTTTAAGAATAAAATTCTTTTTTCCGTACCATTTTACATCTTTTATTAACCCAGTGTCTTCGTTTTAGATCTAAAGAGCCATGTATAGTCGGAATCGTTTATAAGATCATTTCTGGATCGACGAAATCAGATTCCAAAAGTAATTGCCGGTATATCGAGTTGTGCTATTTTCCAATATAGAAACGAGCGTTTCCTCATCGAGGCTTACTTTTTCAATGGACAAAAAGAAAAAAAAAAGCTGATTTCAGAATTCGTGATTTTACAATTCGAATCGCCGAAAAATAAGGTCAAGTCTGATCAGCAAAAAAATATGGGCAAATCGAATTTCTTAGTCTCGAATCGAATCAATACATTACATTTTGGAAAAGTATGTTTTTTTGTTGTTTTTTTTTTAACTAAAAGATGTTAATGGTGCATAGGTGTTAGTTTTGGCATGAGCCCCACTCTCATGGTTTTGGTTAACGGTAGTGCTTGCCGTGTACCGGTAATAAAAAATGTTTCAGTTCTTACGAAAAATTATTTACCTGAGCTAGGTAATCTTCAGCCAAGCGTCTCTGTCAGATATATAGTTATCATAGTTGTTGAATATTAGTTGCCAATAGCTATCAAGACAACTAACTGAATATGAAGACAAGAAAAAGGCACGGAACTTGGGATAAGAACGCCGGCGACTGGTGACCTGCTGGTGACACTGAGTCTCCTCGAACGGTGGGTTTTTATCGGCGTCATATAACGATCTTTTTTACCCCTGACTATATGTTCTTCGAAATAAGCCCATCATTTCTAAAATTACTGAAAAGCATTCGAGACTGAAAAAAGAAGTCGAAACAATATCGAGAAGATGTCAAAATTATTCGCGCAGTTTTCTCAAAAAATGCGCATGAAACTACAAACATAAACATCGCGTTGAAAAGCAGCTTCTTTTAATCGGAACACCCGTTAATAATATCGGTGAACGGAATATCGAAATACCTAAAAATTCGCCTCTGAGCTCGAGTCAACGTCTCATCGATCGATCGATGTCGAATTGACGTTAGCCCTCTCATTGGGTAGTCTGCGTTTCCTACGTAGGCGCATGTAAGTAGGGCCCTACTTACATGGTAGGCGGTGCGGCATTTTACTCCGCTGTCGCTTGCTAGTAAAGTTTACTGATGCAGACCTAACCTATCGTCACTTGTACTACTGAGATGTAGCACGGCAAGCCTTTTTAGTCTTACTCAGACACTTCGGTAGCCTCTGGCTAACGAAGGATTACATTTACCGACTTGATTTGGCAAATATATTAATGTCCGGGTCCTCGGATTAAACCACGTTGTTCAATACCGTATGTAAGAATAAACAGGTAACTTACATTACCGGATCACATGGGTACAATGGAGAGAGGAGCAGGCGACGGTTGAAACAACTTTATCCCACAATATTCACTGCAAAACAAATCACTTCACGGAACGAGATCGTGTTGCACCAACGTTCATGCCACTACACAACTGTCAACAACCAGGCTCCGGCAGGTTTCGCACTGTCCTCGCCAGCAGCAGACGACACGACCGGCATGGTGCCAACTTAACAGATCAATCTCAAAATTCCAAATATTTAGATTCTGTTTACTTTCTTGACACCTGCAACAGTTTTTGAAATACGGGGACTCCAACAATGTCGTAAACATTCCCTCATTTTGGAATAAATACCTTTTAAGTTGCACGGTAGTCGCTTTCTGTTTAGGGGGCAAAACATCCAACGATAATTTCTATGTTATCTGAATACTTGGTTCAAATCCGCACTAGTGCGGTTTTTTCAAAAGTCAGCTCCTGAGAAGCTTTTTGCACGCACACACTCCCACTCATCCATACAGGCACACATACACTCGCACATACAGATCAAGCTATAAAATATTTGTCATTTTTCTTTGTTTAGTAGGTTAAAAAAAATGTGAATCTATGTCTCACGGCAAGTCGAATATTTCGTAGAAATTCAATACTTCCATTTATTCTAAGAACATGATAATTGAACGGTTTCACGGATCAACCTTAGGGTTGAACTAACAACTGAACCTTTGAAAGAAAGCGGTAGACAGATCAGAACATGATCTTTACTGACTGGCTGCGCGACTTTTTTTTTGCGCGCGATATCCCATCTGCGAAATTGGCATATCCCCACGGTAAACGTCATTTTTAGTTTCCCCTAAACAATTCCAACAATCAAACGTTAAAAATTCAACAAAACCTTTTTGGCACAAACTTTGAAAAAAAAAAAGCACGGGATTTTTTGCAATTTTTTGACCCAATTTTCTTTCTTTTTTTTTTTGACGATTGGTTCTGATTGAGGGAAACTAAAAATAAATAAAACCGCTGTCTATTGCTCAATATGTCGATTTTAAACGGACCGGGCGAGGGTCCATTTCACGGCCGGGAGGTTGGAGGGCAAGGTGACTATAACGGCGTAACTACTCCCGTCGAAAATGGGAGACGTTTTCTGACACCACTTGCTTGCGCGGGTTGCCTACTTACAGGGTGGGAGGCAGCCTTTACCTGGGCCGAACGATGCCGAACTCCTCCGGACTTACCCGAGCAAGCTGCCTCTAACCCTGTAAGTAGGCAACCCGCAAAAACAAGTAGCGTCAGAAAACGTCTCACGTTTTCTCTGTGTATAAGATCTGAAGTGACCACACCGTTATAGAGTCACTTTGTTGGAGGGGAAGGCGTAACTCAATCTCCTCTGCGCGAGTTAGGCGTGAGGGAGGGCCGCGAAGTAACGATTACATTTGAGGGTCAGCGGTCTACGCAAAAGCAATATTTTTACGATTGTGGCCTAAAATGAATGATCTTCAAAATAGTGACAACATTTACAGAAAATAGACAAATAGTGTCAAATAGATTTAAGTGACAAAAAGTGATAAAAGTGTCTCACTGGTAGCCCAGTTAAGCCTCCCTCCGCTCTCCTAAGATAAGTTCCGTGTCTAGTGACTCGCGTCCATCCAGTCGAGCGAGCTGTAACCGTTACCGAGAAGTGGCATCAGGCAAAACGACCGCTTGCTTAGGTAACGCGCCTTGTGCCGCGCTTCGCTGGACTTGGTCGCGAAAGGTGGGATATACGAGATGGAAAATCCAACCTGCCAAGTATTCTAGTTATGAAGTCGCTTGTAGAGGCCTGGATATACTAAAGAGGAGGAATTAGGCAGCCATTTTGTTTCTGATGGGACCATCAAATGTATTGTAAGTAGCTTACGGAGAAACTTCGGAAACAAGATGACGGCGCCCGTGGTTTCGCATCCTCAATGCCGCTTCTCATTCGCTGGCTTGAGGGTGTGAATACTGATTGGGCGATTCCGCCAACTACTGCTTGCTTATATTTCTCGGCGCATTCAGAATGAGGTTAGGATTGGAAAAGCGACCGATCCGAGCGAAAAGAAGGAGGTAAAATGACACAACCATTTGGAAAATATATGCAAAATGATACATATATATTCAAAACTCATATTTACAATGCATGTAACGTGGTTCTGTACATATCTCCACGCACAGAGAGAGCTACAATACTATACTGCTATTTCACAGTAAATTATCTAAAGAAAATTTCACGTAAGTAGAAGTCTTAAAACCAATAAAGGTTCTTTCGCTAATATAAATAATAAATTATAAGTAAGAAAATGTACATATGTTCATTGTGAATACTTCTCATATATCACCACATCTTTACATAATTTTGGTAGGATAAAATCACCATACCGTTCGCCCTTGTAGCTACACACTCCCGACTCAAAGCTCCCATTTTGATAGATTTTCTTAGCCGCCCTCTATGATTCTTCTACAAGAACAAGAAACTCTTGCACAAATAAGAATCATAAACCAGGGGAACAGCAAATACACGAGTAAGACGTCTATGTTTTACATTTTTGTCAACAATACAGAAGTCAGCTTTAGTTAATCATTTACATTGACCCATGATCGTCTAACTTCAGTAAGCCTATGACAAAGACTAACACTGATTTTACAGTTGGGGGATTTCAAATTAAAGTCGTCTGGGTAATTTGAAGATGATTTTTCCTTGCGCTGAGGTAACCAGGCCGACGGTTAACCTTGGTCTCGTTCGGCAAGGTGGGTAGCAGAAATGATCAAAATAAATAGCGTTAACAAAAATTTAAAACTGAGGCGTCTGATACACATTTCCTGGACACAAGTAAAGTAACAACTACTAGTACTTTCTTCCAGCGTCGATGCATTACCTTGATAAAATTGAACATTATCATAAAACGACTCACTTATCATGAATATTGAATACAATACCTTTGTGTTAAAATGTGGTCGTTTTGGAGAAGAATTAAATGTAGTAACAACGATCAGAGCAAAACAAAACATGTGGCTTACTTAAACTTCGTCCTCTCACTTTAAAAAATCAGTTTTATGCATAAACATAAAGGCAAAGTTCTAACCAATACACAACAACAAATAAAACATTCCGGAGATGAAATGTGTAGATCGCAACTCGTCAAGTTCGTGTAACTCACAAACATACCTTAACTTACAAATAAGCATACCCCCTGATACACACACGCTTCAACCTCAGTAGATTCGGACAACACATTCAGTAGGTCAAACACTACTAAAATCCAAACTTGCACAACTCCCTGATTGTTCACTACATTTTTTTAAATACAAGCGGATGCTTTTATCATTCAGAGTTCCGTTTAGTCAACACATCAAATTAGCACCTAATCAAATCCTATTTAGCTGAATTTTACTAGTATCATGTCCAAAGACACCGTCCTTATCAAACAAAATGGCGACAAAGCAACAGCTGTTAGCGAGAAAAGTCACTTCTAAATGCCGAACAATTTGGAAGGTAACGTTGTAGGCTGCCAAACGAAAACAACGTGATGTGTCTAATATTTCAGTGGCGTTAAAATGTCACGTAGCGAAGTGTCCAGAGGTAAACTTACGAGTAATTCTGAGAGAAATGAGGCAGAAGAGATAATACCAGTTTGTAAACAGTCTTAACTCCGGCAAAAGGTACTAACACTCGTCGAAGGAGAAGTAACAAAAAAGTTGCATAATCACGGCATCCTTTTATTCGTTCGGCAAAAACACATCGATTAGTACCTACGCTCTTTTCTCTACCACAAAATTATATACTTTATACTTTACAAAGAAACGAGTACTGAGCTAATACCAAGCCCAACATTTCTTCAGTCCTTCAAGAAAAATCAAGTAAAAAAAACAACAACATTCCTGAGCAAAAACAGCAAAAGTATACATTAGAAAAAGAAACGAGAGATGTGATGAAAAACTCTTTTCTAGTAAAAAGTGAGTGAGATTTTGGTAGCTTCGGGCGAACGGCGGATGGACGTCGGTGCATGTGCGCAACACGAGTCCTGCCTTACAGGATGCACTCATCTCATAGGCACACAACTATTCAATAGAATCATTTTCTAGATATGTTAAACATTTTGGGAACCTCCTTCCACAACAACTTATTCATCTAGTATCACTAGGGACGAGTGGTTTCGCTTGTGGTTCCAAGGCAAAGAAAACGTATCCACGATACCTTGGAAGACTCGAATCAGCACTACGGACAGAGTGGCGGCGACACACACAAAACCGTGAGGCGAGCTACGGCGCGCTCTACGCGCGCTCAGCCTTCCCACCGGCCCCAAACAACTGCCTCCTGGGAAGCACTTGTAGAGGACAGGACACTGCAAGCTTCCACTTGACGTTTCAAGCGCCGCCTGGCGGGGTCAAATGGAAGCTTCCTGCGGCGCAAGTGCGGAAAGGTCGAGCTCGCCTCGCGGCTCTGGGCGCGCCGCGCCGCCTCCAATGGCAGTAAAAGGAGGGGGGGGGCGGGAGCCCTCGACGGAGGGCCTCCTCAGAGGAAGGGAGAGCTCCAGTTGGTGGCGGCAGCCCAGTCCGCTGCCGCGTTCTGCATGTACCAGGGCGCAGTCATGCCCGTTTTGTCGCACCACGTGGTGTCCACTTTATCACAGCCAAGGGAGTCGAACCACAGCAAGTCCCGGCGCGCGGCCATGGCTTGGGCGGGGTTCGACGGGTTGGGCGTCGCGGCGGTCCAGGCGGCCGACAGCGGCGAGGCGCGCGGCGTGCCGAAGGCGCTGCCCGCGCGGTACAGGTCGCCGGGCTGCGGGTGCGCCGGGTGCGAGGCCGCCGCCGCAGCCGCCGCCGCGGCGGCGTCCAGCGGGCTCGCGGCCAGGCTGCTGTACGAGGCCGGGGACGTCGACGGCAGGCTCCCGTACGACGCGGGCGACGCCGACGGCGCCCGATACGACAGCGGGATCGTCGGCGACATGGAGGGCGCCCCGCTCGGGGCGGGGGCCCATTCCTAGCTCGGCCGCTTCATCTTCCCCGGGGGCTCCTCCGCGCTGCGACGGCTGAACATGTACTTCATCTGGGGCATGTACTTCATCACGTCCGTCAGCTGCACCAGCGGCAGGAAGTCGCTCGTCGACAAGCATTTGCCCTCTTCCTTCAGAACGAGCATCTGATGCCTGCAAACAAGGCCCAAGCCACCATGTACTACACCATCACCAAAACACGCACGTCGACAAGTCCACAACAGACAGACTCCAAAGAGGCATTTCTAACTACGTAATTGAATAGGCTTCTTCTCGTCGGGCTTGCGGGCGACTTCCACTAGCAAAGCGCTCTTTCAGCAATCTTCGGTCTTCACAAAAGGCAACTTCATCATTTTATCACAGAAAGATCAAGGAATGGCGAGCGAGCGTTTCCGAAAGCTGCTGAACGAGTAGTACACAATTTTGGAGGATTGGAACAATTTCGATAGAGCTGACGAACGGTTAGCTTTCACTTGCTCGTTCTGCGAAAGCTAAACGGTCATTATGGGAAGAATCATCCGTTGACTTCCAACTGGAAAAGGTGGCTCGAAACCGAAGCGCGGGCCAACATGACGAAACGGTTCAATTCAGCTGGTCAACAACTTGTCTAATGAAAGACACGCCAGTCAGTCTTTTGCATAACGATAAAAAATGTCTCCTATGCGAATGCACAATGTAATCGAGCCTAATATCACCGATATTTATAGAGTAAACCAACAACGAAACAGTTTTCACGAATAACCGTCAGTTCAGTCAAAATGGAAAGTCAAAAGGACGCCAGAATAGGTTTAAACCATAAACCAAAAAGCTCCATAGATCAAATCGTCCAGTTAAGAACTAAGACCTATAGATTGATTACCAGACTTTGGCCAGTAAAGAGCATTATTGCTAGCATGCAAACTGCCCCATTCGCATTGCTACCTCCCAACCCATATCAAGACTATGTTAGGACCATTTCCGTAACGCACGGCTTGCAAAAATATGAGTCAGTTTGGACACATTTCACGATTTTGTCAAATTCAACGTTACCTTACTCTGATTCAACGTTAAAATTACTGTTGCATTGTGATTGAAAATTGTACTGTAAGTTGTAAGACATATTACAAGATGTACTGTAAGATGTAGTTATTCAATGGAGCTTTTTCATATGAGAAAACTTGATTTAAAATGAAGGGCTTACCTGTTGCCTTGGAACAGGTCCAAATTAAGGACTTCCTGCAGCGTCGTCTGGACATCGCTGACGTGGAGAGCAGGGAAAAAGTGGGCCACCAGGTCAGGAAGAGTCATCAACAATTCCTGGTACACGTAGGGCTTCATGTTGATGCAAGGAACCATTTTACCTTCAACCAAAGCTTTCTGCGCCTGCAAAAACAGAACCAACCGAAACGTTTGAACGCATTCTGAGCTCTGTAAACCCGTATCACGCGCTCCATCAACGATCTTAACCACACGTTGCGGACACGAGTGAGGAGAGCTCAAGACCCCCTCCTTCATATACATAATAAAATAGCCTGACACCTCGCAGAATCCCCTAAATTGAGACTTTCACGGATTCTTAGACGTCACAAGCACTTTTGAACTCGGGTTCCGGCTGATCAACTGATCGCATCAAGGTGCGGCTCTGGACTTCACTACCTTATTTTTAAAGCTCTTTCTCATGAATATATCGATAAAAACTGGTCACATGCCCCATTAACAGTGTACACTTAGCTCTCCAACAAACAAGAGATTTTCGGGGTCGTGCACACAGTACGTAACGCTAAATAATGCCACTTTTGCCCCCCCCCCCTCTTTAAACGAATTTTCCGATGCATGATGAATGGGGCGTAACGCGAAGATACCCCTCTCCTTTCGAGATTAGCGTAATATAGGGTTGCCACAAGACATGGAAATCAGAGAAAATGTGCCCTGATAGGGAGTAAAAATGTCGTCAGGGAAATCAGAATAATGTCAGGGAAGAAACCCGATTTGAGTAAAAGTATCAGGAAAAACGAAGCGCTGCAGGCAAAAAACTCGTTTGAAATCGGAAACGGAAATAATTGAATGACTGAAAGTGTCTAGGAAATTATGAAAAAGTTTCAAGGAAAAATCAGGGGAACAAAAACCCGAGTTTTGTGACATCCCTGATATGTGTACGACTCCTAAGGTAATATGCAAACTTTTAGTACAGTAAAGTCTCGTTAATACGTTATTCACTTGTACATATTATTCGATTATACGTGTTTTTTCTATTCCTCGGCGGAAAAACTATACAATTTTTGACATATTCAATTACACGTTTTAGTCACTTTTACGTATTTTTCCTCGTTCCCTTTCGAAAACGAATCAACGAGACTTCACTGTAAGATTATTAAGTCCCACAGGCGTAGGTGTAAGCGGCAGGACTCCAAAGGTAATAAGCGAGTTTTCCGTACGATTTCGAAAAATCGAGGCGTTTTGGTTCTCATTGGGATTGTTTCGAAGAATTCGAGGTTCGCTGACCTCCCTGATGAGACTCTACGCACCTTGTACGGGATATGTTGGCCTTTCGGGACGACTTCCGGGATCTGCTTTATCTTGGCCTGCGAGTCGAGCTTCCCGTTGGCCAAGGGCAGCTGCCTCTTCGCCCGCTGCACCGCCATCTGCTGGATCATCTGGGGCGAGTGCGGCGGCGACGACAGGTCGATGATGTCGGTGCCGTTGGTGGTGAGGTACGGGTACCGGGGCTGCGCCGCCGTGGTACCGTTCACGGACACCAGCGGCGGCGGGTACTTGCTGGCGTTCGACGAGGCGAGCGTCGTGGCCCACGCGTGCGCCTGCGCTTGGGCCTGAGCGTGCGCCTGGGCCTGCGCCTGGGCGTGTGCCTGGGCCTGCGCCTGGGCGTGCGCCTGGGCCTGCGCCTGCGCCTGAGCGTGCGACGCCTGCGAAGGCGCCTGCGGGGGCAGCATCGCGTGGTGCGACGACATCATGCGCTGCTGGATGGCGTTGGACGTCGTGTACATGGGGTTCGATAGACTGCAACACAAACGACACGTTCGTTATCTACTTCAACACGGTGGAGTGAAAAGTTATTCCCCTTCAGAGCTGAAAACAAGTGTTTTCTGGAATTTCAAGCACGCAAAAAATCACGGTTTACCATCTGATCTTGGAGAAATACCTTTTGGAGTAGCAAGTTAGACGCGCTATGCTCCAGCTAACCGGAAAAAGCACCGCCGCCTCATCTACTCAATTTTTTGTAAGTGGAGATATTGGCTTAAATAATTGCAAGTCGTCAACCCTTACTTTGAAACAAACAAATCGATACCTTTCAAGTCTATCTAGCACGTAAAATTAACAAGCAGTAATGAAAAGAAATTTAAAATATCACGCTATCTCCCCCTAGCAATCGGCGAAGAGCTTGAACACACAACAAAAAGAAGTTTCGACTAGAAATTACAAAATTTATCAATTTTATTTTACCACTTCGTTCTTCCTGGTAATATTGCGAGTACCATAATTTGAGACTACGTACGACTCGCTGCCTACCAAAGCGACGCGACAGTTCCGAAAAGAAAAACACTTTGCGCACACCCTCGCTACTCAAAAACGTACCGGTATTCCTCCAAGACGTGATTGTTCCGAAAATGCTATAACTCGTTCCACGAACGAAGCAGATTAGCCAAAACTACGTCTTATTAAGGGGAACCTTGCAACGCCATCTTAAAAATTCCGTTTTTGGCGCATTACTCACTTCAGGGCTGCGATATCAAGGATCGGCCGCCGTCGATTAGTAAACATAATCATTACCTATCTGAATATCAAAAAAAGACCTGCATTAACTATCACCTCACGCCCAGAAAATGTAAAACGCTCGTTTTTTCACATTTCAATCCGTTTTAAATTTCCTGGACGTGAGGTGATAGTTATGTAGGTCATCTTTTAATATTACAGTAGCTAAAGATTATGTTTACAAATCGACGGCGGCCGATTCTTGATATCGCAGCCTGCAGCCATGAGAGAGGCCATACTCTCATGCTGCAGCCTTGAAGTGAGTAATGCGCGAAAAACTGAATTTTCCAAGATGGCGTCGCTAGATCTCCATTAAGTTGACCTTGGAGAGCAATACCTAGCTTACGTTTGACTCGGTTTCAACGGACCAAGATTAAGTCAACTAAGTTTGCAAAAGTTTTACAAAATCAACCTTCCCCATGCATATAAAGGAATATATCGTCACTTTTACTAACGATAGATTTTCTATGATTTTTCCCAATTTTGAAGTAACCCTGACCACGGGGAAAATCATATTGTGCAAGCTAGCGGGTCCTACTCATTATCATTAGCATGTCAGTCACACTTACAGAGTGGAGCTACAGTACCGGACGGGAATTTGGACACATACCGCGCCGGATGACTCCCAGCATTGAGACATCGCCTTGTAAGCTGTTTCTGAGAAGTTCGAATCCTTGATAGGTTTCCCTGACCCTCTTCAATTTCTATTGCAGATTTTCAGCGGATCATTATTGATCCAGAAGCTGTCTAGGGGTCGTGCACAAATGACGTAACGCTATATGAAACTTCTCGACGCCCCCTCCCCTTTCGTAACGCTTCTTCCAATTCCTTATGTGCGGGGCGTAAGGCAAGCCCCCCCCCCCCCCCCCACCGCTCCCC
>Ga0058701_10003786_pt1 | contig 12093 bp, 4 predicted proteins | sample AgamicOrMae_FD_97039 | JGI IMG/M metagenome (GOLD analysis project Ga0058701, IMG submission 97039) | Agave microbial communities from Guanajuato, Mexico - Or.Ma.e | ecosystem: Host-associated > Plants > Phyllosphere > Phylloplane/Leaf | place: Guanajuato, Mexico | collected 2012-06-04 | reverse complement strand
CTCCTGGGCCGCCCCCGCCTGGAACGCCTGGCACGGAGCCCCCGCCCCCGTCGTCGTCGCCCACGGACAGGTCCAGGATACTCCCGAGGTGCAAGCCGAGAAGGCCAAGCACTTCGCCCTGGTTGCTGAAGCTGCTGCCCGCGCCGCTTCCTCCCCTGACCACTCTGGTGCCGGAGACGATGGCCAGTACCGTCACGATCCCTCCGGTGATGCCGACTGGGCCCCTGCTGCCCCCTGGGCTGCTCCCGTCGCCTCCTGGGCTGCCCCCGCTTCCGTGATCCGCGCTGGCCCCTGGGCCGCCCCCGCTGCCCACTGGGCCACCCCCGCTACCCACTGGACTGCTGCTCCTGCCCCCGTCGTCGTCGCCAACGGACAAGTGCAAGACACCCCCGAGGTCGCCGCTGCCAAGGCTGCGCATTTAGCGCAACTCCGAGCTGCTGGTGGTGCCCACTGGTAAACCCGTCCATTTCCCCTTCATTGTTGATACCTCCACCGATTTTTAATAAAAAACGAATGTTGTACATAGTAAAGAGTCGTTATCATTTCCCATCCGATCGATACCTGATGATAGATGATCTTGGAGCAAGGCTTTGACACCTCTTTGCATCAATGTTCCCTCTGAGATGACCTCGCCTCAGAGTATAATGCAGTACAGATTTGCAAACATAGCGGACTTATTTTTCACACCTTGAACTGCGTGTCACCGCCGTGTGCCCACTTGTTTTACTGAATCACCGTAAACGATCGTAGAGTTGTGGTCGTTCCAGCGGAAGGAGATATGTAACCACGAAGGCCAAGTTTATACCAACACATGTCCATTCAGGTTATCTGATATGATTAGAGATTTTTTTGTACTCGTTATCACTATTAATTCCTGTACGCAGGAAATCCCTCAGGTTGCGTTGGGAGTGATTAACGCATAACAGCCCATAGTGTTTGGATTAAAATTCAGTTTTAAATGAATAGAAGGATTTTTTCCACCAAAATACGCAATGCTAAGCTTTGTAAACTGCCTCAATTATTGAATTTCAGGTTTCCAGATGGGTGTTTTTTTTGTGACAATACAGAACTGAAAGATCCTTAATTTTTTTCCTGTTTCCGTACGGCATCGCTGGGCGGTAGTGGGTTAACAAGTACAGAAAAGTTTAGGTATGACTTCCTATTTTTTTTGCGGTTTTCAAAATCTTTGTGAGAGTTTCTGAGCCATCCTCGTAGGTAAATCGTATCAGAAAGAAATGGTTTAAGTCTTTCACTCTGTGTCTGTAGGCATTACAATGAGGAAATATTGGGAAACAATAAGTATTCTACTTTGTGAGTACGCCCAAAGGAATTGGCGGCAAAGCCACTCTTTGGTACACTTTGCTGATTTCTAAGTATCACTTATTAAAAGGTCTGAAACTTCACGCTTTGTAAGCGGTTCTCAATTAAGTAACTCTTATCAAAATCATCTCTTTGTTGGTATATTTATCATTAGAAAATGAATACCCCGTCTAGTCGTTTGCCCTGCCAGTCTAGAAGAGAATATGTCATAGATTCGCGTTACGTTTTCGGGTAGATCTTTTTTTACATTTGTCGCACGCCACGATTCTTTGAAAGAAGATGACAATATTCTATACTCCACCTCAAGAAATTACTGCTATTTATACTGTTTTGAAACACATGTAATCTCCATTAATTTTGATAACGATTGAAATTTGGCTGCCATCAATAACAGATTTTTTGTTTTTTTAATTGGCTTTCATTTAGCTCAGAAACCAAGGAACACATCACGAGAATTACCTTTACGTTTAACGTATTCGGAACTTAGAGGACCCATCAGCTGATGTTCTGTCCGTCGACCCCATCTTTAACGGAAGTGATAATATTGCACGAGGCCTGTCGCGAATCCAAAAGAGGCCATGGCGCTGTTTACACTTTGAGGTTTCCTCAGCTGTTCGGGATTTTTTTTTTACAGTTTTACAATTATAATGTCAAGAGCCCAGATGCTTTTGAAGATGTGCTCCGGCAGCTAAAAACACTTGGCCGATGCGAGCAACGGTTTAATCAAAGTGCCTCTCTTGTTTTTTAAATCCAGTAACCGTCAGGTCCATGTTTAACTGAATACCAAGCAGCCAAATGTGCGCGGAAAGTTGATCATATGTTGTTGTTGTTTTTTTTTCGTTGTCTTTTTATCATCGGTCAGGTCTATGAAAAACATTTTCAAACCACTGTCGTCCACAACAAGATACCTTTATAATCTTTGCTCCTTCAATACTCGGACCGATCATGGAGGAAAATGTTTTCTTCCATGGGACGATGACAGTCCCAAGTTTGGAGGGTGGAGGCGTAAAGTGTGAAGACAATTATAATTTAGTCATACTCTTTTTCATTGGAATTTCTATGAATTAGCCTTTTTAGGCATTACACTGCTATCCCAACTGAATGATTCGTCTTTAGAAAGTGACCTTTACATCATTGACTATTCCCCTTCCAAATCAAAGTCACTATTCTGTAATCCGAAATCTGCTAATTCGACAACCGTTTTTACTCCTTGTTTCGGAATAGTGGACGATCTTTTTAGTTTAGAGGCATCGTTATGGAGCCAAGATATGAAAGTCTTGTGATAAAACTCAGAACTTTAAAAAGGCGAAAACAAAATATTTACAACGGGCTTTTACAACCATTGATGGGATCGACAGAAATCGATCTTTGCTTCAGCAGCTTCAGAGTTATCAGTAAAATCAGTCAACGGTCGACTAGTGTTAATTTTTCGATGGAAGCGAACTCAATAATGTCGAGGCTCAACAGGACCGTGTCGCTACAATCAGTCTGTTTTGAAATGTCGTTATTGTCACCTTCCCGATGACGTATAACTCGACGATACAGTATTCCTGAATGCCTTAGATGGATTCAGCTCATTCTGTCATTGTGAAAACGTTGTCCGACAACGGGATATTTTCTGATAATGAGTATTTTTGTTGGACTGTTTTGAAGAATGACCTTTTTTTTCTTCTAAATCTTTAAGGTTACTAGCAAGCAAAAGACCCAGTACAGTAATGAGATAATGCTAAAATCTCATAGACACTGCAAACAACGGACTGATGCGTCTGGAACTGTTCAGATTCTCCTTCGCCGCATTCGGAATACCATCAAGGAAACTCGTAAACTTACTACTCCGATTATAACTAATAGAACTGGTGGCAAGTTTCGGTATAACTTTTTTCTTTTTTTTTAGAATGCAAGTATTTTACAAAGCACACTTTTAACAATGTGGAATCGATGACACGTTCAAGTTCCATAAGGTAGAGTTATCGACCTGGTATTGCCGCGTATTGCTGTAATAATGACTTTGAAACGCTCGGCCAAGGTTGCAATGAAATTGGCGCTCCGATAGAAAAGCACAGGCGCAGCCCAGTGCGTACTTTCAAACAGGGAACCTTTCCTTTTCCTAATTGCAATCGTTTGAATATTTTCAGGCTTCAAAATGAATGAAATGCCTAAAAATGTTGCAACATCGTTACAAGCGGAAAGTAAGGCGAACTGGACATTGAAAAGAGATTCATTTACGATTTGATTTTAGACTCTCATATCGAGTTCAGTTTGATGCATAATAATCGCACCACTCCTACTGACCAAACCTCACCTAGAGGCCTGAATATACTAAAGGCGTTTAGCATTACTAAATTTTAAGGAATTAAAAATTAAAGGAATTTGGCATACTAAAGGCATTGGGACGCCATTTTGTTTCTTATGGGACCACAAATGCATTGTAGCTTACGGAAAAACTTCAGAATCAAGATGGCGGCGCCCATATGGTTTAGCACCCTCAAAGCCACGTCTCTACTTGTATTCCCATGCCTCTAGCCTCACCTAAGTAAAATGAGCTCGTCCTCTTGGCATTACCGTCCCCTATAAGCCGCTGGCTCATGTATTGAGGGTAGTATAGACGGATTTTTAGAGGTTGTGGGTGGCATAATATGAACCATGGGTTGCCTTTGAACGGAAGATGCTTCTCATCAAAATCGCTTTTAAAAAAGAAAAAGTTCTGAAGATTCATATTCTGAAAAGCGAAGATCATAAAACATGCTACCGCAACGTGTGCAAAACTTAAACTACTACGCGGCGTAAGGACTTAAATGCGCTGTTTTAAGTCTAAAAGCGGGCTTATTTTTTCATGTGGACCAACTGGCTTGTTTGAATCGGCCTAAATCGGCCTAAATCACCATTCGTCTCTCCGTATTGTATAATGCAATAAGTTATACGTCCTATGAGCTACCGTACCTACGATCCATGAGTCCATTATTTATATGATAACATTTTTATAGCAGAAAAATGAACATTTTTCTTCTCCTTCTCTGGAATCCACGATTGTTTTGCAATGAAATTTAAATATGGGAAGCCTTGTAGGTGCTTGAACTGCCGTGTCGTTTCTCTGCCCAGACGCTCGTGTACACCTCGACGACATTGTCTAGGCGATAAAATGAGTTCGTGACTCTGTTCACAGTTCCGAAAATTGTTCACCCGCAGAAAGATTTTCAGTTCATTTCTCATGACTGGCCACTCTTTTCATCATACTTATGAATCAGCATACTTCATACCATATCCCAAAATTATTCTTTTGTTGAATGGGCGTGGCAGTATTTGCTTGGAATTCGCAGCTTCAAGTTACTTGGCTGCAAAGAGTTCTTATTAAAATCTATGTTTTGTAAAAAGAGAAACAAAAAAGAATATTACTGAAGCTGCTCTTACGACCTTGGAAATGTAATAGGAATGGGCAGGGTTTGACCTGCATTTTAACGTCCATTCACTTCAGATCGGATATTTAAGTTACCACGTGGATTCACTTTTTACCGCTTAACTTCTCTTGCGTCTTTTTATTTAATTTTGTTCTTCCGAGGAATGTTTGGTTGAGATACTTCTATTTATTGGAACCTGTACCAAAACTCACCTGGACTTTAGCGGTGCTCGCAAGTATTCAAATCAGTACTCGTAATCACGATAAAGAAAATTACTGCATCCAAGTTGGTGGGGGGGGAGGTCTGCAGCGACATTTTATATATATTGAAGCAGCCAACCGTTTTGAAGATGCAGCTAGCTGTTTTGTGGTTGAGGCAATGAAATTTCAATGTCCCATCATATTTTACAAATCTGGTTCTTAGTAGAATTTCTTTCCATAATACATTCTGACCTCAGATATGAGAATTGTTGTGTCATGAAAAGTGCACGCCCCCACCCCGAAATATAAATACAGTAATGTCTATGATTGGTGTGATACGACTGTATAAGTGGGAAGACGTGGTGACAAATCGGGAACAGTTTCCACACAATAAGATTCTTAAAAGAATATTTTGCTAAAAAAAGTTGTGCAAATAACGCATAAAATTATTATTCCCGAGGAAGGCTTCGTTTGCGGATTCAAGGGATCGTCTTTCAAGCTCAGCGTGTTTTTTTTTAGTTTTTTTTAGTTTTTTTTTATTATTACTTCACCGCTGCTTTTAAAAACGAGCAGTTTCTCTTGCAGTAAGATATCCTTAAAAACGCCACCATTGAACGAGTTGACATCTCCTACCGGGGTATCTTTGGCTGACATGTTTTAAACAATGTTGACGCTAATCGAGAAGTATGATCTACTCAGTGCCCATTAAAAGCCATCGGTCAAAGACAAATCTATAACTTAAAACAAGTGATTTTTTTAAAGCATATTTCGTTAATTAAGTTCACATTGTTTCAAAGTCGACATTTGCAGGGAAAGAGAGAATCTTGAGAATTGTGTAGGATTCACGTGGTCGAATTTATCGAGATGTAGTCCGGAACGACTGAAAAGTTTATCCGTGTCTATTTTCATCTTCACGGCAACCTACGCATAACAGTAGCAGATTTGCCCTGGGTGAAGCGTCAGCTTTGACTTTAATCTGAGAGAATAATTGACTCGGGGATGTTTTAATGCGCAGCACACAAGTACCTGATGAGATGAGCTTGTCCGAGAATTTGCTACTAAAATACTTCACACATGTACATCATTTTTTGAGTTTTAAAAAAGTGACATCGTGACATTTAACTTTCATGGCCCGTTTTGCCCTTTGTTTCAGGTATGCTACACTGGAAGGTCCATTGGTGAGTGTTCGGAGGCTAATGTCTGGTGTCAAATACACAGCAGACAAGATTGATGAGAATTTTCCGAACTCCTTTGGAAACAGAAGCCGTCAGGTCGGTAGCGCACGTGTTCTAGGCGACTAGCCAACCTCTCGCTCAGCTAGACGCCAAGCCAGACTCTGGATCTGGTAAGCAACCACTGTTTATCAGATTCAGATTTCCCCGCACTCAATGCATGAGATCCCGTTGTGGGGGCAACTTCTACTCATATCAAAATCCATGCCACCTCTACGATATGGTCAAATTCATGTAAGAGGGTGATACAGCTTTTGATAGACTGTATTCTTTAACAGAAAATTTCGTATAATGATTATAATGGACAGTTTTATTAAAAAAATATTTATACCCTCAATTCATGATAATTTACCCACCTATAAAACTAAGTTTTTGTCATGATGCGAGGTTTTGCAAATTTGGTGACGAAATGACTATTACATCTCCGGACACTGAGAAAATGAGTTAGTGAAGTGTTTACTAAAAACTAGTAAAAATAAGTAACAAGTGCGACATCAAAATAACTTGAATAGTAAATGCTGAAAGGATTGTTAGTAAACGTTACCGTTACATAATACCGTTTACAGTAACGTTTACCGGCAAATCTGCCGGTTACGTTAGCTAGCCGAGTTGGCTGTCGCGTTTTTTTTTGTACTAATTTTTTTTAACTAACGCAGGTTTTTTCCGTGGAGTAGTGAGAGCAAGTAAAACTACATTCAGACGGTTTAAACTTTTGAGCAGTGTTGAGTCCACCACCGCAGCAAGTAATTTTTCCCCCCTCTAAAAATTATGTTTCCGGATATCAGAAAAAATAAGCATCTTTCGGCCGTCCCGAAACTTTACGTCTGTCCATTAATAAATGCGTTTCTCTCTTTACGAAATTCATAATCTAATTGATATTTGCCTTTTCCATCAACCTCGCCAAGGTATAAAAGTAAATGAACTATTACTGATGCATCGTTCATTAAGGTACAGCTGCAAGAATTTCATTCTTTTTGCGGTGGTTCCGAATTTTTTATTTTTTAGTGTAAATTGTGTTGGTCATAGGCTATGACACCAACAAAACGCCACCTGCTCACCTTCTGATTTTTCTCTTAAAAACCTCAAGGATATTCCAGATAATCAATTTTGGATTTTACTAATCCAGAAAATCCCGCCGCCTTAACTTCTCGCCAAATCTATCCTAACCAGTTTAAGAACGAAAATAATCATCTATTGATCCTCTATTACTAGACGGCTGGTCCACTAGAATACGCTCTAAACTGGATCCACTGGAGCCATTGTTTGATTATTTATAGGCAAAGAGTAATGGCCCAATCGGATGTGGCGAATCCATTAGTGGGAAAGGAAAGACCCTGTTTTCTGCAACACCGCCGCCGCGCGCCGACTATATTACGTTATCGCGTCATAATTCCGAAATAAATGTATTATTTGAACGTGCTGCCTTCTCAGCCGGCAACATCTTTAAGCATAGTTATACTTCATTCGTTTCTATACGCTACCTATTTCTTTTCCTCGCACAGTGTATGAGAGAGTGACCTTAGGAAGAAGTGCGTTTTTTAAAAATGTAAGGACCTGCGTTCTTTTTTCCCAATATGTTTGTCTTACAGTGCAAAACCGTCGAATGCGATTCTTCTTATCGCCAAACAAACAGGACAGTTGTAGAAGCACTATTTACCTGTTACGCTTTACGCCACACGCATACTTTCAGTAGTCTGGTACCATGACTTTTTTTTAAAGGGAAAAACATTTGAAAGGAAGCGAAAAAGGCGCCTTGGTTGCATTCCAACAACCTTTTTCGTGTCTGTATACTGCTAATTACTTTGATAAGTATTTTTCTCTGCACAAAAGTAGGATAAGTCAGACCGGTAGTGTGCCTCTGAGGTATCAACGGTATTGTAAAGATCTTGATGCGCTTATTCCTCAGTTTCTATTTTGGATTATTACTACTATAAACATTGGGACACTGTATTAGGTAGATAATTTTGCAATATTTGAATACAATCTTTCTTCGCCAGGTCGACGTCGTCGAGACAGTAGATTGATGCGGCATGAGACTTTTAACCTAAAGTTTAGCAAATCTACAGTTCGACAAGCCTGAGGCTGCTAGAAGGTTGGCCTTAGGAGCACCCAGAAGAATGTAACAACCTCCAGAGCTAGCACTTGGTCAATGGGGTTATTATAGGGGTTACTTTTAATCCAGCAGTGTCCTCTCTAAATACTTAGTAGTAAATGAAATAGTAGCTCGATTGGAAACCAACATACAAAAGGATAACTCAAACATTTTTTAGCTTCTTTAAAAAAAAACTATTGTTTTTTTAAACAAAAATCGAGCTTTACGTAGTTGATTCAGATGTGGGCTTGGTAATGCTCCCTTTGTCAAGTACGCACTATTGATCCTTGAACTTTCCCATGAAGTGTAAGTACCCTCGTTCCATTAAGTGGAATTTTTTGAAGTACGTCGTTGAGTAGGCCTTTCCCGGTAATGATGTGTTTTCGTGGTCTATGGTTAAAGTCAGCGTGGTATATCAATCAGTGAAACTCTAACTTTCATCATAATTTGGATTTGATTTGTGTGACCTTGACTTTCTTTTGTTTAACATACCGTTACCCGGCCACGTGCCTTCCGTCCCCTCTATCGGTTCTACGCCCCACTCAACTCCACCACACCTCCACCTCAAACATCTGTGATTGGATATCACACAAAGTCCTCTTTGCATCATTGCAGGAATCAATCAGGGCGCTCACAAACATTATTTACAACGCAGATATCAACTTACCAGTTTAACAGGCTACACTGTAAATTTAAAAGGTGGCACTTTCTATCTCTTGAGCTGATGACATGCATCGTGAAGCCGTGCGGAGCGACAACCAAGACATAGAATAACCTAGCTCAACGTAGGACAGCGGAATCGAGTGGACGCCAAGCAATACCACTTCTAGGCGGCTGTGATTGCCTGTCATAAGCCAGTGGCATCAGGTCGCCATCCGAGCGCAGAGGCGGCAAAATTAGCCAAACTCCAAATTTTTCTTGCTTGGTCACATTAAGGTTAATGTAGGTCAATTTTGGGTTGGTAGTGTGCCTTGCTCCGATGTTACTCTTCTGTCATTCCGCTCGGTTTAGGGATGGAGGGAGAACATTAGGATGAAGGGATGACTAGAGGGATGAAGGAAGTAGAAAAATGCATCCGGAGCCGATGCTGATTTTGAGAAACAAATATGGTACCAAGCGAGATGATCAGGTTGCTATGACCTCTAGGTTGTCAGGGGTAGAGGCGTGGAAATACTAGAGAGGAGGCATTGGGCAGCCATTTTGTTTTTTATTGGACCATCAAATGCATTGTAGCTTACGGAGATACTTCGGAAACAAGATGGCGGTGCTCATAGTTTTGCACCCTTAATACCTCCTCTCTAGTATCTAGGCTTCTAGGCAGGGAAAAGATTCCATGTTTTATCCCTCGCGCTTTCTCGTCCCTCGGCTTGGATTGAAACCTGAGAGATGGATAATCCAACCTTTCAAATTTACAGTGTAGGCTTCAAAGTCAAACCTCATTGGGAAAGACCGCTGTTGAAATGAGTGCACCTGGGCTAGTGGCAACATGGCCATGTGGAGACGACCATTCACCCACGAAAATGTTTTTCTGTTTCATTTAAGAAAGTGTCGCCTAATAATACGGATAATATTTTTGTTTTGATTTTACCTTCTTTGAGAAAAGCAAAAAAGTATTATGGCGAGTTAAAAGTTCCTTTGCACAGACATTTTTGTTCAAGTGAAAACACGGAAACCCTTAACAAGTTAGCGTGTTTTTTTTTGTTTTTTTTTTGTCTCTGGCTGGATTTTTTTTTTCAATTCAGAAAAAAATGGTCAAATATCGTTTTCTTGGCGTATTTTTTTCCATGGGTCGCGAAAAAAAAGATCAATTTCTTTGTGTTCGGAAAACAGTTAGCTGGTTGAGCGAAGAAAACAGGTGGGTGTTTGCAGGATGAATTCGCGAATAAAGTCACTGAGCTGAGAGAATTACTGTCCGTTTGCCGTTATTGTTATAAGGACCATTCGGTGTCTGTACCATTTTCATACTAATCCCACATCCTTTGTTAAAAAGGCAACAGGTCTACAGTCCTCAGCTTGTGGTAAAAAGGCGGGGGCGTATTACTTTAATCCCACTCCGCCAATTTAGATCACTGCACTGAGCATCATCCTGCACCTCCAGACCCGCAAACATTGCATAAATTTGTTCCGAGCATTACACCTTTAAACTTGGCTAGCCAATCTTTCTTGCGGTTAACGTTCGAAATGTTATTGGCCAATTCCAGTTCCTGCCCTTTTTACGCCCACTCACAAAATGTTGAGAAACTTTGCCGGACAGAAATATTAAAGTGTTACCGGCAGTTATTGCCGTCCGTTTGATCTTGAGGACAAACTTAATATGTTCCGCTAACTTATGTCAAAGATTAAAGATTGTGAGGGATTGAATTGCATTTAATGGTTGGTCGTATCGCTACTATATGAAGGTGATTTCAACCATTTATTAGTGTCATTATTTTTGACGAACGCGAAAATTGAGTGTATGGGATGAAGCATTGACCTGTGCCCTGCCGTATTGTCACGGTGATGTCCTAGCGACGTGGAAAAATGTATTTCCTCATCTTCGAATAACATCTATGATTGGTGGGCTGTGGGCACCTGAAGTCATTCATAAAAAAATAAGTTGGCAGCAAAAATGTATTATTGAGGTTTCATTGCAAGTCATGTCATTTCAATGGCATTGCCCACATGACAAGACTTGAATTTGTACCGTGCTTCCTGTGGTTCACCGATACATTGTTATTAATATGAAGCATATAGAGAATATAGACATTTTCAAACTAACGTCTTACTAAATTTAGTGCCATCCTTGGAAAAATCGCAACCGGGCAAAAAGCCATTAATGAGACAAAGAATGTGTAAAATTGCATCATCGGGGTCACTTGAGAAGAGAATGAATTGCATTGAATGCAAGGTAAGGCACTTCGTACCAAATAGTTTCAAAATCAATTTAATTAACGGAAATAAATTAAAGGAGAATTGAACATGGAAAAACATGTCAATAAAATGGATCAAAGCCAGAGCTACAGTATGAAAATCAAAGGTCTTGTGTTCCACCTTGATTTGATTTTTTATTTGATGAGGATTACCGACCTCGTTCCGCTCATCTTGGCGACAATAATTGTTGAAATATGCACAAGGAGGCAGATAACGTCATCTTTAAAATTAAGGTGTATGATATACACATACTGAAACGTATTTGTATTGCGGGTGAATCTTACGTGAACACTCTTCTCGTGTAATCAATCGTTACGTGTAGGACAGGCAGCGATTCTTTCTATCACAACGGTAGATGACAGTTTTCGTATTTATGATCTTTGAACAATGCGGCACCGGTATGTAAAGATGGTTAGCCTAGCGGTTGAATAAAGGAAGATTCCGTTTAAAAGTGTCATAGCAACTCATCTTGATAAAGTTAAAATATTCTGACAAATAATTTTTAGTGTAATGAAATGATAATAGTACATTCCCGAACTACTGTATGCAAGTTATTTTTTGAGACGAGCATGTCGTTACTGTATGATGATGGCCTGAGTTTATAGGTTATTTTAACTTATTTATAGGTAATTGTGTCGAATATGTTTGCAGAGCAACCTTTGCGCCGCGAAGGTGCTCTCAAACTATAACAATTGTTTTAATTTCATCACAAAAATTTCTTCATCCATCACGACGTCCGAGGAACTTAATGGCTTTTACAACGATCAAGAATTGGTTGTTTATTTTGTAACCTCTCGGCACTTCGCCCTACTTCCAGGAAATTCTTTTCAGAAGAGAGTTGGAAATATGTTCAGGCGTTGTAATATCGATTTAACGTCAGACACGATGTGGAAAACATAAAAAAATCCATTGAAATTTTATAAAAACTGATTATTTTTTTATAT
>Ga0058701_10003785_pt1 | contig 12095 bp, 14 predicted proteins | sample AgamicOrMae_FD_97039 | JGI IMG/M metagenome (GOLD analysis project Ga0058701, IMG submission 97039) | Agave microbial communities from Guanajuato, Mexico - Or.Ma.e | ecosystem: Host-associated > Plants > Phyllosphere > Phylloplane/Leaf | place: Guanajuato, Mexico | collected 2012-06-04 | reverse complement strand
AGGGCAGCAAATTTTTCGGCTTCGATATGGACAACGATTTCATATCGGGTTTTGACAGTGGTTCATGGGAGACACGACTCTGATGGCAGTAAATAACTTCAAACCTTTTGCAACCGGCAACGGTGCTAACGTCACAAATCAGGCTGATTACGAGGCGTTACCTGCTCTCACCAGCGGCTTTCAGGCGGGTAAGGCATCATCCGCACAGGTTAACAAGGCGCTGCGTCAGTCCAGCACCATTGCGGCGGCGCTGGCGCAGTTTATTGCCGATAACGGTAATGTGGACGTGCTCGATAACGGTGACGTGCCGGGCATTTCAAAAAACCTGCTGGCCGCGATAGGCAAACAGTTTATGAGTTCTTCAGGCCGGATTCAGTACACCGATACCGGCAGTAATATCTTTTCCGAAGACACACGTAAAAAAGCTCACCTGTACGTTAACAATGACGGTACAGCGGGGGCCTGGGATGATGTGAACAACCGGGCGCTGCCTATGACCGTAGCCGCAGCGACCAAATCAAACCACGCGCTGCAACTCGGGCAACTGGGCAAGGTATCTTTCAGTAATTCAGACTTTGTGCGCATTCCCGATATTCCGGGTGGACTGTTGATTCAGTGGGTTGTGATTCAGGTGCCGGATGGAGCTGACGGAACAAACGGCACCGCCATAAATTTTTCCTGGAAAACGTCTATGTCCCGCCCTTACGCACTGGTTGCAGGCATCAGCGGTGCGACCGCTAACCGGACAGCGAATGCCGAATATAACAGCACATCTGGCGGCAAACTTGTCGTCAAAAATCAGGGTACCGGCCTCGGAACCAGTGCTTACATTATCGGAATCGGACAGGAGTAAATTATGGGTGCCTATTTTATACCTTCATACTGTGGGTTTATTGATGAACGTTTTAAAGATGACGGCTCCTATCCGGTATGGCCGAAAGACGCCGTTCTCATTACCAAAGAGGAGGAAGCAGAATACTGGGGTAAGGGCGCACCGGTCGGTAAGATTCTGGGGGCTAAAGACGGCAGGCCTGCATGGGTTGATGAACCTGCGCCGTCCAGGGAGCAGCAGGTAGCAGACGCCGGACAGAAGAAGCAGTCTCTTCTTTCTGAGGCTAACACCTTTACCCAGCCGTGGCAGACACAGCTTTTACTGGGCGTTATTTCCGATGCCGATAAAGCCTCGCTGATTATCTGGATGAAGTATTACCAGCAGGTGCAGGCAGTGGACACCAGCAAAGCGCCGGATATCACCTGGCCGGTTAAACCAGCATGACGCTCAGCCCGGCTTGCCGGGCCTTTCCTAACGTACCAACGCAGTAACCAGCGCAATAACCATCACAGCATGGGTGAGAAATGTGCCGCCAATTATCAGCAGGTATCCCGTTAAGTGTGTCATTGCGACCTCATCTTTGAGTTAACGCTGAGGATATCAACCAATAGGACTTATCTTAAAATCGTTTGTATCGATCGTTTTATGAAAATTGATCGTTTTATTCGATCAACTCAGGTGGACCAGGGAATCACTGGAGGGTGTGGTGATGCTCGGGGTGGTGACCTTTGAAGTGCTCGACGTTTACGATGCTGACTGGTTGCCGATATGAATACGCGTGTGTTCGATTTATAAACAATTATAAGTACATAAATAAGTACAAGATTTCATATGTTATTTTTAATTGTTAATTAAAACAATAACATAAAAGACAAGTATCATAATCGTGAAACAAAAAAGTGAATTCAGAGGCGGGCACGTCGCTGTCCTGTCTGCAAAAAATCAACGTTCAGGATAGTCGTCTGCGTGCCTGAGTACAACTGCCAAGGCGCAGGCTGTTGAATGGTGCGCAGCAGTTCATACTTTTTTTCAATTTATTTAAACCTTATTAAGGGTTTTGCCGTAAAACGTCCCGCTGTTCATGTCCGTTTTACTTGCTCAACTAAGGATGAAGTGTTGAAAAGGCGTCTGTTAATTACCGTAACTGTTTTTTGGGCTTCGCTGGCGCAGGCCGACGATATGCCATTTCCTGTGACGCCACCGGCGATTGATGCAGCCTCCTGGGTGCTGATGGACGCCACCACGGGGCAGGGGCTGACCGCGGGCAATCCCGACGAGCGCCGGAATCCCGCCAGTCTGACCAAGCTGATGACCGGCTATGTGGTCGACCGTGCGATCGACCAAAAGAAAATTACCCGCGACGACATGGTGACGGTGGGAAAAGATGCCTGGGCAGCAGGCAATCCGGTCTTTAAAGGCTCCTCACTGATGTTTCTTAAGCCCGGTGATAAGTTAAGCGTGCGTGATCTCAACCGCGGCGTGATAATTGATTCAGGCAATGACGCCTGCGTTGCGCTGGCGGATTACGTGGCCGGTAGCCAGGACAACTTTGTTAAGTTAATGAACCACTACGTGGAGAAACTGGGGCTGACGAATACCCATTTCGAAACCGTACACGGTCTGGATGCGCCGGGGCAATATTCCAGCGCACTGGATATGGCAAAACTGTCGCGCGCCATTATTGATGGCGAGCCCGATTTCTATGCCATGTACCGTGAAAAAACCCTCACCTGGAACGGCATTACCCAGAACAACCGTAACGGCCTGCTGTGGGACAACAACCTGCACGTCGATGGCCTGAAAACGGGCCATACTGAAACGGCGGGCTTCAATATTATTGCCTCCAACATTGTGGGTCAGCACCGCCTGATTGCCGTCATCATGGGCGGGAAAAGTGCGAAAGGGCGTGAAGAGCAGGCGCGCAAGCTGCTGGTCTGGGGCCAGAATACGTTTGATACCGTACAACTGTTCCATGCCGGTAAGAAAATTGGCAGTGAACATGTCTGGTACGGTAATCCGCACCAGGTTGACGTGGGCACGGCAAACGATGTTTATCTGTCACTGCCGCGCAGCGAAATCCCGAACGTCAAAGCCAAATACGTGATCAACCGCACCGACCTGGAAGCGCCACTTAAAGCCAATGAGAATATTGGTGAAATCCAGGTGATGGACAAGGACAAGCAGATCGCCAGCTATCCGCTGGTGGCACTCACCGCCGTTAACGAGGCGGGCGTAGTGAGCCGCATCACGGACTACCTGAAACGCAAGTTCTAATCGTTACGTCCCTGCTTCGCCTTCGCGGGGCAGGGATGAACCCGCTATCGTGCGTCATGTGTTGTCGTCGTGGTGAATTTTGCTGATTTCCGGGGCAGGGTTGTTGATAATGGTCCGCTCAACGCTGTACAAGCGAAAACATTGACGGCGCGCCAGGATCGGCAGGGCGCGACGCGTAGAATCATTTTTTTACCAGCGGACAAGCGACTTTGCGCTCTGATAAACCCATCTCAAATCTGGAATTCTGGTTATATCGTCATTACCGCAGCGTGCACGGGTTACGCATCGCAGTGGCGTTTCTGTGTGCGTTTCTGCTTGTCCGCGTCACGGGCATTCCCGAAGGCACCTGGCCTCTGATTACCCTGGTTGTGGTGATGGGGCCGATCTCAACCTGGGGAAACGTCTTCCCGCGCGCCATTCAACGCATTGGCGGAACGATTGCCGGGTCAATCTCTGGTCTTATCGCCCTCAGGCTGGAGATGATTTCGCTGCCCGGCATGCTGGCATGGTGCGCAGTGATCATGTTTATCAGCGGCTATCTGACGCTGGGGAAACACCCTTACATGGCATTGCTGATTGGCATCACGCTGTGCGTGGTTGTAGGCGCGCCAATGGGGGATTTCACCGTGGCGATGTGGCGCGGTGGTGATGTCATTTTAGGATCGTTACTGGCGCTGTTATTTACGGCCATCTGGGCGCAGCGTGCGTATATTCACTGGCGCATTCAGCTGTCAGATACGCTGGCAGAAATGGCCAAAATCTACCATGCAGGGTTTTCCGCCAACCTCTTGGAAAAGCCCCGCCTGAACAAACCGCTGGGCAAACTGCTCACCAGCGTGGTGAAAATGCGTGCCCTGCTGGAGCCGTCCAGTAAAGAAACCCGCATCCCCAAATCGGTGTTTGAAGCGATACAGACGTTGAACCGTAATATGGTGTACACCATTGAGATGCAAATTAATGCCTGGTGGGCATCACGCGAAAGTCATCTGATCATGCTGAATGCTCCGACGTTACGCCGCACGCAGGAGATGACCGAAAACGCGCTGCGAACCTTATCGGTCATGGCTGTGAAGGGGGAAACCTACGACATCATCGCGGCCAATCATGAGTTAACGGAAATCGTCAAAGAGCTTAAGCAGTTGATCGCTGACGGGAGTGACCGTCTGGAAGAAGCACCGATTTATGGCTATGTCTGGCTGAGTCTGGAGCTGGCGAAGCAACTGGAACGCATGACGGATTTGATGCGCCTGGCGCTGCGTAAATAATCACCTCAGACAATGACTTAATGCGAAACCCGGTTTTTTTGCGCTAAGATAAGAGCCAGTCCGAATTTAGCTGTGAGAATTGCCCACAAGGCTGGCTGGCCGCTAAGCTGATCGTTTTGACTCTCTCCCTGCTTTAGCAGGCTTAAAGAAAGGTGCCATCATGGAAAATGCCAAGCAATCATTTCAGGACGTACTTGAGTTTGTCCGTACGTTCCGCCGCAAGAACAAACTGCAGCGTGAAATCGTCGATAATGAGAAGAAAATTCGTGACAACCAAAAGCGTGTGCTGCTGCTGGATAACCTGAGCGAATACATCAAACCCGGCATGAGCGTTGAGGCGATTCAGGAAATCATCGCCAGCATGCGTGCCGACTATGAAGATCGCGTGGATGAGTACATCATCAAAAACGCTGACCTGTCTAAAGAGCGCCGCGAGCTGTCTAAAAAGCTCAAGACCATGGGCGTGGGCGAGACGAAAACGCCATAAGGCAACGCGTATTATCGCGGATAACCAGCCCGCTCCAGCCATACGGTTGGGCGGGTTTTTTTGCGTCCGCGATCAGCGGGACAGCTTGCGGGCAATCTGCTGTAACTGACGGGCCAGCGCGGATAAGTCTGCGTCTTTGCTGGCCGGCGCGGCGGTGGTTTCCCGTACGACCAGTACCGACTCCAGCGTCCGTGACGCGACCGCTTCCCCCTGCAGCGCGGCCAGCGCCTGCTCCACGCTCGTGGCACCCAGTTGCTGGAGATCCTGACGAATCGTGGTCAGCGGCGGCTGGTACCAGGCGCTTTCTGCCGTGTCATCGTAGCCGACAATGGAGATTTCAGCCGGAATCGCCACGCCATGCTGATGCAATGCCCGCATGGCACCCAGCGCCATTTCATCATTCGCTACCAGCAGCGCCTGGGGCAGCGCGTCCGGTAACTGAGACAGCATAGCCTGGTAGCCCGACTGGGCACTCCAGTCGCCGCGCAGCACACAACAGGGAGACAGACCGTGCCCGGCCAGCGCCTGGCGCCAGACCGCTTCACGCTGACGGGCCGATACCGAGCGAACCGGACCATTCAGCAGGCCGATGTGCGTATGTCCGAGCGCGACGAGATGCTCAACTGCGGCCCGCGCCCCTTTTTCATTGGAGTACTGGCAATGAGACACAACGGCGTGCGGTTCAGCATCCAGAAACAGTACCGGTTTTTTGCCACACAGATGACGGATTTTTTCCGCGTCGGCGGCCTCAAGCGGCATATTAATCAGCACGGCATCAACGCGCTGCGCCATCAGTTCATTCACCGTGGCTTCGGCATCGTCCGCGCTGTCCATAGCAATCACTAAATGGTAGCCGGCTCTGGCAGCGCGCTGCTGTATTGCCGAGGCAATCTGCGCTGGGGCCATTAACGCCAGATTGCTGGTGGCCAGGCCAAGGGTCCGTGTGGCTTTACCCGCTAACTGCTGCGCAACCCGATTGGGAACGTAGTTGAGCTGTTGCATCGCCGCTTCCACTTTTTCGCGGGTACGGGGAGAAACCTGCTCAGAGCGGTTAAGCACACGAGAAACGGTTTGATAGGAAACGCCCGCCAGTTGGGCAACATCATCAAGGGTCACAGAGCGGGACGTCATTCTTCCTCCAAAAGATGAGGCAGCGAGTGTAACAAATTTCCGTTACCCACGCGTTGTGCAACGGCGTGGCTGCGTGCTCATCACATCCGTGTTTAACGGTTCTGTTGATAGATCTGCAGTTTGACATTGACCGCGTTCAACAGCGGTGCAGTGATGCCATGACGGCTGGCACGTAACAGCAGGTCGCCAATGATCGGGTCGGCTTCAATCGCAAAGCCCTGAGTCAAATCACGATACATTGAAGAGGTCATTGGCGTCGACGGGTCGTTCAGCAGCGCGTAGATTTTGGCGGTCACGACCGGGCGCGGTTGGTAGCCCTCAGCACAGATAATCTGCAGCACTTCGCTATAAATGCCCTGAAGCAACATCTCGCCGCCTGGCTGGTTCAGCACCTGTTGCGTATTCCCCCGCGCCAGGCAGCACACGGCGCCGAGCGTGCTCAGCAGCAGCCATTTTTCCCATAATTCACCGATAATATTGTCGGTAAAAACTGTGTCGACCACACTGCTGCGAAGGGCAACATCAACCTGCTGAAGCCGGGCATCATTATTACCATCCAGCGCGCCGTAACAGATCTGGTGCAGGGGCGTTAACTGCACCACATGGCCCTGGTCGTTCAGCGTGGCGTTAATTTTGCACAGCCCACCGAGCACCCTGTCGGCACCAAAGTGGGTGACCAGCGTATTGATATGCCGCATGCCATTCAGGATCGGCATGATCAGCGTATGCGGACCGACAGCCCGCTCAATGTCCTGGATGGCCTGATCCAGACCGGTGCTTTTGACCGTGATGATGATTAAGTCGTAATGCGTGTCCAGGCTGTCGGCAGTGATCAACGTCGGATGCAGCGTTTCCTGCCCTGATGGGGTCTGCAGCACCAGGCCCGTTTGTTGTAACTGACGGAAACGGCCTTCACGGACCAGAAAGGTCACATCCTGCCCGGCCTGCATCAGCCGCGCACCAAAATAACCGCCGGTTGCACCCGCACCTACCAGTAAAATACGCATCCCTTTTCCCTCTGTTAAACGCGCCTGTCCAGATGCAGGACAGAAAGTTTAGTTATGCGTTAAAACCCATTCTGCCCGCAAGCATTATTACATTCCGCATGGGCACAGAATCGCGCATTGATCGTGTTCCATTGAGCGCGACCTATGTCAAAAATCTTGAATATAGTGCTTAAGTATATTCACTATCCCTCATGACATGGCTGGCGTAACCTTATTTCATCGATGTTTATCATGCGAAAGCACCCGTCTTTCGCCAGGAGATGTTACAGATGAAAAAGATTGGTTTTCTCTCATTTGGCCACTGGACGCCCTCGCCACAGTCCGCCACGCGTTCTGCCCAGGATGTGTTGCTGCAATCTATCGACCTGGCCGTCGCAGCGGAAGAACTGGGCGCGGATGGGGCCTATTTTCGTGTGCACCACTTCGCCCGTCAGCTCAGCTCGCCGTTCCCGCTGCTGGCTGCGGTCGGTGCACGCACCAAAAAAATTGAAATAGGGACTGGCGTGATCGACATGCGCTATGAAAATCCGCTTTATATGGTGGAGGATGCCAGCGCTGCAGATCTGATTTCCAACGGTCGCTTACAGTTGGGACTGAGCCGTGGTTCACCCGAGCAGGTGATTGATGGCTGGCGTTACTTCGGCTACGTGCCGCAGGAAGGCGAGACGGATGCGGACATGGGCCGTCGCCATACGGAAGTGTTCCTGGATGCGCTGCGTGGCGAAGGCTTTGCTAAACCGAATCCCCAGCCAATGTTTCCCAATCCACCAGGCTTGCTGCGTCTTGAACCGCTGTCGGAAGGCTTACGTGAGCGTATCTGGTGGGGCTCGGGTTCCAACGCCACCGCAGTATGGGCAGCGAAAATGGGCATGAATCTGCAAAGCTCGACGCTGAAAGATGATGAAACCGGCGAGCCGTTCCACATCCAGCAGGCCAAACAGATTCGCGCCTACCGTGACGCCTGGAAAGCGGCAGGGCATCAACGTGAACCGCGGGTTTCCGTCAGCCGCAGTATCTTCGCGCTGGTGAATGATATGGACCGCGCTTACTTTGGTCGCAGTGGTCAGGATCAGGATTCCGTCGGTTTTCTGGATGAGAAAACCCGCGCCATTTTCGGCCGCAGTTACGCGGCTGAACCCGAAAAGCTGATCAAACTGCTGGCAGAGGATCAGGCGATTGCCGAAGCGGACACCTTGCTGCTCACCGTGCCGAATCAGTTGGGCGTGGAATATAATGCCCATGTGATTGAAGCGATTCTGAAGTATGTCGCTCCTGAATTAGGCTGGCGTTAAACGCTAACTGATTCTGTGAGAATAAGGCCCCCGCGCAGTCCGGATTGCGCGGGGTTTTTCATTCTTTTCCATCCTGATGTCCTGTCTTCTCTCCCGGTTACGTAGCAGTGAATGCCGTTTTTTTATTTTAAAAAACTATTTCGTCGCGACACAATTTCTTATTAAGAATAATTCTTTCGGATTTATCTCAATAAAATCATGCGCGTTGTAAATTAATTGACATGAACTCATGTTAATTTTATTAATGAGTAAAGGGCGTAGAAAGAATCGTTGCCTGATTAACTATCCCTAATTGCTGCGTGAATAACGCAGTCATCTTTTTATTTCCACTTTATAGCGAACAGAAATGACAGGCCGGTGCTTATCCTGAATTTAAGATGGCACTGATGCTGACGAAATGTCTCAGCCTGGCGATGTGCATCGTGCATTTTGTCCCACCCCAAACTAACCGGAAAAAAGAATGGCGATCGATATTTATTTGAAAGTTGAAGGCACCACAGGTGAATCACAGGACAGTAAACATAAAGGATGGACCGACGTACTCTCATTTGAGTGGGGGGCTTCACAACCCGGCAATATGGCTGTTGGCGGCGGTGGTGGCGCGGGGAAAGTGAGTTTTAACGATCTGCGGATCAAAGCCTTAATCGATAAATCCACGCCAGCCATTCTTAAATACTGTTCCAGCGGAAAGCATGTTTCAAAAGTTGAACTGTCGGTTTGCAAAGCTGGCGGTAGTCAGATTGAGTACACGAAAATTGTGCTGGAAGATGTTCTGGTCACCGCAACGAATTTCAACGGTATCGGGCAAAGTGACACTATTGTTGTGGACTATGCCTTTCAGGCATCTAAAGTTTCTACCAGCTATTGGGAGCAAAGCGCCAGCGGGACTAAAGGTGCGGAAAGCAAAGCCGGTTGGGATATTAAACAAAATAAAGAGAGCTGAGTTAATCTGCCCGTAAATATAAAGGTGAAAAATGGCTATTGATATATTTTTGAAGATAGACGGGATTGAAGGTGAGTTGCAAAATGCGAATCATAAAAAATGGATTGATGTACTTTCATTTGACTGGGGCGCGCAGCAGCCAGGGAATATGGCCGTTGGCGGCGGTGGGGGAGCAGGTAAAGTAAATTACCGCGATTTAACCGTTGAAGCCTTAATTGATAAAGCCACGCCTGCATTAGTGAAATATTGCGCCAGTGGTAAACATCTGCCGAAAGTTCAGCTGTCCGTTTGCAAGGCGGGTGGACAGGAAGTGGAGTATACCCGCATCACACTTGAGGATGTCCTGGTGACACAGACTGACTTCACCGGCGTCGGGCACGCGTCAACACTGGGTATGCAATATTCCTTTCAGGCCAGCAAAGTGGCACTGGAATACTGGGAACAGGCTTCTCAGGGAACGAAAGCCGCTTCTGTACAGATGGGCTGGGATATTAAACAAAATAAAGAAAACTAATGACTTCGTCGGGCGGCATCAAAAAGTGAGGGCGTTATGGCATTTCCAAAAGTAAGTCTTATTGAGGGCCTGACTACGGACCCTCGTTTTAATCCTGCGGGTTCCGCTAACTTTCTGTCCAAAGAGGTGCTTGATGAAGCGCTGATTTTAGTCAGATCGTTTGAACCAGCGGAAATCGCCCGGCTGAGTAAAACCGATACCAGCCAGATTGCTTATGCGATGTCGAATTATAAAGAAGATAATAACCGTCGTTATAAAACCTGGAACGAAGAGTCGGCTTCAGCCAGGAGGCCTGGCGGAGAAATTCGGCACCTTGACAATCGTATTGGCGGCGTCAGAGTTCAGCAGGCAAGTTCGATTGCGATAGGTGCGATATCAAGCTCTACTGGCGCTACAGGTGTGGTTTTATGGTCCGCTTACGAGGGTCTTGGAAGTATTATTGGACGGGGGTCTCTTCCTGTACTGGCGGCACTCTTTTCTGCGGCAGGCGCCTACTTCGTCAACAAAAAAACCGTTGCCGTTAATCAGATGGCTGCCCATATCAAAGCACTCGCGGATCTCTTTAATACTGCACATGAAGCCTTTGAAGACTTCAAAACAGAAGCGGAGCGTAAACGCGCTAATTTTAAACCCGACGATCAAATGCGTACGCCCCTCACCTTTGAGCAAACCGTGGCATCCCATAACGCCTGGCCCCAGGATCATGCGCGGGACATGACGCCCATCCTTCAGCAATTTATCCGCCATGAATATCAGCGTGTGGAGCTATATGGCACGAGTGCCGAGTTTGTGAAGGTTTTTTTTAAAAACCAGGCACCCCTTTCTCTTTCACGCACGCAGTACAGTAATCTGATTAACTTAAAATTCCCGTAAGGAATGGCGAAAAGCTGTCTGAAGGCAACGCTATTCAGACGGCAAGCCCGCTTAGCGTGCCGGACGGTGAATTCATGTCTTGATAAAGGTAAGCAGTCTGACCACCTTACCGGTTAAAGCACACGCCCTGGATGTTGCGTTTACCGACTCACTTCTCAGATAAGTTACCCTGCGCGGATAAAGGTTACCCCGCGCTTTTCCGGCCGGGTAAACGGTATTGCTTTGCGCCTGCCAAAAGTCAGGCTTCAGTTCCCACCATTCACATTAACCATTCGCGCATACGGCGTGTCAGTTGGCGCGCAGTATGCGTTGGAGGCGCATTAACAGTCGGCCGCAGGGCCGGACGGGACAGACAGCAGAATATTGTCAACGTTATGCGAGTTAGCTTCCAGGTCCTGACTTGTTGTCATCCGCTAAAATCGTTATGGTTTACAAGCGTTTGTCAGACCCGATAGCGGGACCAGCCCAGTAAGAAAACCTCCCGATATCAGCGCGTCGGCACTCTTGTAACTCATTGATGTCTTGCAGACATAAACAGTAAGCGGGCTGTCTGAAGGCGCAAACCCGGTGCTGGTGCACCAGAAGCAGGTACAGCCTCATCCGGCCTGTATCGCGCCAAATGGCCTCGCGAATGATGGACTCACCTTATTGACCAGGAGCTTGCAAATGACGATGAATGCCCGATCTTCTGACGCTGCACTTACGGCGGCCTCATTTAAAACCCAGCGACATTATACAGTTGGATATGTACCTAAATTCGGGGACACCAGCACACCTGCACTGAACATTAGTGGCAAATGGTTACGTGAATTGGGATTCGAGACGGGGACGAAGGTAAGGGCAGAGATCAGCAAGGGCTGTATCGTGTTGCAGGTCGAGACACCGGAGTCAGAAGAGAACCTTTCCCGAGCGCGTTAAGGGTTGTGTTGCTCTCACCACCGTTTATAGTTACAGAATCAACCGCCCCGTTTAAGGAGCCTGACATGACACATTACTGTTTTTTCCAAAAGGGTAAGCAGATTGTCGTGCTGGAAAAATCGTCTACAGACAACGCCACCCAGCTCATTGCGCAGGGCTATGAAAAGCAATTTGAGGAGATGAGTGCGTCCAGTGAGAAAAAGGCACTCGCTCGCTTTGCGGATATTCGCCGACGTAACCAGGCGGATTACGAGGACTTTCTGGCGGGGGCGGCAACGATGCCGATCATCGATGGCTTACGCGCGGTAGCGGGTTTTATCGTAGGTAAGAAGTAGCGCAGCCGGAGCAGCGCCTGCGTTAAGTTCCCTGCGCTGTAACGCGACCTGGATTGTTGCGTATTTCAGGCCATTCCCAAAACAAAAAGCCCGCTCAGGTTTCCCTGAGCGGGCTTCTCTAAATCTGGCTCCTCTGACTGGACTCGAACTTCATCTGTATCTCCTGCTATTAATGGCATTGAAATGACGGGGTGATTTTTTACCATCATATTTACCAACATTTT
>Ga0058701_10003784_pt1 | contig 12097 bp, 3 predicted proteins | sample AgamicOrMae_FD_97039 | JGI IMG/M metagenome (GOLD analysis project Ga0058701, IMG submission 97039) | Agave microbial communities from Guanajuato, Mexico - Or.Ma.e | ecosystem: Host-associated > Plants > Phyllosphere > Phylloplane/Leaf | place: Guanajuato, Mexico | collected 2012-06-04 | reverse complement strand
TTCTTATACCGGGTGTTTCGCAGTATGCCTATTCTCCGGATTAGAATTCGCGATTTTTTTTAAAAATATGATTTAACCGCTATTAACTCTAGAACTATCCGAGATAACGTAGCTGAAAACGGTAAATCAGCATCAAAATTTTAACTAACCGTCCTTAATTAAATCCAACCGTATGATTTTATTTTTTTGAAATTGTTTGGTCGCAGATTTGACTTATGTTTACTCCAAAATTCGTATTTTTTAAAAATATTTTTTTTCCTATTTTACGCTGTTTATTTTTTGGTTGCTGGATTGTTCGTCTTACATGTTAGTATTTCAAATCACTGAAAAAGTGGTTTTTTTTTATCCTGCGTCTTATGTAAAACTGGCCTGAATTTTAGAAAATGATCTTTTTTTCATGCTCTCCCCTCATAGCACGATGTATTTTTGGTCATTTTCGGAAGCCTGGAACTGAAAAACTACACGGTCAAAGTTCTTCCATTTTGGCATTATGATGATACATCTTCTAAACCTAACCGCAGGAATTCAGGTCTGTCTTATAATGACTATTCCGCTAGAATATCCTTAAAAACAATCAAATTTTCCTTAAAAATGTACTTAAGTCGAGGAATAGCCATACCTATTCGCTAAATATTATTTCCGAAAATAGCTTTCAAAAGTTACTTTTTCAATCGAGGCGGGGCCCGACTGTTGAGCGACCACCCAGTACGTTGAAAAACGAATTACTGTCCACGAATTAGGGAGATGGAGCCATCTTTGATGCGAGCCAGAGGAGCATCGGAGAAGAGGTTCAAAGAGGTCCTTGCTCCAAAATAGGTCTTGCACATGATTTCCGGGGGGGGGGGGGGCAAAGGGCCAGCATGAAGTACACCCACAAAAAAAATCTCAGGACGCCATATGGTCGGTCTCGCGGGTCGACGCTGTCGTGATGCAACACGCTAATAAACTACTTAACATTAAACCGGCTCCAAGGCAATGCCCTGGAAAAAAATCTACCGACGTCTACGACGCGATAGACAGCTTATCTTAGACTAAATATAAGAAATTAGCGAAGGTGAGACGGATTATGAGGAATGAGGGGAGTCAATAAAACTTAAGAGTACATTCTCGACGGAATTTTACAAAGCCTCTTTTTTGGGGAGGGGTATTTTTTCGCACTTTCTACGTTTAAATATCACCATTTGATAAGTATATACAGCGCTCTGAAATAAATATATCGGCATAAATCCGCCGATGAATAAAAGTAAAAATTATCATCAGGTTTGGTGGCTTTTAGATTAGGTTTTGTCGCTTCCGTATTTTCACTTTGGCTTGCACTCCAAATTTGAATCAATGAGAGTCGGAGTTTCATTGAAAATTCACTGAATTTCGGTCAATGCAACAGCTAAATTTTTTTCAGAGGTGCTATAATGACTGAAATTCAGCGAATTTTCACTGAATATCTTTCGCTCTCACTGCTTTAAATTTACAGTGTGGCGACGCAAGGCGGAATGAAAGAAGTGGAAACTCGAACCTTTCAAGCTTTAAATAGCTTTAAATTTAGATAATTTAAAGTTTAGCTTTACATTTTCGTTGCTTTTGTTTTGTGAAGGTTTTTTTCAGCCTTCACTTAAGTTAGGTCTCGATGCAACTCGTAAAGAGCTTATGATATCGGCTAGACAAATAAAAATACTTGCTCCGAGAATAAAAGGAAAACATGGCTGATCCGGCTCTGGACAACGTGACAGTCCTTAATAGACCCCCGACCAGGACTGGCGTCGCGCCCGAAGGTCGCAGGTCAACTTGACCTAACCTGCACGGACTTCCCTCCGTGACATTCATAACCTCGCCGGGTGGACACAGCAGTTTCATAGTCCAGATTGACAGTATGCGCTATTTTCACGCTCAGCAACGCCGTAAATTTCAAAGGTTGCATTTTCCATCTCTCTTGTTTTAACATTATGCTGAACCGAGTGAAGTGAGACACAAGGCAACCAAACCTAACTTAACCTTATCGATTGCCCGAAAATGAAAGCAAGCACCATGCTAGTATAATCTGAGCAAAGCGCGAGCGGAACGAAGCATAAGGCATCTTTCGTTCAGCACGATTAGCGTAACGAATATCAAGGCCCATAACCTAACCTAACTCAATGAGTGGTTAACCTAATCTAGGCGTTATTCGTCGATAGGTTTGATCAAGTCTTATGAAAGGTTGTAGATGACTGTGCGTGAGTGTAAATAAAACACGCTGATCGCGGATGTACAGTCGAGATCAAAATTGAGAGCTCAGTAGTTGAGTGCAGCTAATGAAAAGGTTCCCACGAATTTCGTTCCCGACTGTACAGCTTACAGCTACTGTACCGAAGTATTGCTTATATCGATTTTGGTACGGAAGGTCACTTCTAGAAATGACGGCCTCTTGCAAGGCATTTCCTCAATGCAGGATTTGTAGGTCTGTCCGTGCGTCAACCGTGACAAATTTTTGCTCTATTTATAGTAGTGCAACCCGAATAGAGTTCACAAGGCGTGGCTTAAACTATCGCAGCCATGCGTGCGAACTAAATTAGCATAGAAGAAAGCACGCTGCGTTAAATTATGCACAGGCGGGTTCCCCTTCTTGTAGAGCGGTTTGCAGTTTGCGCGAATCGCGTTAATTTGGCCGCGTTTTCTACGACGTTTTGACCCTTGTCGGAGAGGTGGAGCGTAGCCTTATGGGGCGATGGCCGATGGCCTCTGTTATAGGGACACTCCACCTGTCATGTACCCTCGACGCGGACGCCAAATTGGGAGTGTGGACCGATTCGGTCCAAGGCGACGCGACGCCGGCCGCGGGGTCCCCGGCGTCACCAGGTCTCGCCGCGCGGCGCGGCTCTCGCCGACACTCGGGATCGCCTAATATGTCACAGTCCCGGTTAAACTATCGTTGACAAGTTTTGCGATAAAAAGTTATCAGCGGAAAGGTGTTTTGATTGAAACAGGATTTTGCTGCCGAAAATGCATTTTGAATCGCTTAACCCATAACAACCCAAAGTATTCCAGGTAAATTTTAGCATAAGATTTAGCTTTAGCTGCACTCTAAATTTGAATCGGTAAGAGTCTTAGAGAATCAGTGAACATTTACTGAATTTCAGTCAGTATAGCACTACTAATTTTTTTTCACTAGTGCTATATTGACTGAAATTCATTGAATTTCGGCGGGTAGCTGTCATAAGCGCCAAAAAGCACAAGCGCCAACGCCGCGAGCGCCAATCCGTAACCGCCAAACGAGAAAAGTCGCAAACGCCAAAGTTCTTAACCGCAATACTAACCTAACCTAATTTAACCTAACCTAGTTTGACCTAACGTAGCCTACGAACGTTGGCGTTTGCAACTTTTCCCCTTTTGGCGGTTACGGACTGGCGCTTGCAGCGTTGGCGCTTGTGGTTTTTGGCGCTATCGAATGCCCCCCTGAATTTCCACTGATTCTCTGGGTCTCACTGATTCAAATTCAGTGTCTCGCCGAGAATTATTTCTGCAATTAGTGACTGTCATTAGGTTATGTGCCCCGTGCTTCGCTCCTCTGTTGCTGCGAACGACCAAATGTGAAGCACAATTGGATAATCCAATGTAACCTCTTTTGTGTTTCTGCGTCGATCAGCTGACGAGTCTAAACAAAGGAAAGGCGACTGTGACCGGGTCACTGTGTTAATGATTTTAGGGCAATTAACCCATTTCATCTGGCTTGGCTTTTGCTGTCGCCGTCACGCTCCCTTTTGCGCGCACCACCAGAAAATAACACTCTTCCTTAGTTTCAGTCATTCTGAAGAAAGTCGTCATAGACTAATTATTCGTTCATACTTTTACCTTGGTGCAGCGATCTAGGTTAATTGAAAGTGGCCGAAATACCACCCCACCGCGATCTCAACTCTCTTCGGTCCTCCTCATAATGTTCTGATTCGCCCCACACATCGCAGTAAAACCCTCGTGTCAGGGGTGAGTTGGCGCACTCTAAATTTGAATCAGTGAGTCTCAGAGAATCAGTAAAATTCACTGAATTGCAGTCAATGTAGCACCACTGAAAAAAAGTGGAGCTATATTGACTGAAATTCAGTGAATTTTAACTGATTCTCTTAGACACTCACTGATTCAAATTTAGAGTGCAGGATCTCTCATGACGTTGTCCCATGCGACCAGACGGGAAGCTATAGGTCGGAACGAAAGGGATTTGTAACTTACGCTATGGGTGGTAATGAAAAGATATATATTTCTATAAAAATATAGGTTAAAGATGTTCACCCTGCAAACTGTATAATGAACAAGAAAACTCTTTACAGAGTTGATGTTTGAACAGGACCTATCTGTACGATGCTAAAACCACAGCCGCCAAATTTAGCGACTCTCTGACTTGTAAGGACTTTGTCCTACTGACTAGTACGCATCCAGGTTGGATATGGATGAATAGCCTGAACTCCGCAAAATATCTGTGTTTCGTGGGCAGATGTCCTTGCTTGTTGTGAGAAAAGGTAGTTCACATGACAGTTGTTCATTCCCCTATCGTTTCTCCTGTATGACGAAGAATTTGAGCGCATACTTGCTAATAAAACGCGCATCACAATGTAAAAGGAAGTATTCGCGTGAAATTAACAATTCGCAAATTAACTTCATTCCTGGCAGTTCTGACCGGATTGATTGATCCTCTTTCGCCGTGCAAATTTAAAGACTCCAATAAATATTAATTTTCCTGTATCTAATAAAGGTTTTTAAGGAGCTGGCATAGGAGGGCCCCTTGCTTATTACTCATTTAACGAAGTGACTATCCACACGCTAATTCTTACTAGCTTGGTTTTCGTGCGTTCAAGTCTCGCTTTTATTGACATGGGCCTGCTATTAGAACATACCTTTAATCAATATAGCCTATTAAGCCAAAGTTCGATTTACTTGATTAGAGCCCTCCCCGATTTTCGAATTTCATAAAATCTTAGTCTCTTCTTGCGATCTTTGTTAGTCCTCTGACATTCTTTTAAAGAGGGGTATGAATGTCTTTAGATTTTTCTTTCATAAAAACACGGCTAACTCCTCCGTTTTACCACTATATACAGTGAGAAATACATCGGAACTTCTTGTTTACAGAGTCTAATGTTGTTTCTAAATATTTTTAGTGTCAGCAGGAACACCTCAATCAAAACGGTATTCCTCCTTTTTTTATCGCCTGGAGTTTAAACTATGCTAGGACGCTAGCGAGAACATTGATTTTTCTAATAGCAAGTTTTATCGTTAACGGGTTAAATCTGAAACGGTCCAACGCCGTAAAAGAGTGCGCCATCTGGTCGTTATTCGCACCGGCGCACAGCGGCGCTTTGCGCAGGTCAGGAGCGCGGCGGCGGCGGCAGCGCTGCGAGTCTAGGCGAGGCTCCTTGTCATAGCTATCTATGTTTTGCGTGGCCTGGACTGGTGCATGGCGCATGCCGCGTTGCGCGTTTTGTTTTGAGCGCAGGGAGTGGCGGGGAAGTGGCGGAACGCCGGAGTCGGCGTAACGGTTCTGGAGTGTGTGCCCCTTTTATGAGTACACTCGGAGTAATTATGGGAAATGCAGCCGCGAAGAGAAAAAAAATAAAGTAAGAGACGCTCGACGCGCGAATTTCGAATTGAGGAACTGCGTTAGTTTCGCATCCGCGCCGCCCTGCGACCAACACGATGCAATTTTAAGCCGCGCTGGTTTGTTGTGCTTATAAAATAAGAACTTTATTTTGATGCATTTTTTTTTCCTGTGAAAAATGGCGAGATAGAAATGATTGTTTGATGTAAGAGGCGTTAGGAGCTTTGCCTGGTCAATGTGCAGGACATTTTGTGAGTACAGTAAAGTGCATTGAGGTGTAACTTAATTAAACCAAACTTAGCCCGACCATATTATCAACTTAAGTCCTTCCTAAGTCTTCTAAGTTATGCTTAAGTCACGTAAATTCTACCTAAGTCACCCAAGTCCTACCTAAGTAACCAAAGCCCAACCCAAGTCACTTATTCCAACCTAAGTCACTTATTCCAACCTCTGTCACTTAAGTCCAACCTGAGTCACCCAAGGTCAACATGAGTCACATAAGTCTAACCTAGTCTAAGACTTCCAACTCCAACCTAAGCTACCTAAGTCCATCCTAAACCACCCAAGTCCAACCCAAGGCACCGAAGTTCAACCTAAGCCTCTTCAGTCTACCCTAACCTGGCTTTGTCAGTCTAACCCAAACCACTACTTCCGCCTTGCTCGACCGAACCATTTACCCAAACCCTCAACTTTTTCCAAAACCTAATAAGACCTTTCGTTTAACCTTTCCTCTAATTCAAAGTCAGGTGTACTAAACCATAGAAAGAAAACGTCCCCCTCTGCAACCACCTAGATAACGGTGTGTTGCGGTTGCCTACCTTAGCTCGGAATCAGACGGGTGATTGGCTGTTGCCGACCTAAGGTAGGCAACCGCAACGCACCGATGTCTAGGTGGTTACAGGGGAAAGGGGGTGGGGCGGTTTTTTTTCTATGATAGTACGTAAGATCCCCTTTGAGTCGGAACGTTTCCAGGTCGATGCAGAGTCAGATCTATCTTGGCGAAGAATATACTCAACCTCTGATGGACTTTTCGATCACGAAAGCGTTAGCCAACAACCGACCCGCCTCACCCTTTTTTTCCCTCGTAAAAAAAAAATGAAAATTTAGTGACGATCCCTACTGGCCACCCATCATAGCGCCGCGTAGATCCGCGTTCTGCGGTGACAGTGACATAAGCATCGCTTGAAGTCTTCGGAACGGGCAAAAAGTGCGGTCAGCCTAGCGTGAAGAGAGCTAGCCAGTGGCCAGCCTGCCGACAGCCTGGCTGCCAGCTCGGACAGGCGTCCCAGCCGTTGCCAGCCGGATGGCTCGACCAGCATGGCATCCAATCCCCTGTTGCTAGCTCAAGTCCGCGAAGTGAATAATAGGGTTGGAGGATTATGAAACCCTTTGAAAAGTGCGATGCATTGCTACTTCCTCAAAGACGCCCTTAAAGGCACTCTGGGTCAATGCTCTTTGTCGCACTTCCCAACTGAAAACGGAATAGTGAATCACCAAAGGCTAAAAACGCTTTAATGGGTCGGGTAATGTTACTGTATTGAGATTGAAGAAAAGATTCATCGATGATCTGTTTAGGTATCGGCAAAATAAGATTAAATCCATTATAGACTTGTCTGTTTGGTTTAAAGTTTCAATAAAATGTAATTTGATGAAAAAGATCAGGGAAAATCTATCGACGCGTTGGTATAATACGCTTAATTGATTTAGTGGAACATCATATCAAAAATTCATGGTCCACAAAAATCATGACCCCAGCTTCCAGGTATTTCTTATGGAATAAGCAAGGGTCATGATTTTTGTGGCCCTCTGTACCTCTTGCTGTTCAGGATATCTATCTTGGCTTGATATCTGTTGTCCAGCTCCTATTAATATCTCGATTCTCAATCAATATCTCCGATAAAAAATCAATTTGGACCAGGGTGCAATCTGAACTTTTGACCAGTTAAGATAAACGTTTTACCGTTTTAGACTTGAGGCGAAGTTGGTAGGCTTTGACAAGGCTGATTTAGATTAGATTCGACTAGGGTAGGTAAAGTTAGGTTTTACATTAGGCTACAATAACCGATGCTGGCTGTTAGGCTGTACCGATTGACTAGGCCAAATAAAATCTTAACTAAGGTTGAATTCCTGTGACAGACAAGCTTCCAGACATTAAGATAGGACAGATTTCTCTTCAATCTGCCAGGGATTATTTCAGTCGGTCAGCTAATCTACAGAGGACTTTCTACAAATCCCAAGAAGCGTACAGCTTCTATCTGCCTTAGGTGGTCCCATCTACCAAACGCTTGTTTTAAGATGATTAAATCGTTAATCGGATTGACGAAATAGTTTTTTCAATCAAATTATCTGACGCCCTTCTCTCTCGCCATTGGCTCACGTTAAGCTTAACCGATCAGATAAGCTGAAATCACCCGCGGAGAACGGAAAGCACTTTGTCTTTTATTTCTCTAGTTAAAAGTGGAGCCAGGATATTCTAATTTTTACTTTTTCAATGTTCTACTTTCTTTTCTTTCTTTTTTTTTGCTTTTATTCTTCTTAAACTCCTTTCACGCGTCTTAACTGGTCGTAAAAGGATCTACAATAAGTTCTTTATCTGACTTCTGAAATTGGGACTTTTTTTGACAATCGTGAACTTTAATTTCAATGTCTTTAGGCCTTGTCCTGTTGGGTATGGGTTTGAAACGGGAATATATTGTAATTTATCCTTTCTCCGTTGTTTCATCGAGTATTATACATTTTTCGTCGCCTAGCCATTGCAATCTTTAAAATATCAATCTCTATACCTTAAGACTTTATGTATATACACTACACAGCTTGGGACTTCTTTAGATTTTAAGGTCTTGAATTGGCTCACTGGAGACATCAAAATGCGTTTTGACACCTAACTTAGGCGAATTTTGCCGCGGACCTCGCCTTGCGTACGCATCCATGTCATGCGAATCACTTTGCAAAGTTCGACTTTTTTTTGCGTTGACTTGTCGAGACGAATGGGCGGGGCAATGAACGAAGATGCGATCAGTGGATCAAGGCGAACCTCTACTGCAGGCTGGCCAACTGCACAGCTGCTACACATAACAAGGCTACCAACTTGGTTTTCACCAAACCTCTCCGATTTCTAATTTCTTTTCCCCGTTTTGTTGCAGGTGAGTGTCTGCAAGCCGATCTCAATCCAAGTTTGTAAGTAGTTGAATTATCATGGTTTCGCTATGAATAATTTCAACCTCGTGAGTTCACCTTTCAGTGCTAAGCTGAGGGGAGCACTATCGAAGCGAGGCACAAGGCGCCTAACATATCCTCGCATGGAAAGAAAGAGCAGTGGCAGCTAACGCGTTGATATAGCAGGAGCTATCAATTTTAGCAGTCGTCGTAAACTTTTTAGCAGTGTTTGCTAACTTAAGCTGTAGCTACTATTAACTTTAGCAAGGGCAACAAAGTGGGCAAATTTGTCTGTTAAGTTGCCATCGCTAACATTTTAGCTGCTACATCTAACGTTAGCAATTACTGCTAAAAAGTCAGCAATGTTAGCTAAAATTATTTGTACTTGCCATATTAACCCACTACCGCCCAGCAATGCCGTTTCGGAAACAGAATTTTAGAGGATCTTTTTAGTTCAGCACAGTCACAATTTAAAAAATATCACCCCTCTGGAAACCTGAAATTAAATAATGTAGGCATTTTCCAAAGCTTAAAATTGCGTATTTGAATAGGAGAAATCCTTCGAACTTCTCTTAAGCTAAACCTCACTCCAAATACTTTGGAATGTTATGGGTTAATGAACGCGCTAGCTGCCAGTGCAATTTTTTCTCATGTGGTTAATCTATCGTGATCCAAATAATCCAACCTAGATAATGTTAACCTTGGTCAACCTAACGTTCGTAACGTATTGTACGTTAATTTAACTTTGTGAGTTGAAAACAACCTAGGTTAACCTAAGCACATGGTCGACGTAACTTAAATCTTCCTGTCGTAAACCCTTGTATGTCGTTAATACATGCAATAAGGTAGAAGGTGGAACCGGGTGGTAGCCAAGACTTCAGATCTTTAAAATAAACGCAGATTTCTTCTGGAATTCCACTTGTCCTCTATTCATCTGATGTTTTAGAGGAGTCACTCATTTGACGTTTTGCTTCGTGAGGTCACACCTCCTTGAACCGATTACATCGGAATGCAGGCGGTGGAGATAATTTTCAGCTCCTCATCGAAAAAAATAACTTTGAATTCTTAAAATACAGGTTCTTTTCACGCAATCTCTTAATCTAATTTAAATGTATTACTTTTAAAAAGAGCTCTGAAACTTTCTCAAAAATCTCGAGTGAAAGTCTTTCCGACTGCAAGTTAATTTCATTTAAAAATATTAAGACAGGAAACGTTTTTAATTTTTAGAAACGACGAATGAGTGTCGTGCTATCTCGCCGGATCATTTTATTCGTCTTTTATGATTCTTACTTGTTAGAATTGTGAAACGTGAAAATTTTACGGCGAATAAGTTGATTTTTGCTCGTTGGGGATTTCTTTTTGCGAGTGTGTATTTTTAGTGCATGAAAGAACGCCTTTAAAATGTGAACAATTGCGGCGCTGGTTTAAAAAATCCTGCTTCCTTTTGCAGAGCATTAAATTTTTCTGTTTTATTTCTAAACGCGTTCCTCAAAAGTGTGTCGTATATAAAAATAATGCAAAAAAAAAAGTTAATAAGATAATTTTAAAAATATCCACGGGAACGAACCAGCCCAAAATTCCGATACGATACGATAGAAATTTCCGATGGGAATTCATTTCCGATCGGAATTCATCTTCCGTCCTATCGGATTTCCTATAGGAAATCCGATCGGATCTTATTTCCGTTAAAATTACCGATTAACTCTCTGATGGGATTTTATTACTGATCGGATTTCCAGTCGGATTTTTGTCCACTTTTCGGTCTGATCCCATCGTTTTTGATCAAAATTTCCGATCGGGAATCCTATCGGAATTTTGTGCTAGGGAATAATGCTCAAATACATGTATTTACCACTCCCATATCTTGAATAATACGACGAAAAAATCATCCATCGGGCCAATTGAAACAAATCGCTGAAACTTGAAGAATTATTTTGATGTTTAAGGACGACCTTTTTTTATGTGAATGATTTTTTGGAAGTGCTGTTATCTGCGAAAATGTGTTCTTGATTTGACGCCTCGCAAATTCATCCGCCACTCCGCGCCACGCCCGCCGCGGAGGCCACGCCCAAAATGCGATTGAATTTCCGTCCGATTGGCCGCTTTTCCGTGAAAGAAACCGCCAAATTGACGGCCGACAAGTCCGAATAAGTCGAGTTTTCACACCCGTTGAGCGGATATTCAGTCTCTTGACATTGTAAACTCAAATTGGCGTCACTGCCCCTCCTCCGCCATCCAAGCCGCGGCCATGGGTGCAAATTCTGGGAATGCCGCCTAGGTAAACGTTTTCGGAGAATTTTCTTTGAGTCGGCCCGCTTTTCGTCGTCTGTCTATGTCTATGTCTAGGTTATTACATACACTGTTTGAAGTAGTTCTTGTCAAAAGTAATATTTGGATCAGTTTGCCTTATGGAATAATGAAATTCTGTACCAATCATTAGCGTTAAACAGCTAATGAATTAGTGAATATTTTGCTTTGAATCAGTTAATTCAAGTTAAAATTTGTTCTTGAAAACAAACAAATTTGACTAAATTGTATCATAAATTCCACTAATCTGCTCGCTGTTTAATCGGCGCTAATGATTAACGGAATTTTATACTATTTCACATTTAGAATGAATTTATAAAAACAAAAGAGGATTTCCCTCCTTGAAATCTATTGTAAGTAAAAAGGTAACTCTGAAATTAGCCTAAATAAAAAAAAATGATCATTTCAAAAAACACCATTTTGCAAAATTTTGACCCAAAACGTTTTGATTATTCCCTAAAATTAATTTTTTCAAACTTCCTCTGGGCACGAATCGGTTAAGTTAACTGGAGAGCAACTCTTTTTGGATAGCGTTGTAAGGCTTTCGGTCGACTGAAGTTGTCAACGTTGACGAAGAAGGCGCGGCCCAAAAAAATGAACATGGCCACCGAATGGAGGAACGCAGTTCTCTTACTGCAGCAGCCGGTGCAGCGGTGACGTAACGGCTCTGGTGTGGACAATGCCAAGGGGGGGGGTACATCTCACCTGACTGACGGCACGCTCAGGACAACGATTGGCCGATCACAAGACGCCTCTAACATCCGTCCCAACTAACTTCGCACCGGTTTAAGGCGGTTGTGATATTTCAGTTACGTATATACACTAATTTTTTAAGGTAGCATTTTCAATCTTTTAGTTTAAATTTGGTGCTACCCTCCGTCGTCAAGCCGAGCGGAGCGATAGTGATGCGAGGCACAAGGCACCTAACCTAACTTAACCTAGGGTTACCCAACTAAACGGTCGCCAAGCCTGATGCCTCTTACTTATCGGCGCCTGCTCAGGGGCGCCGAGAAGTAAGCGGCATCAGGCTTGGCGACTGCCGAGCGGAGCGATAGCGGAGCGAGGCACAAGGCACTATAT
>Ga0058701_10003783_pt1 | contig 12098 bp, 6 predicted proteins | sample AgamicOrMae_FD_97039 | JGI IMG/M metagenome (GOLD analysis project Ga0058701, IMG submission 97039) | Agave microbial communities from Guanajuato, Mexico - Or.Ma.e | ecosystem: Host-associated > Plants > Phyllosphere > Phylloplane/Leaf | place: Guanajuato, Mexico | collected 2012-06-04 | reverse complement strand
TATATAAACTGTGTATGGAAGTGTTTAATGTAGAAATACCATTACGTTCCTTGAGTTCGAATTATCGATACGTGAAAGTAATCGATGTAATTATCGATGTAAAGGCTCTCGTAATATTGATTGCCACACGGTGTAAATCGAAGTATCGCTTCTCAATCCATCGAATACCCTGACATGTAAACAGCCTGGATAAGATATAATGGAGTCCTCATAAAGAATATCAAACCTGTTCAGCAATCGAATATCTTTCATACATCGATATCCTATGCGAGTTGGTGTTACAGTTTATTTGGGTAATGAATGGTCGAGTCCGATAATGCACTTCAAGAATCTAATATGAACTAACTTTTTATTTCCTCCTTATCACTTTCGCTATTTTCGTATGAAGAAAATATTTTTTTTCATGAAAAGCCAAGGTTGTCGACCCGAGATACAGCGGCGGCGACGATATGTCTAATAATTTTTCAGTAAATAACAATAACTTTAAAAAATATGTCCAGTCGAGATCATTCGTCGCATTCGAATCTAGAGACTTTTTTTCACCAAAAAAATTGGTGTTTTTAATATTTATGCATTTGAATACGAAGGACCTTGCGATAAACCAGATCATTTCAATGGTATTGCCAACATAAATTTCTGGAAACAAAAATTACTTCAATTTGTATGTGTCATGACTTTGGATGTTCACTGAACACAGTATGTTTATTCAAACAATACGGGCGAATAGAAGAGTAGACATGAACTAAACAAACCCCATTTTTTTCAGAATGGGCCAAATTAATTGCTACAAATATTTTTTTACGCATCAACTAGGTAAGAGGTTCACATCAATGAGGGCTTTGTAAGAAACCTGAATAATTCGCGTACCTTGATACCGGTAATCCAAATGTTTTAGACGAAGCTACTACTGTTATAACAAGTTTTAGCGAGGCTAAAACAATAACAGCCATTAAGTAATGAAAGAAATTTGAGAAATGTTCACGGGTTCCTAATGATCTTAAAGGCCATGCCCTAACCAAAATCTCAAACGTATTTTTCAAATGAGCCTTCAAAAGATTTGTTTTTTTCTCTGAAACACTTGACTGACTAGACTTTGCCTACTCATTAATGGTGAAAACCACGTCGGGAGATTAATTTGTTGATAATAAGCACAAAATTCTTCATGCAATTCACATAAAAACTAACCCCACTCTTAGGTAGTCCCACACCTGTTTTGGGTACGAAGGAGAAACAGAGAAAGGGCATAATTTGGTTATTTTCGAAGATAAACATATCAACAACCATATCAATGAAAAGGTTTCGTCGAGACCTTTCCATTGATATGGTTATTCGTAGGGGTATCTTTAAAAATAACCAAATCACGCTCTTCCCCTGTTTTACCTACATACCTAAAACAGGCGTTAATTTTTAGTGTTTAACAAGCAATAACGTGGACTACTGGTACTCATTCACTTTAACTTAAAGATCTTTGTGTTTAATAGACTATTTTTGTGTTATGTTCTGCATTACACCTACATTCTTTAAAGTCCTTTTAAGGCGACCTAAACTCGACGGGGATATTTGCTTATTAATTGGTAATTGTTGGTCATCTACGCTAGTGTCTCATCAACGTCGCATTATATTGAAGTGATAGTAAGTATTGGTTCGAAATTGCTTTTAAGTAACCGAAATAAATACAGCAGAAAAAAAAAGTGCATAACCTAAAACAGACTTTACTCGCCGTCCGGCAACATTGTGCGTGAGCCTGCACTAACATGTTTCGGCTTGCACCATTCCTTTAGCTGACACTGCGGTTGAAAACAATGCTTAAAATAAGTATAAAAAAAAAGGAGCTCCCCAGCTCATATCCCGTATGCAGAAATCACTAATCCTTGAGGAGTTTACACTGTAAATTGAAAGGTTGTATTATCTACCTCTTGAGTTCGACCTTTCGTCGCTAAGACGAGTGGATCAACCGCGCAGCGAGGCACAAGACACGCAAATAACCTAGGTTAACCTAATCTAATATTCGCCAAGTTTGCGGATCGAATCTTGATATTGGCAGTCGTTATTCTTTTCCTAGATTTTAAGATAAAGTAACAATGATGTAAAAGTATACTTTTAAGGATGTTTCGTCGAGATAAAGGATGCCGATAACTGGCTCTTTTTATTAATCAGAAATCCAGCTAAGATGGTATAACACGCACCTGACTACTAAAAATGAATGGTCACCGTCCTTTTTCGAGTTTTAAGAATTCAAAGATAGCAAGAAACACGTGGCGTTCGTTATAGGGACGTGTACCAAAATATTGAAGTTTTTTATATTTTACAAAAAAAAAATGCTCGATAAGTTTGTTTAAAGAACGTTCCAAAGGATTGATCGATTCAAGATAAACAAATTGAGACTATTAGAACAGTATTTTACCGTCGTTTTACAAAAATATTTGATAAAAACCTCTGATAATAGAAGAAGAAAAAAAGAGAAATATGAGTCAGTCTATCTTGTTTATTTGAATGTTACAGTTTACCTTGCTCTTCAACCTTTTAAACACAGTTTTCTCATTTTTTTGTACAACTTGTTTATGAATTTGACTAGCTTAGTCGACGAAACATCCTTAAAAATTATAAAATACGAGTATAAAGTTAAAATGGTTTGCATGGATAAGCAGGTCAATTTGGTCACCGAGAAATTATTTTCCACCAAAGCGTTCGAAATTTTATCGCCAATGAAACAGAAACATGTTCCACATGAAAAAAGGGCCTGATTTCGGGAGTCACCTTTATAAATAAGACAATAATCTCTCCATGCATCTTTTAATAAGGTCTGATAAAATTTTTGGAGCACGTCGTAAAGATTAAGAACTGATGCGTTAAGCGTTTTGTCCTCTGTCTGTCGGCCGACGAATTTTGAAACAAAATTTTTGAATAAAGCGCTAGTTTCATGTTTTTTTACAGCGAGGAAAAAAAAGCGCTCTAAAGAACATTGACGTTAACACCAAAATATACAGTTTGCGATGAGTACCTTTCTTGCATACAAGCCAAGGGTCCGCTACTAACTTTTCCGACTATTACTAAACAAATATCACTCTAAAATCAGAATATTAAGTCAACCTCTCAACCAATCAATGACAATTCTACAATGAGAACATTTAAACACGAGAGAGGTACATCTAAACGCAATGATAAAAGGGTGTTGCTATTGACCCGACATGTACTAACATAGGGAGTCTTGAACGCACGGAACCCAACCTAATACATTTGAAATGGGACAGTAGAGTCAATAGACACTCCCTAATAAAATCTGGAGCAACTTTAAGAATAAATTATCCGATTTATTTATTATTTTTTATTTATTTTCTTATTTTCTTTTTAGCCCCCTACTTTTCTTTCCATTTTCAAGTGGCTGCTTTGAAGGGGCTCTTTTGCGACAATTGAGTAAAATTAAGTACATTTTAGCTTTCAAAACTTCAGAAATGTTATGACCTATGAGTATTTTACAGTGTTTTGAACGTTTCATTTTCCACCCTGGTTGACCCTTTTGAGATATTAAGAATAATTAATAGAACAAAAATGCGTATAAGCATAGGTTGACCTGGGGAAGGTTAAGTGCTTGAAGTCTTGTTCCCCCCAAAAGTGCCTTGTGCCACGCTTCGCTCTGGCTCCGCTCAGATGTCGTCAATCCGCATGCCACTTTTATCGGCAGCAATGCTGCCGCGCCGAGAAGAGGCGGGTTCAGGTTTAAAGAACAGCTAGATTTCGTTCAATACGGTTATTTCGAATGCCTTGTGTATCGCTCCGTTAAAACTCCACTCAGCTGGGCGACGACAGGACACAAGATATCGTAAATTCCATCTTTAATAATCACGATCTAAGCATCGATAGTTAACTTACCTTACACCTGCCTTTCCAGTCGTGCAGTAATCCATTTAAGAACACTCACTACCAAAACACAACACACCGTACACCTATTTAAGGTCATTCCACTGGACAGAGTGAGCAGGTCACTTTTATCAAATTTAGATTAGTGGTATGAAAAATGTATGCTTCACTTGTGTGAGAAAACGCCATCCAACGGCCACGTGGGCCCCAGAGGTATGAGAACCGTCCAGGCGGCGTCGGCGACGGCGCCAAAAGATCGACCCGCGAAACGTGGTCCTCTTTCTTCGAAGTCACGGCATGGACTGACAAGAACGGCGAGCGGCGAGCGGACCTCGCCTCGCGGCGCTTGCTTCGAGCAGTCAGTCGCTCTCTATGGAGGGAGTTATTGATGCTGCGAGCTGTGAGGCGCGGACCAGCCAGTCACGGCCCTGCGATGCGCCTTGCGCCACTCTTCGTTAATTTCCGAGCTCGTGTTTTAATTTACGTCGCTGACCACGCTGACCGGAGCGAGGCAAAAGCCACGTCACCTAACTTCACCTCGGTTAACCTAACCTATCTTAGCCTAGATTAACCTAGCTTAACTTAAAACCTATTATAGGTTGACCCAACCTTACATTAGTTAACGTAACGCAGTCTAACATGGGCTAACTTAACCTAGGTGAACCCACTACCGTCCAGCGATGTCGTTCGGAAACAATAAAAAATATTTTAAAGGATCTTTTTTAGTTCAGTATTGTCAAAATTAAAAAAAATATCACCCCTCTGGAAGCCTGATACTTAATGATTTAGGCATTTTCCAAAGCTTAAAATTGCGTAATTTAATGAGAAAAATACTTCAAATTTCTCTTAAGCTAAATTTCACTTCAAATACTTTGGGCTGTTATGGGTGAACCTAACTTTGGTTCACCAAACCTACCTAAATCTTGGTTAACCTACCCTCCCTTAAATTAAAAGCTAATATAGGTTGACCTCACCTAACCTTGGTTAACCTTACCTAGCCTTAGTTTAACCTAACTTGACCTAGGTTGACATTACTTAACCTTAATTAACTTCGGTCAACTTAACTTCACCTAGATTAACCTAAACTACGTAAACCAAATCAAATTTAGTTTGTCCTAACTTGGATTAACCTAATTTAGGTTAACCTTACCTAAGTTAACCCAAGCAAAGAAATGCCAAGTGATCGTCACATATAATCTGTTGGCGGGCTGCTGTTGTCAGCAACATCAGGGATTGGGGAGAGTATAGTGAAGCGAGTACAGGGCACTTTTAAGCAGAACAAGACGCATAAGACGCTACATGAATTAGCTTAAAATTGAGATGAGTTTGAAGAGATTAACCTATCTCGTTTTTGAGCGATAATATTTTGTTTTATTTACTGTATCCTGGATAACGTAGCTTTCTATCAATAAGGAAAACATTGAAAATGCTGTTCCCTGTTACAGTATTTTGACTGTAATAAATGTAGTGACGTTTTAGTTTCGGTTTAATTGGCAATGAGCTCCGGAACTTCTTGAAACATAGTATCCTTTTAATAGACCGAGTTCGATCAACTGACAAGTTCTATCCAACTTCACAACGATTAGAAGTATTTGATGTTACTTCGCTAAAAAATCTATGAAAATATACATCTCTACCCAACTATTTTCTCTACGTATATGTTTTTCATTTATTTTAGACGCCAAATTTCACATGCTTGAAAACCCTGTGAAAATCGATTCTTCATTCGTTCACGCAAAATTAAAGAAAATAACGCAAATAGTGAATCCTGAAAGGATTTCGGACCTTATTTCTAGATTACGAATCAACGTAATCGTAATCGGTAGCAAATTGTAAATGAGTAGTGAAGTACCTACATGACTGATGAATACTTAAAAGGGTAAACAATCAAACCCACGACGGGTCCAATTTCTAAATTGACTTTTGGGGCTTCAAGGTTACCAACCCTGCGTTTGATTTTTCTAATTTTTCAAAATTAGAAAAGTTTAGTAATAATTCATATAAAGGTTCCTTTCGATTGATGTGACGCATCACAAGAGCCCCACATCCTTTCAATTGAAGCGTTAGCGATTATTCGGTTGGCATTACTGGGTCAATCTGAATCGGTGAATCAGCCAGTACAGTATGCCAAATTTGTTTCCGACTTCTTATGAGTCAATAATGAATCCCTAGAAATTGGCGCTTGTTCAAAATGACTTTCTTTGAAAAAAGCGCTTCTTTCGTAGAAGTTACCCATGATGCTACTACGAGATCGTGTTACATAACATTTCGTTAAAATGCAAGTTTATGCAGTCCAGGCTATTTTCACACGCTTGTTGCTATCTTCGCACGCTATTTCATTCTGCGCATAAGTGCAGTTTCATTAAAGACAATTTGGACGCTCATAAGCTCAATGATTTCAAAGAACTGGGTAATCCCTGTTTTCCTAATTGAATGTAATGGCTGTAACAAATCAATCGACAAATAATGCTATGCTAGCGAGATTATTTCAAAAGCTACAATCTGAGTTTTATGTTATCATTTCTAACATTTGTTTTCTACTCTAGTTCAGGCTGTCACAACGTCATGGGAGGATTAAGGCGTAGATTATGCACTTTGTTCCTCGCTATAATAACGTTCCACTCGAAAGTCGCCAGACCTCACTGTTTGGGTGCAATAGCGACACCGCTTAGCGACAATATCAAAAATTAACCCACATCAGCCCAAGTATTTGAAGTGAAATTCAGCTAAAGAGAAATTCTAAGGATTTTTTTACATTAGGGTCATTCCACGCCAACTCGCAAGGCAGTTGCAGCGACCCCCTCCTATTTCACTCGTATGTTGCTTAAATGTCTTCTTTTGATGAAAAATGAAGGCCTGCGAAGTCGTTTTGCGATAGAATGAAGCCTTGCACCCCCGCGAACAAGGTCGAATTTTACGGAAAAAAATCGTTTTTTTTCCGACTTTTTCTCCGTTCTTTGCTAATATCTCCGAAGTTTTTCAACCGATTTTGCTCCTCTAGGTCACAATGTGTTCAGGACAATCCAACAAACAATTCCTTTAAAAAAATGAAAAAAAAATCACAAATCGAAAACTTGCCGAAAAGCACACAGCTTGCGTGTTTTACTGCAAACTATGGCCCCTAATTTGGCGAAACCAAAAAGGGGCACAACCACGCAAATGCAACGTTATTTCAGGGACCTTCTGGAACATTTCCCGACCTCGAACGTTAAAATCGGAGGTACAGCTTGCAAAATATGTCAAATTTAGCATTTTTGGGCGTTTTTCGTAGTAAAATCGTTAAAACACAAGATATTTGACTTTTTAAAAAAGGGAATTGTTTGTTGGAATGTCCTGAACACAATGCAACCTAAAGGCGCAAAATCGGTTGAAAAACTTCGGAGATATCAAAAAACGGACAAAAAGTCGGAAAACTCGATTTTTTGCGTAAAATTCGACTTTGTTTGCGGGGGTGCAAGGCTTCATTTTATCGCAAAACGACTTGGCAGGCCTTCTTTTTTCATCGAAAGAAGTCATTTAAGCAACATACGAGTGAAATCGGAGGGGGTCATTGCAACTGCCTGGTGAGTTGGCGTGGACCCATTAAAATACGAAATTTTAAGCTTGGAAAAAAATGCCTAAATTAATAAATTTTAAGTTTCTAGAGGTGTGATATTTTTTAAATTGTGACAATTCTGCACTAAAAAGACCCTTTAAAAAAATATTTTTCCGAACGGCATCGCTGGGCGGTAATGGGTTAACTTAGGCGCTCTGAGCCGTGCTTCCCTTGGGTTGGCGATACCAGACTGAAGATTGGCATAAAATGCAATCTCGAAAATTAATAGGTACCATTATTTTGCAGATAAATTTCGTGCAACATGATTAATCTGAAATAGGTTTACGAGGGTACATTTTTTCGCATGAATTTCGGGATGAGACTCGATAAGGCGACTAGTTTGTTTCCTGGTTTTCGCGAATCCGGCGAGACTTGATTGATCCTTGAAAGCAAAGTAAATACCAAAAAATAACGTTATTTAGTTCGATATACTTTGAGTGAGACCGCCTAACCCTTGGTGTCGGTTCCTCAAGTCCAAGTGATTAGTCATCCAAAATTGAGGCATAAATTTCTCATAACGATGAGGTAATAAATGGTCACCCTCTGGACGCTCAGATCACAGCTCTCATTATAAATCGACTATACAACAAAGAATCACGATAAGTGGATACACCACGATATCAAAACCATTACTGGATGCGCTCGTCAGGTTAAAGCTTGGGTTGGTTTTGGTTGGGTTAAGCGAGCTTGAACGGAGTTAGATCAGTAATTTCAGATCGGATAAAGCTCAATTAATCTAGCTTGAATTAGGCTAGTTCAGGAAAGTTTGGTTTAATACAATCATGTGGAATGAATCCAAATTAAGTGAATTGAGTTTAAGTCACGCTGTAGATGAGGTTAGGATGCAGTTAGATTAGTTGATTTTAGGTTAAGTTAGGTAAGGTTATGTTAGGGTACATCACTGATAAAAAGAATTCTTGTTTCGGGAAGACTTGTACCCATTTTGGGGTGAAGGGAAAACGGGACCATGATCATTTTCATTTTTTATTTTTTTTAGATAGGCCCACAAACAGCCATACCAATCGAAAGAGCTCGGCGAGAGCTTCGATATGGCTGTTGATGGACCTATCTTGAAATTTAATGAAACCACGACATGGTCCCATTTAACCTTCACTCTAAAATGGGGTATAGGTGTTCCCAAAACAGGAACTTTTTTTACCAGTGACGAGGTTAAGTAAGGTTAGGTTAGGTTAGGTTAAGTTACTTCAGGTCAAGTGGTTGAGGAGCCGTGCATATTATGTGTCCTATTTTAGGCAACCTTTCATCCCCTGCCCTAAAACGCAGTTTAATCCCGCAAGATTAAAGCAACGCAAGACCGTGCTTTAACCTTGCCCTTCCCTCCCTCTAACAAATCGCGTGGTGTATGTGCGGTCCCTGAAGTGAAGTGAGGTTAACAAAAGTATGGCACAGGTTAGGTTAAGTTGCATTTCCTCGAACAGACATGAGTCGAGTTCCGCCTCCAGCTGATGCCGTAGTGACTTGGGTGGTAAGGACTAGAATTACACAACAATGAGTAACGCCAAGTGCAGAGTAGCGGATTGCGAGGAAGGGGGTCGCTTATCACAAAGCACCGGTCTGTATCTTCACTGCACTGAAATTGACACGTCTAACAAGTGACTGTGAGTCACCGCCTTGCCGATCTCTCGGCTACCTGCGGAAACAGTAGCTTTGGCGCATGAGAGGACCTATCATGTTTGGCGCCACTGCCACGAGCTGCAGACATAGATTGCTCATAGAGAGATATACAAGGCGTAAGACCATTATTTCCAGCTACAGTTTGCGTACAAATTTCAAGGGAATCGCTTATCTATCTACCTGCTAATTTCGTCCTGATTCCAGGAAAAAAAAATTAAATGGGGTGGTATTTGCCCTCATAAATCTTCGAAAACCGGGTATTTTCATTATCAATATCGCCCAATGGTAAACTCTTTTTTTGATCCTAACATTGAGAAAAATAGTCAAATTAAATGATTTTAGATTTTTTTTTTAAATAGAGACCTTTTTTTATTATTTTCTTTTAGATGTGAGAATTTTTCATTATAACTGGGAAAATAATTCTTGGTCAACATTTCAGTTTTCGAAAAACTTCCTATATAAGAACGGTGTGAAATAAGTGTCGCTTTTAAAATAAAGGATTTGACTATATCTAAAAATGAAAATTGGCTTTTTGATCCAAGTCTTATGTGTGATAATGTAAAAATCAGCTGATTGGGTATTTCCTATAATATACTGTGCATAGTGTGGTGGATAATGCACATTATAAAGGGAGACTTTTCTACTTCTTGTGTTCTACCTTTTGTCAAGCCGACCGGCACAAGGCGCAAAGCATGTAATTTAACCTAAACTGCAAGAAGATTTTAAAGTAGTGTTGTGGGCGGGGTGATGTTGGTCGGGTTGCCTACCTAAAGGTACATAATGTTCGTCGGCAAAGGTTCTTGTCGAGTAATTTTTGCGGCAGCCGAGCGGAGCGGGAGCAAAGCAAGGCATGTAAGCGCGTAACTCGTTGAAAGTCATGAGACTTACGATGATGATAGGTTAGGTTAAGTTTGGTTAGGTTAGATGCCCTGCGCCTCGCTTCGCCCGACTTGGCGACGACAGGCAGAGCAGATGTTGTAGATGTGTAACCGAGTATATACTGTAGTTCATAGGAGCTTTCGTCTTAAATACAAACGAAGCTGTGAGGCGTTATTGTTTCAAAAAGCGATTAGTCTTAAAGGATAATGTTGTCTTAAGAATGCAAAGCAGTGAGTAAGTATGCAACGGGCGGCGGAAGACTCTCATCAGAGACGAAATATTTGAGCAGTGAGTACGTGCGGTGTGGTCCGAGGAGAATGTGTTTTCTTTGCAGACAGCCCGTCCCCGTCCGTCGCTGCTCTATGGAATCATTAGAGGAAGTCGCCGCAGACGAACAAAGTGGAGTTTATTCAGGAAGTTAGCGATTACACTGAATAGAGACGCTCAAAAGCGGTCATTAATCGGAAGGCGGTGCTCGAATCGCAAAGATTCGCGGGCGCGGGAAATTCAAACAGGTTCCCACAAGGGCGATACCTCAGCGAGCACCTGAGACGCATTCCGCTCTCTATGGTGAATCATTCTTGAAGGGATGAGAAATTTGTCGGAAGGAATTTAAAGCGTGACATCGTCCCCCTCCGAGCGGCTTGAGAATTCACTCACAAAGAGTGTCACGCGATAATAAATTTCCATGACTTATTTTGATTATATCACGCGAAATATATTTTTTTTTATTTAGCTTGAATTTCCTAGGCTTTTGTATGGTCACTTAGTTCTCCAATGCCATATTTTTTAAACAAGCCTGCCTTTTTAACCGGTAAAGATAACCACGTCATGAATCCCATATTCTAATGGTCGGCTCTAGAAAAAACCACAACATTCCGACATATGCTGGTTAACATTAATGGTTTCAAATTTGGTCGCGATTTAAATTCACAAAATCAAGAAATCTTGTAACACTGCTCATCATGCTCACTGATTTTCAGGGATTCAGCTCTTTTTCGGACCTCAAGGTCTTATGATTATGGTCTAATAAGAATATTTTAGACTAAAACTTTTCCCTAAATTTTTCCTTTAAATCGAATTCAGTGGACTTGTTTTTGTATGCAACATGACAATAAAAAAAATCCCTTCCAGATCATATGTACCAAAATTCAATACTTGATCATTTTCAAAATAAGGTCTGAGCTGCATGTATAGACGAAAAGTCCGTATAGCTACTCAACATGGGTCTAAAAAGTATAAAACCTTTGTAAGCAGAGGGAGAGGTTTAAAGAGATACGGTCTAGTTTACACAGGATGAAGAGGGTGGAGAAATGGTAGCGTGGTGGAAAGAGGGGCTCAAAATTACCCTAAGAATGGTTTCCGCTGTTTATGGACGAACCCAAACGAGGTTTTACTCTAAATGCATTGAACAATTTTGAAAGTGAATAATCTGAAAAATTATCCACCCTCTCTGATGGTGAGTCTTCATATTCAATATTCGGCCATTTCGAATGAGTCAAAGCACTTTTTAGTGCATTTTTTAGTTCTATTCGCACGCCTTTGACAAGCACACGTTTACATGGGGAGACGAAGAAGACTTTCCCAGTCTTCTTGGGGAAGACTTCAACGCTCGTTACAGTGATGTCACAACTCCGATATTCAAATTCCCTGACATATCCCTGACTCTTTCTTCGAATTTCCCTGGTATTTTCAGCCGGTCAATAATTACAGTTTATGATTTTGAAGAAGCAGGGATTTTTTTCCGCAACACCTCGTTTTCCCTGACATTTCCATTCTAATCGGTTTTTCCTGACTTTTCCGTCATTTCCCTGACCACTTTGTTTATTCCCTGATCCAGGATTTCCCTGATTTTCCGATCTTGAGGGAGCGTCAAGATGGCTGAATGTATTTTGTGTGGGAGTTTTCCTGAGAATACATACAAAAAAAATCCTGTTTCGGGTCCGTTTGACCCAAAACAGGAGACGCAATCCCGAATGGCAAAAAAATAACGTCGCTAGCTGTGTTTTTATTTCAATTTTATTTTTGGACAAAGTTGCGTTTTTGAGGGTGGAAAATAAATAGTAGACTTATTTGAACATTTCTTATCCTTAAAATCGTAATTTAGTTAAAAAAAAAAAAAAAAAAAAAC
>Ga0058701_10003781_pt1 | contig 12100 bp, 6 predicted proteins | sample AgamicOrMae_FD_97039 | JGI IMG/M metagenome (GOLD analysis project Ga0058701, IMG submission 97039) | Agave microbial communities from Guanajuato, Mexico - Or.Ma.e | ecosystem: Host-associated > Plants > Phyllosphere > Phylloplane/Leaf | place: Guanajuato, Mexico | collected 2012-06-04 | reverse complement strand
TCGCTCGACAAAGTGCATGCCCGCGACTCAGCCGCGCGACTCAGTCGCGCGACAAAGTCGCCTCGTGTGAAGGGGCCCTAAGAATTGTCTCCTGTATAAACAAGTCCTACAAAAAAAGTTTTCGGTTGAGTATTCATGCAGACGTTTTTAAAACAATCAAGGGAGAGTTCTAAATCACTTCTGAACGACGCAAATTCGGTTATCGACGCAATTTGATAAGGACAAAAGAGGAGATATCGGAGGCGGAAGGAGAGAGAAGGCAGCTGCCCATCAGCGCACCTGGCCGCCCGGCCCGATCTAACCCGCCCGGGCCCAGGGCTGTCGCGTGCCTAAGGGAACATCTGCCCTGCGAGACTGGCGGCCCTCGTCTCGTCGACGGGACGGAGTTTGAGAGACCGCCAAGAAGCGGAGGAGTGGAGACCGTTTTCGAAAATAGAGATCCCGTCGCCGACATCCGGAAAGGTTGCGACGGTCTCCGTCGGGGCCACGGAAACAGTCCCCTCCACTGTGTCTGTCTCTGTCTTATGCGAAGAGCTGCTGTGAGAGCGAAAGAGACGAAGCATTGGGGGACTGTTGCTGAACGCGGCCCAAGACGATCGGCTCTCGGCTGCATCCGGTCGGTGGACTGATGGAAAGTAGAGGGAGTCTCATGCGTGATCACGAACGGCAACAAAGTGAAAACTAGGTAACACTTAAACCGTTCTGCCTTATTGTTTACGAACAGTAAAAACTAACGCTTGTTTTAGGTAGTCCTGTATTTATTTAGGGTACGGAAGTAGAAGGGAAGAGCGTAATTTTGCTATTTCTAAAGATGAACCAATCGACAATTATATCAATGAAAATGTCTCGTCGAGAGCTTTCAATTGATATGGTTATAGATAAGGCTATCTCCAAAAATATCCATTTAACGCTTTTCCCCTGTTGTATCGCACGGACTGCCTATTTAACCGACAGTCCATTTTAGATACATTCAAGTCTTTTTAGAACCAAAGTGGATTTATAAACGAACGTGCCTTGAAGTCTTCCAAAAGTAAAACATGCCTTAGTACCGCACACGTGCCTTAACAACGTTTTTTTAATGTTGTGGTATGCAAATTGTGGCAGTCTTATCCTTTTTAACTTACACTATTTTCCGCTTAAGAACCCTTGAAACAACTGGCTCACCCTCTTTATTTTAAAAAGTAACAATCACTATAAACTTATTTTGTAAAATTACTATGCATATAAGTCCTACCCAACCGCGATAATATGTGATATTACTCTAAAATATATATACTTTTTAAATCAAGGTTGTTAAAATTAAAAAATGATATCTTTATTTAATGAAGACATTTTTAAAAATAAATCCGATAAGACGAGGTATTCCGATATTGCGTCATATTCAGTAATTGCACGCGAGTCTATGGCCAATATGTACGATGTGACCTTGATGTATTCAACACCTGGGCGTTCTTTAGACATTCAAATGTATTCAATGCAATCGAAAGCAATTCAAGTAACCCTATCGAATCCCTCTTTTAGTCCTTCCGTCAAACTCTCGTTTAGTCAATCGATTAAACCTGAAAATAAGTTTGGTTAATAATGAAAATAAGTTACATGGAGTGCCTTCCATGTAACATTGGGCACTGAAAACTAACTAGCGTATAAGGTTATTTTATCTCTAATTACCGAGTAATTAGTAAATTGGGCAGTATGTTTTAAAGTATGAATGAAAGCTGTTTTGGGGTTTAAGTACCACAGGCTAGTTGTCATGATAGGCCTGCAATAACCATATCAAATAAGAAGGTTCGACGGGGGCGTTTATTGATAGGGTAATTCGTCGGTCATAACCGACACGCGTGCAGGCCTGTTTAACCTTCATAATCAGAGATGTATTTAGCTAAAGTAAGGGTTTGATTTTTCTCTGTACTTAAAACTGCGTTTTTCGGAGCGGAATAGAAATATTTTTTTGTTCAAAAAGATATAAACAGAAAATGGAAAGAGCCTAAATTACTATATTAAATCTAGACAACCTTCACTTTTTATTTTGGTTGCGTCTGTTGAACCAGCCACGCATTACTATTGTAGACTTCAACCCTAGCGCAAATTACAAGAACGCAATTATATAGGGTATTATAATTGCCCTATATAATTATATAGGGTATTTATATAGGATATTATAATAATTTATTGGGTAGACTTAAATGCTCGTGAAAAAGGCTTGAATAAATTTTAAATGGACCGGACGGGTGAACAGCCACTTCCTTTTATTTGAAAAGGTAAAAATATTTTGGATATTTTGCTAAGCATCCACTATATTTATATTCGTACGTATTGTATTATTTTTCGGAGAGTACGGAGGGGTCGTCCATAGACTACGTTACCCTTAAATAATGGGGTAAAACGAAAGGTTACGCCCAAGGAGGCAGGGTGAGAGGTCACGGGGAGGAACGGGTTCAAGAATTGGTCCAACGAAGGATACAAAGTTTATGGACGGCCCCTGAATATCGAAAACCGCTCAGTTTACCTTTACTTTTTAGGATGCTAAATGGTAATAATCATCCTTGAAATGTAAGGAAAATAATTCATAGTGCTCAGAAAAATCGGTTTTATGTTTAAAAAAAAATATTGTAAGGGAGAGGCGGGCGGGTGGTGTACCAACTTCACGACTGCAGAACGAAGCTAATTCGTATGTTTGATCGGTATATGAGTCAGTTTCGGACAGTCGCTGCGGCGAAATCACCTGCGAAAGTCAATGTCCCATTGAGAAATTAGCGCGTGATTGCTATGACACCCGATCAAGTCACGCCTCCAGTCACGCGCTGATAATATGAGCGAGGAATCTTGTAAAACTTACCTGTTTTGACTGACGTGAGACACGCTAAATAACACGCGTGGCTTGGTTAGTTTTCGCGATAGGCGCATATCAATAAAAACCTCACACCGAAACCACATGTAAAACGTGGCTATAAGTAAGGTTATCTCGAAAACAGGAGCACGACTTTACCCCGTTTGTACTAAACATCAGGTAGTGTTAAGACAACCAGAGCTGGCACCTCTTATCAGCGTATTCTTGGTCTTATAAAATTAGAAACTGAAGTACTGCACTACCTTCTCAAAATTTTAAAGGTTGTATTTTCTGCTTAAGCTTTCCTTAGACTATGAGGACCAACGAAATAACATCGCCTTTTTTTACGGAGGAAATGACTTTGTTGCCTCAACAAAACGTTTTGTTTTTATGGTTAACCACAATTTTTGTGGTCACAATTTCACTTGTTACGGCAACAACTGTAATTGTTTTGGTGGGAATTTGTATTTTTACAACCGATATTGTCACCACAACAATTCTGGTAAGCTATATTAACAAAACATTTTGTTGGGGCAACAAAATCATTTTCTCCGTGAAGTTCCTTGTGCCTCTCTTCGTTATCGCTTTGCTCGACTTTTGTAAGCCTGATCAATGGCATCGGACTTATACGCTAAGGTTAACTTAGGTTTGATTAGGTTAACTTAGGTTAGGTTTCGTGCCTTGTGCCTCGCTCCGCTGTCGCTCGCCTTGTTGTGGCAACAAAGTGATTCTCTGAGGTGGCAAAATCAGCCTTGAAATTTATGGTGCAAAGCACCCAAAGAGATCGTCGCCTTGACCTGCCTGTTGCATCATGCATCACGGGGTAGCCTATCTTGTAGATATTTTTGCACTACTCGGTGATTCTCCTTGGATTAAGTTTATCCGTATCATACCAACAATAGAGCGAAATAAATCAACACATAAGTGCAAAATCTTGAAAAATGAAGAGTTAATAATAGCGAAATGGACCGTTTGAACAGGGAACATTGCCAAATTTTAACTAGTAAAATTTGGCTTTCAACATTATATACAATTCCCCCCCCCAAAAAAAAGTTACTTAAATGTAAATTGTTGAGTTTTTAGGACTTAATTCGGGGAACCCTCACGCCAATTAATTTGTTTAGGACCAGGACTCTCTATTGCAAGGTTTCGAACACTCTAATTTAGGATAATTTTCTTTATTTTTTGGGAAGAGGGGATGAAGTATAGCTATGCATTCCGTTCGCTTTTATCATTGGCGGAATTTTCATCGAATGCACTCGAATAGTAAATTACTAGTGTAGAATGGCCTGCAAAGCTGAATTATCCGCGAATATCTTCAGCAGCTACCTCTGCATACCGGTGGTATTTAGAATTCGCGGTCCGCGGCTTATATTTGTGCACAAGCAGCCAAGCAAGACGCCGCTTTAATTTCTAGTTAAATTTCTTAAGGGTTTGGCACAGAAATTCGCCAATTGCAAATGATCCGTCATATAAAAATGTAATAACTTCATAATTAAGACGGGTTAGCTGTCATAAGCGCCTAAAACCACAAGCGCCAACCCCGCAAGCGCCAATCCGTAACCGCCAAACGAGAAAAGTCGCAAACGCCAAAGGTCTTAACCGCAATACTAACCTTGCCTAACCTAACTTACCCTAACCTAACTTAACCTAGCCCAACTTAACCTAACCTAACTTGACCTATCCTATACGAACTTTGGCGACTTTTCTCGTTTGGCGGTTACGGACTGGCGCTTGCGGCGTTGGCGCTTGTGGTTTTTGGCGCTATCGAATGCCCCCCATTAAGACTATTTAAAAGAAATATTTCTCTCAGCTACCATAGTCTTCTGAAAATCGATCTTCAGAAAATTTCTCGACAACTAATTGTCGTATTTCACTGATCTAGGCCGCGATTGAGCCCCAAAACCAGCGTGGCTTACTGTTTTGATCCGTTTAAAAGGCTGCGCCTTTATAAGGCGTGACTTCTTTTCATGAGCTGCTAATTCATTTTCGAATAGCGGATCACCAAGTGGCTGCCAGCTCGTCTGGGCGGCGCGCCGGCGACGCCGGGCCGCGATGGCAGCGCGCTGAGTTCACATCGGATGGGCCCCGCGAAGCCATTGCGCGGCCGAGCCGTGCCGAGCAGGGCCGGGCCGTGCCGAGCATAGCCGCGGCGCGGTACTCACCGACGACACGACGTGGGTGGAGAGAGGGGAGGGGAGGGGCCCGCTATTGCCCGCGCGCGCCCGTGCGGGCCGCGGGCTGCGGGCCGCCGGCCTCTGAACTGTGACGTCTTTCCTGTTGCAAGCAAAAACGGCCTCAAGGTGACATCGCATCTACTCTGGAAATTCTTGGAGCAGTCTGAAATTTTTGTTAATCACGGCGGCATTACTGATCGAGACAGAAATTCTTTTCCGCAATAATTAAGGGAAATAATAGACAGGGGGAAACTTAATTTCTCTAAATTATCTGGGGCTAACTTCAAATCTTCTTTATTTATGAACTCATTGTATTGTATTCCCTTTTTTGGTATAGTTCAACCCACTAATAGCGACACCCGCTTATAACGACACACCGCTTATAACGACACTCTTGTTTGGGTTACCGATATGCCGCAGTATATGTTATCGCTTATAATGACACATCGCTTATAACAACACTTTCACAAGTTGGGGTTTCGCTGTAAACGGATTTCATTGTATCATCTTTGAGAAACTTTCACGGTTAGAGCTGTCGTTTTTGAATGCGTCGACATTAAGTCATTTTGTCCGCAATCCTCCAATATTGCCAAATTTTAGAAATATGCATCTTTAAAAAATAGAAATATGTATCTTTAAATAAAAAAAAACGCGCGCAATTATGTAACGGCGTTACGTAATAGCGTACGGCCCCCACCCCTAAACAAAAACGTTACGGTAACGCTGTTTATAGGGGTGGAGGTTCACGTCAGCGTTACGCCCCTTACAGGAGGTATGGGGGGAAGCGTTACAAAGGGTGAGGTCAAAATGTGGCGAATTTAGCGTTACGTTTGTGCATGACCCCCAAGAGGGCGAGAGCTTATTCCATGAAGTAGCTATTGATGTGTTATAAAAGCAAATTACGTCATTAATAGGGAAAATCCCATCGATGGAATCAAACGCAAAGGGCTCGGCGAGAGCTTTCCATTGATATTGATATCGATTGATCGACCTTGAAAACCAGGCTTAATGCCACTTGTACTCGTCGTAATGCCAGAGCCGAAATAGTCGTTTCTTCGTGTGCAAATCGTGGTCAAAATGAGCGCAATTTTTCAATCTGGCGATGAACTTTGGCGGCAGGTCGTCTTTTCCCGCCCCCGTTTTGAGTGGAGTCGTCGCCATGACAACCGCGCGTCGCTCCGCCCCCCCCCTCCCCCCTTCACTCCATGGCCCGACCTACCTTCAGCTGTATAGTGGGCGGATCGCCCTCTTCATACGCAGATCGATAATCCATCAAAGGAGCGCACATTTTAAATGTTGCGCGCAAATTTAAGGTAGCTCACGGACCCCAGGGCGATCGGTAAATTTTAAAGCTTCAAATGTCCATCATTTGTGATGGGACTCTCCGTCGACGAGCGGACCGTAAAACCCAATCTAAGATACGCTAACTTAACCTAACCTATTCTAATCTAAGATACCCTAACCTAACCTAAAACCCACCAAGCCTGATGCCGTTCAGACACTGATCAGTGTCTAATCAGAATCCGATCAGATCGGTAAATTTTAAAGCTTGAATAGTCCATATCATTTATTATGGACACTCCATCCTACGAGCGGACTGTATAACCTAATCTAAGATACGCGAACCTAACCCAACCTAATCTAAGATGCGCTACCTAACCTAAAACCCACCAAGCCTGATGCCGCTTAGGCACTGATCAGTGTGTAATCATAATCTGATTAGAGTCTGATCAGACCGATAAGACCTTTTTACAAGGGCTCTCTTGAAATCCGTCAACATGTCTTAAAGATACCCACAAAAAAAACTTAATTTTAAATATTCGCCAATTAAAAAAAAATATGAAAGAATCGAGAGAAGGGTCAATCCTCTTTTCTTGAATCGAAACTTTGCTTGGGTTTTAAGTAGCTTATTCAGTGAATCTTTCAGATCAGTGAACCGGTCTGTGAATCAGCGTCACTGGAAGTCTGGTTCAGTGATAAAAATAACTGTTTTAGGTAAAGTCTTACGCTCCTGTTATGGGTACAATGGTAACTCAGTATTTTGGTTACTTTTCAGATGCAGCATACATCCATAAAACCATGAGAGAAGATCGAAATGCACCGCATGATAACTATTTGAATGGAGTGCTTTTCCCGGGTACCTCCGCTTATTGGAAGGGCGATTGATATTTACTCAGGAGATCAACCAATCACGGGTCTAGCCCGTTTCACACACAAAACAGGTATAAGAACATAGTTTCTTCTTTTATCTAATGCACTTGTTACCGATTCCTAATCACTCTATGTCGGCTTTTCTGTCCTTGAAATCTCACTGATTTACATCGAGAGAAGGTAATGTTTAATGAGCGTACGTAGGATTTGAATCTATGCGACGTGTAGAGTATAAACATTACAAATCCTTCGTAAAGAGTCTTGAGAAATTTTTGCAATATTTGAACCAAGTTTATAAGTACTTGTTCCGAGCTCACAGTCTCCTCGGTCTGGAGATTGACTGGAATTACTCGCTAAGTGTAGCAATGAGTGTGTACGTTTACCCTAAATATATATTTATCTCAAGCTTACGGTCCTTTCAGTTTAAGGGTTGACTATAAACTTAAGTTTTGAATCGAGTGTTTATGCAGGTAAGAGTGATTATGCTTCTTTTAATAAACTTAATAGTCCTTTCGGTTCGGAGATCCGTAAACACTGATTCGAATCAAGTTTTAATCAACGTGTATTACGGAATACACTTTGATTTCTACGCAGTGCATTATACTCGTTCCGATCTTTAACCCACTACTGCCCAGTAATACCATTTGGCAACAGAAAAAGTTATTTTAGGGGATCTTTTCAGTTCAGTATTGTCACAATTTAAAAAAATATCACATATCACCCCTCTGGAAACCTGAAATTCAATTAAATTTAATTAGGATTTTCCATAGCTTAAAATTGCGTATTTTATTAGAAAAAATTCTTTCAATTTCTCTTAAGCTGAATTTCACTCCAAATAATTTGGGCTGTTTTGGGTTAAGACTGTTCAGTACGGAGAATGGTCGGAAAAACTGGGTTTGAATCCAGCTTCATACTTGTTGCAAGATTGCAGTTGTTACGGTTTGGGTCTTGACCGGTGTGTTTGAACTTTCCCCCGAATTGTTTGTCCAGAGCGGTGAGACCAGCGTCGACGCCTACGAATGACCTCGGAGCAGAAGTGGCCACCAACGGCCTTGCGGGGCCGCCGCCGCCGCAACCACCGCCGCAACCGCCGCCGGGCCATCGCCACTGAGTAGAGAGCAAGGCTCTCTACCACTGAGACAGCCGGACCGGGTACTTCGACTCACTCTTATCCTTAATCCATGATTTAAATCAAATGCTGTATTCGTCTCAAATAACCAGGCACCTCATTGAAACACGTTAGCAGGGCAGGCAATGCATTATTCGAGAAGGGAAGTGCCCCATCTTTTGTCTTCTTTTCTTCTTTCGTAAAAAAAGAGATTACCTGCTTTATCAGTCTTTCTGTCGCCGCTGTACCTCTTTTCTACGAACAAATTTTCGGACGATATGATTCAACAAACGAAAACGTTTGTCAGAACCATAGTGTCTAGTGAAGCAGTACTTAACTAATATATCAACAGATTTCTTTTGAATATTCATGTCTAATTACTGTTATCTTGATTTTATGAGTTTGGGGCAAAGTAGGCAACCAGCAATATGGACCGCTTATGACATTTTATTAAATTTTAAACCGGTGCAAAACTTACTGTTAGTAAAACTCATACATTATATTTGTGGACAAATAAGCTTATCGAATGTTTTGCACCAATCAAAGTTAACAAAAAGTATTTACTGAAAGGCTCAAAATCGGTACGCACGGTAAATATTTTTTAATGGACTTATATGACGGGGGAGACAACGTTCAAAATGGATAATATTCATGAGAGCGGTTTTCATGATATTGATGCTCTGTTCTGGCAATAATCTCAACTATTTACAATTTCATTTGCCAATAGTTTCGGGAAGTATCGTAAATCGACGAAAACAAAAGAAGAAATGTGGAAATCAGAAGCTTAAGAAACGAAATTTTATCTCGAAAGAGCCAGAATACTATCAACTGAACCTTGACACTTCGCGAGCAGATAAGGCGGAGTCACCGTCAGAATTTCAGCCCGTTTTCACATACGACGCTTCGCGCCGCGGCCATCCGCGGCGCGCCGGCCCGTCTGCGCGGCATAACGGCGCTTGGGGAATTTTGTCGAACTGTAGCGACATCTTGCGAGGGACCCAGCAACTACGTGGTAGCTGCCTCGGTGGCTCGTTCGGCCACTGAGCGAGTACACATCCGACCATCTCGGCCTTTAAGCATGTAGAGTCTTTCACAAGGACACCTACCTAGTCTCTTCTTTTTCCTTCTTAAAGTCAGCGAGAGAAACCTCTGGTATTCAGAACAAGTCGCCATCTTGATTGTGATTGAGATTCTCTTTAAAATCACTTTAAGGAGAATCCTAATTACAATTAAGATCTGTCTTTTTTGTACCGGTAAGAAAATTTACAGGGCGTTGTGCGGTAGGTACCGTTAATCGTTCCGTCTGCTGGCCTAATTAATCCAAACCTTCTTTTAATTTTATTATAGGGAATATAGTTGTACCGGTACGAGCCTTTGAGGTTTTTCGAAAATTTCGATGCAGCCCGCTCTACGTGCGTGTCTTGCGTGTTGCCTACTCGTACTAAAGTAGGCAACACGCATCGCATTCTAGTCGAGCGGGTTGCATATCTTCATTTGAGAAAATCCTCACGACGGCGCTCGGTACCTTTAGTTTGTGGGTGAAATTACATTCGGTAAGTTTAGGTTAGGCCCAGGTTGAATTAAGTATATTTTGCGCATTAGAAGAGGGTCACCCGTCGGGTGCTGCGGGTGAAAGTGTCCTGTACGAATTACGTGTATACGTACCTGTTGCAAATAATAACTGCTCTCTTATACGAGAGTATATATACTTATGATTCGATTTCACGGCGACCCACGTGGCCTTTTATTGAGATAAAGTGATGCATTTTCGAACAAAGGAATGTCTTTGCGTTAACTTGAGGCGTCGAACAGTGCCTCGCCAGTAATCTGGGTCGCGGCTAAATATTCGTATTTTCCAGCGCTGTTGTCGCTTAACCCTTTATGAAGTTTACTTTACGATTATCGCGCCGCTATTATGACGTCATCATTGAATAGACAGACGTGAAGGTAGCCGGAAGTGACATGACGCAGTCAATCGATATCGCTTCCGCCTCTCCCCTCGCCTGCTCTGCAGCGGCGTCACTAGAGGGAGCCACGATGCGGCGGGCATCGACCAAAAGCGATGATTCTATCGACCAATACATCGATTATTGCGCTTGGATTTCGAATCACGTCATCATTGTTACCAAACAATCGAAGTGCGTGCATCAATTAAGCAAGTCCGCAAATATTATCAACACTGCTCTCCATGTTTGATAAAGTGGGTCTCACCAAGTGTGGGATTAGATGGGAAATATGCTGGTCTCTGGCATAAAGAGATGGTCTGGAATGGAATCGCCCGCGTCGTGTATTGATCTGGGCCCATAACCTGAACAGAGTGGAGGGTGGGAGAGAGAGGGAACGTTTGATCGCTGCAAACGCCGAAGTGGAGCCTAAAAATCCGACAATAAATCGCGCGGCGCTGGTAAAAGTTGTTGATTTATACAAATGACGTCCTACGAAACAGCGTGTCATGAAACCTCCCCATTTTGCTCAGTCACGTCCAGAAGTACTGAGGAGGAAAGAGATTTTGTTTTAGGATGAACTTTAAAGAACTTTTTTGGAGTAAATTTTGAGAAGTTGCGTTTTCTTGCGCTCTGTAAATTTGGAATTTTTTGTTTCCTGCTTCTTGCGTCGCACCTTCGTCGCTAAACCAAGCGGATAAAGGCACAAGGCACTTAGCCTAAGCGACCATCGCTTAAGTGTTCAGGGAGCCGAAATCGCTTTCTCCATGCCTGTGTATCTTTTGGTCGTGTTTGACCAACTTCGCAAAGTTTTATTTGTGAGTCCGAACCTACGCGTGTTAGTTACTAAAATTAATTCGCAATCTGCACTTTAAAAAAATTATATGATTATTTTGCGTTTGAATTATGCAAGTACTTGTTTTAATGTGCCGTACTTATTTTACGTCTACACAAAGATCGTAAATATTGCAGACCATGAGGTACTGAAAATTTGACCGTGCGCTTTCAGGCGACCGACTGAGCTCTTAAGCCACGCGTGGTTACCCTAAAGAACCTTAATTTAGGCTCCCTAAATTACCTTTGTTGTTTTCTCTCGCTCTACTTGTAGTCCAATAAATGATTACGATTACCGCACAAATCCTGACAGCCTACATCCTGTCCCTAATTCGTTCGCAATTTTTAAGTCAGTTCACTGTATTTCACTCATAAAATCAGTCGCTTCTTTTCCAATCAGAGGATATCTTTATAAAGCTCACCCATTAATGATTTTCTTCATCTTAAAAACAATCCCTGGTCAAACTGTCCGTAGCTCGAATGTTTCGACGCGGACATCCGTACGGATATCCGTGTAAATGTTCAGAGGGTGTGGACATCCGTACGAATACCCGTGCCCTTTCACCATTTACTTGGATATCCATAAGGATATCCGTGCGGATGTCCGTGTCGAATTATCCGTGCTAAGGACATTTCGACTAGGGATAAATGTTTGAATGAAATTGCAAATCACAGAAGTATTTCGCCTCAAAAAAGGAACTAAAAACAAGAAAAACTGAAACAAGACTTCATTGCGACAGCACTACCTTTATTGTTTATTTCTATACCGACATTCATGAAACACTATGTTAGTGTAAATCGTACATTAAAGGCAACCTATCATACAAGAATCACAGGGATCAAATCACAGAGTATGTTACTTTTTTTCCTTAGACATAGTCGCAGTTTCTTTGAGGTACCGTCATGGTCAAAAGTCGGCAATGACTTCGAAGGGGGTCGCGGCTTTTGACGCTGACTGTACAGCGACGTGATTTTCATACATTAATCCAACGTTAACTAACACGATCTCGTTTGTTTCAATGTTGATCTTAAAAATACATATTTTTTTTAGAAAATAAAT
>Ga0058701_10003780_pt1 | contig 12101 bp, 4 predicted proteins | sample AgamicOrMae_FD_97039 | JGI IMG/M metagenome (GOLD analysis project Ga0058701, IMG submission 97039) | Agave microbial communities from Guanajuato, Mexico - Or.Ma.e | ecosystem: Host-associated > Plants > Phyllosphere > Phylloplane/Leaf | place: Guanajuato, Mexico | collected 2012-06-04 | reverse complement strand
TTCCCCCGGAACCTTCCCCGACCCACCCCACGCGCTGCTGCCAACACACATTAGTTTACAAAAAAGTCACTAGATTTTGTTTGCCTCATCACTTATGGACATCGCTGTATACAATGGGTCTCATAAGTCATAACGCCTGCCTCCATATGAAGTCCTTTTTCTTTTGAGACCCGCTGTACAGGAATCTTCTGTTGAGGCAGCGATAAATTCGTCGTGCGAATCCCCACGAATCTCTCCTTGATTTTTTTTTCTAGAATCTCTCCGAGCCTTGTAATCTGTTTACACCTTAGGAGGGAGTGGCAGTCCTTGATAAAGGCGAGCCCGAAAACAGCTTTCCTTCGGCGCCATAGGCCGGCCGCGCCGAGCCGCGCCTGGCGGACGTGATGTAGCCGATGTAACGTTGTTATTCTCGTTCTGAAATTGTAATGAGCGTTGTAAAAGGTCGCCCTCCATGACGGAATGTCTATTTCGGTGTAACGTACAGTACTTACACCGTAATTCAGTCGAGTACCTACTGTAATTCATTCATCGACAACTGCTTCATTATGGGTTGACTCACCATTCGTCCCATTGATTGGATTCGCCTCTGAAAGGGGCTTATTCAAAAGTTTTCAAGACTGTTGTCTCTAATAAACGCTTGAATACCCTCATATAAGGATCCATACATGGACATATACATGGATATCCATGCGTTTTGATGGATATCGATATGGATATTCACGTGCTCAATGGGTAATTGGACATGGATATTCCAGACGATTGATGTCTGTATTTACATTATGGATATCTACATGGATGCTCATGACAGGTTATTAAGTTGGACATGCACGGGGAAAAAATAGCAGTGGCAGCTAACGCGTTAATTGATTTATCATGTACGAATAATTTTAGCAGACATAGCTAAGATTTCAGCAGTTATTTATAACGTTAGATATAGCTGCTAAAATGTTAGCAATGGCTGCTAAACACACGACTTTGCTCAATTTGTAGTGGAGAGCGTATCAAGTACTACACTCAAAACCCTCTGCGCACTGCTCAAAAATCGCTGGGTTCAACCTATCATATCGTGCAGTACATGGGCTGTTGTCTATTCGTTGTAAATAGTTTTTGATCAGTCGTAATTTCTGTATTTAAGGCAGTAATTCAAACACAATTTCAACTGAATCAAAAGTTTAGCACCTTTTGGACTTAAATGCTTTAAAATTCTATAAGCAAAAAGTTTTGCTCTTTCCTAAAGAAAAATCAGGTAAAATGATGAAAAATGTCGAAAAGTTCGGAAAAGTAGAGCATTGGTAATATAAATGACTACGAATTCCTAATAATAATAAAGATGATCATTTAATAGTATTTATAGAAAAAAAAAACTAAGTAAAAAAAAGGTCAAGAAAAAAAAAGGAAACTTTGCTAGTGAAATGTTAGGACAAAGTCAGAGACCACCGTGATCAAGCATTCCCATGGTATAAATCGGCTCCTGTTACTAAGGAACTAGAGAGCATCAAGAGAGAGCAGTTCGCTTGATTTTCCTAACACGTTAGTTTCGTTCGCCTCGGGTTGATTTTATGCCGAAAAATTTCCTGTTTGTGCAAGATGTTTTCCCATAAAATATTTCTCTTCGAATGGCTCTCGTCCGTTGCCTTTGCTGCAGCCATTCAACGCTAGACTTTTGGCTTGTTTGTCTTGGTCGAAGGTCTGGTCGACTAGCAAGTCGATTCTCGACTCGAGCGCCGCCGCCGCTCTAGTCGAGTCGCCCACTCACAACGCAAACTTCGCTTCGGCTCTCCATGGCTTCGTTATTCCAGCGAGATGTTCGGAGAGAGGCAAACTCTCCGTTGCTTTTGCTCCTTCGTTTATCTCGTTTGTTTTTCCTTCTTTTTCTGTGTCATGTGAGAAGAAGGACCGGATAAAGGAAGGACAGAAACGAAGCGGCAGGGCGGTCTCACTTTAGTTGTTGCCGTGCGAATAGGCTAATCGTCTTATTGTGACTTTTGGGATCGGCTTTATTTCTAGTGAAAAAGCTAATTTGAATACAGGATTAAGATTTGGTATTGGTCTGTTCTTCATTATTAGGCTCCTACATAATAAAAAACCATTTTAAAGTATTTTCTCTGTGTTTTTTAGTGTTTCTCATTTAGTTCTCAATGTCAGTGTGAAAATACTACTTTGAGTTCGTTTTCAAAGTCTCCAATTGTAAATATATTGTGTGAAATGAAATATTCGTCGTCGTCATACGAATTTGGTCCTTGTTTACTTTGCACACGAAAAAAACTTAGCAGTAGCAGCTAACGTCTTAATTGATATAGTAGGTACAACAAAACTTAGCAAGCATCGTTAACTTTTTTAGCAGTCATTGCTAACGTTAGATGTATCTGCTAAAATGTTTTCAATGGCTGCTAAACAGACAAATTTTCTCAATTTTTAGCCCTTGCTAACTTATTATTAACTACAGCTAACGTTCGCCATTGCAGCTAAAAATTTAGCGACAGCTGCTCCAACTATATCAATTAGCACCAACTATATCTACTACTATCAATAGTATAACTACTATCAATATACTAACTATCAATATATCAACTATAATGATAGCATAACTACTATCAATATAGTTATATATAACTGTATAACTACTATCAATAGTTATATATAACTATATAACTACTATCAATAGCAATACATCGATAGCACCAACTATATCAATTAGGCCTAACGTGTTAGCTGCCACTGCTAACTTTTTTTCCGTGAAGCATCAAGCTTGGCGACGGTAGATCAAAGAGAAAATTTTCTTAGGTGCAGAGTGCCGCGCAATGCTATTGTTCCGCTCGGCCAGGCTACCGCCGCTGTTCTAGACGCAGAACACGCAACCTTGGAAATGTCGGGCTCAGCTTGACGAGGCAATCTAGAAACTGCGGTTCATCACAACATACTATTCTAGCTTACACCTTGTGTGATAAGTACTGTACGTCTTGCGCCCCGGTCGGGCGGCAGTGCGCGGCAGCGCGGCGGCGGCATTGCGGCGGCAGACGGCATGGCGGCTCAGATAAACGTTGGCACATCGCCCCCTCCCCCTCCCCTCCCCCTGACCGACTCGCCCGCGGGGTCACTTCACCTCATCCACGGTGTTGCTTAGGCCGCTCGCTCCCCGGCTCGGCTGGGCTCGCTCGCCCCACTCGCACCTTTGCCTGGCAACTGGCCACTTAGCTATTATCCAGTGTAGGTTGCGCCCGTTTGTTTAACCCGTTTTCAGGCGTTGGGATGTTGAGCGCGCCTTAGAACGCGCCTTTGAACGCCTCATTGTGTTCGAGAAAAGATATTCGCCTCCTGGCTGAAATTTCGGTCCGCCAATTTCCCCGGACTCTGCAAAAAAGCGGTTTTTATCTGTGCTCCGCAATTTGCGTTGCTGCTGAGAGGAGCGGAGCACTAGGACCGTAACCTAACCTAAGTTAGCCTAACCTACACTCGTAGCAAGAACTAGTGAAAGGTCACTGGTTATCCAGTGACCCGGGTGCCACTTGAAAATTCAGTGGAATCCCACTGGAAATTCAGTGAAACTCTAATGGAAACCAGTGAAAATTTAATGGAAACCAGTGAAACGTCACTGAATGACCAGTGACGCGGCACTGAAATTCCCAGTTGCACCTGGGTCACTGGAGCTTGCTAAGCGCGTAAGTTAGCCCAAGCTAAGTTAGCCCAACCTAATGGAGCCAAGCTCAAGTTAGCGTAACGTATGTGACCCTAACGTTAGTGAGCCTAAAGTGTGTTCGCCTTATCTAGTTTAACCTTACGTAAGTTAACTTAACCTTACTTAACCTAACCTTAGCCTAACTTGAGTTGCTTGCTGCCAAAAGATAAGTGGAAAGCGGCAATGATGCTCATCGGCGACAACAGAGCGCGGTGACTCAATACTTAAAATATAATGGTCTAACCACTCGGTGTAACACAAAAGGTAGGCCCCGTGACCTTGAGACCAGGACATCACTGCGTGCGGGCTTAGCCGCACCTAAATTGGAACTTAGCAGTTACGCGTATGTTATTATAGAGCTGTACTAAAACCCGCCATCTTGTCGTATAATGGTAATTTATGAAAGTGTCCAAATACGCGTTAAAAACGGCGGATTCGTCAAATATCTACTTTTGGATTGTTCGACCGCTGTTTTTAGCGCACAGTCTACTTTGATTTTTGATGAGGACTTACAGTTTTTAGCTCAAGTGCACAGAATAAGAAAATGTCAGTTGTTTGAACTCCCCGGGTGGGGCTTTTTTTTCTTTATTTTTTATTTTTGTGAATATTAATTTTAATTTTATTTTGCAGCTCCAGTTAACTTTCATTAAGGTAATCAATTTAACAATTGAAAAACAATTTTAAACGAAAATAATTAATAGCAAAAAGTTACACTTATTAGACGAACTAATTGGTATAATTCATGAAGTTATATTGCCGTCCGGAACCGCGGTTCCGCTGTCGATACGCATTGCGTGTGTTTGAATGTTAATCCTCTGTCGATCGATAAATTTCGTAATGGCAATGATGATGCTAATTGCGGAGATAAACATCAAGTATATTGATTGTTGAAAACCCTTTTATTCATTCGAATGCGAGCAGTGATGGTTTCTCTTTGATTTCTGGCGACATTGTGATTAGATTACCGCTACCGTAAAAGAAAACGTCTGGTGGAGAAATAGTTTTGTACCGTATAGAGATCCTAGTGTCGCATTCAAATCTAGGCCATTTTCTTGTCTCGAAATTTTATGTTGGCAATGCCATTAAAATGACCTGGCAGGGAGTGAGGTCCTCCGCATTGAAATGTATTAGTATTACCAACACAACTTTCGAAAAAATAAATTTAAAAAAAGTCACTAGATATGAGTTTAACACGATTATCGACGCGTCATTTGAATTTATATGCATAGACAGGCGGTGCATTTTGTATTGTGTTGAAACAAAAGTTGTGTGGTGCATTCAGCTTCAGTCCCCGGTTAGTACGATTTTCTTACCACTTTACCCAAGCAAACTTATTAGAAACATTTTGGAAATTTTTGGGAATAAATTGGGAAACCATAGGGACAAAGTCCCTCTTGGGAAAAATGATCTTAAAAGTGGAGACCTAGTAGGGAAAGATTCTTTTTGGGGGGAAAGGGGGAAGTGACCATAAGAAAAAAGATGGGTCTACCGCGGGAAACGTTGTGGGGACCGTTAGTGGTACTCTACTCTAAGTAGAACGTGACATTTTCTACCTCTCGTGATCCACCCAAGTTTTTTCTTTCACTTCATTGTTGTGATCAGTGACGCTCAAGGTTAGGTAATTAAAACATGGATAGTTTAGATCAGGTTATGGGCCTTGTGCGCCGTTTCGCTGGTTATCGACATTATGCAACGAAAGGTGGAACGCATTGGTCAAAAAAATCTGCCTTTATTCTTTATTCACAATATTATCGTGGGCAGTCGGACCTTTTTTTGTTTCTCCCTCTTTGAGCATTTTCATTCAAACTAACTTTAAAATTATCCTTTCCGAACTCAAACAAAGCCCACGCAAAAAAGGGTAGTTTTGTTCTGTAACAAAAAGTAACTTGTTAAAAAAGAAAACGAAATTATTTTTCATGTTCCAACATATTTTACCGACTTGTTGGTAATGCCATGTATATCGAACCATCGTATTCCCAATTGCCTTAGAAAGCAGGGCTATCTTTGGTACACCTAATTTGAAAAATAGATTACATTTTTTTCGGTGTGAAATTGAGTCTGTTTTATTTTAAGCACACTAAATTACGGCCTCTTCGAAGGCTTTTTTGTCTCAGTACAGTCATTGTATTTTCATAGACCATTAATACAAAATGGCCGCCGATTGCCGTAGCAACAGAGCGTTCTTAAATACCGATTGACCTTCGTGCGACACCAGCCAAATTTAAAAACTCGATTTTGACGAAAACAAGAGGTCTCGTGAGATCGGAGATGGATTAATGGACCGGTCCAACCTTTGGTTAATGGTACTTTTGATGAATTTCATGCAAGAAGTTTACATTTATGCCATTCTTGGAGAGAAATGTACTTATCTGTAAAGTTTGCTTTTTCTACCTCTCGACCGTTAATAGTCAAGGCAGGAAGAAGAGACAGCGAAGTAGGTACAGTCGATGGCATTGATTATATTGACAAGAGATTTTTTTTTCTTTTGAATTTTGGTTGGTAACATAATTGAAATCGACTGAAACGCGGGAATCTTTCCCTATCTAAATACGTTAGCAGTACAAACACAAATTTGAAAAAAAATTGTCATTTATACCCTCGACTGTGCAACGTGCCGTAAGTTGATGTATAGCCCGTATATGGGCGCTAGTCCAAGAGGAGCCATAACGAAGTGAGGAACAAGGCACCTTTACCAAACTTAAATATTATTAAACATAACCTTGTCGATGCTTGGAGCAATAGCGAACTGACAGAAGGAAAAGGTTAGTTTTGTATGTTGGAAAAAAATAGTAGTGGCAGCTAAGGCGCTTATTGATATAACAGGTACAAATATACTTTTAGCAGATATTACTACCTTTTAGCAGTTATAGCTAACGTTAGATGTAGCTGCTAAAATGATAGCGATGGCTAACAGACAAATTTGCTCATAGCCCATGCTAACTCAAGTAGCTACAGCTAACGTTAGAAATGGTTGCTAAAAAGTTAGCGACTGCTGTTAAAATTGATATTCCCTGCTGTATCGATTAAAGCATTAGCTGTCACTGCTGTTTTTATTCCCTTTTAGTTTATAATCATGATATGATGAACGGATGAACCACGGTAGAACTCGAGGTAGAAAATGCAACTTTCAGCATTGTGCCTTAAGAAATTCACGAGAAGTGTTTTCCTCCCCTAACGGTAGCAATGGTCGCCAAATCAAAGCAGTTTTCGGCCGTCTTTCAAAGGTCGGCATTAAGATAAGGGCTGCGCAAAGCGTGTTGCAACTTCCCGCTATCTTTTCTTCCAAGCTGCAAGTTTTGTGTGCCTGAGCAGCTGCACGACTGCTTTTCCTAGTTTCACACAACCGGAACCCCCCCTTTCACTCATTTCTCAATGAAAATCTACTTTAAATGCGTTTGTACACATGTAAGAAGTTCCGTGTTTTGGGTAGTCCTTACCTCGTTAGGGCTCGCTGGTAAAACTGGTAACGTAGATGTTGGTCACGGTTTCTAGAGAGAGTCGCCATGGCGATTGTAGGTTAGGTGCCCAGTGCATCGCTCCGCTATCGCTCTGTATAAAAAGTAGGGAGGTAGCACACCTGAACACTAGAAGTGGGCTAATAACTCCCACGGAATTTTTTTCTGACTCCAAGATTTTTTTTCTCGAAAAGGAGACAAGACATTTGTTTCTTTCCGCAAGATTTTTTTTCTCGCAAAGACTTTTTTTTTACTGTAAGAAACAAAACATTTTGCCGATTGTTTTTCCTTGCGGTTAGGTAAATACTCTTTTGACACTACCCAGTAGAAATAAACCCCTATTTTAGGTAGTTCCACACGTGTTTTCGGTATGAAGGTGAAACAGGGGAGAGCGTAATTTAGTAATAGTTGAAGATAAAATCAACAATCATATCGATGAAAAAGTCTCTTCGAGAGCTCTCCATTGACATGTTTATTCATAGGGGTAGCTTTAAAATTAACCATATTACACTCTTCCTGTGTTTTACCGTCATACCTAAAAAAGGGGTAAGTTTTTACTTTGTATATCAAGAATTTTTTTTTCTAGGAATCAGAAAATATTTCTGTGAGTAAGGTATTTCAACGCACTTTGCTATTATCGACTCAATTCAGATGTATCCTTGGAAAAAAATCTCTTAAAAAAAAAAGAAATTAAAAAAATGTGATAGTGAATTTGCTTAAAGTTAGAATTGAAACAGTTTCAAGGTACCATTTAAAGGAATTTAAATCCATTAAGTGTTTTACGAATTCCTTAAACTTTTTTTATTATTCCCCGCACGGAAATCAGCCGAAATTTGCAGAGTAGCCCAAAAAGGTGTTCCCTTTACCACAGGTGGCGACAGTCCACGGGTCAGTGAATGGGATGGGCCTCACATGTGCGACCAGGATTGGTTACAGGATTTGCACTGAGGTTTCAGGGCGAGCTGCCCTGGTTGAGGCCTTGGTTGAGGCCTCGGATGAGTGAGACTGCCTCGAGGGGACCTGACTAGGGACCCCTGAAACGCAATATTTCCGTCGGCCAGCTCACAATATGAGCGCAGTGGGCGCCCCTTCGCCGCGCCTCGTCCCCTACGTGCGAATAGGAAGGCAAAAGAAGCGGCCTTGCTTCCGAGAATTAAAGCAAATTCATTTAGAGTAGCATCCCAGGCGCATTTCTAATGAATCGTCAACTTTGCTTTACACTTGAAACGGACACCTTGCCGAGTAGTTTGCTCTCTACAATCGATACCTACGCTGTACGCTGTGCACCGTCATTAGTGGGCCTGTCGGCTGAAACGGACCTAGTGTTATGCCTTAGTATACTAACAAGGCGCAGGGCGCCTTCGGCATAGAGATGTATTAGTTCGTGTTCCCGGAGGACTTGGGGATGCTCCTGTGATGCCAAAGGGCTTATGCTTAAATGCAGTGTAGTTGAGATCACAAGTCATGTCGCATTCAAATTTAGTGACTTCCTTTTTTTTCGAAGTTTGTGTTGGTAAAGCTAATGCAAATACAGGGTACCTCGCTCTCAACCAGGTCATTTCAATGGTATTGCTAATGTAAAATTTCGAGAAACGAAAATTCCCTAGATTTGAATGTGACAGTAAAAAATATCTCCTTTAGGTATGACGGTAAAACAAGTGAACAGCGTATTTGTCATCTTTAAAGATAAATCGTTGAACAATTATGTCAATGAAAAAGTCTCGTCGAGAGCTCTCCATTGGTTATTGAAAGGGAACAACTTCATAAATAATCAAATCACGCTCTTCCCCTGTTTTATCTTTAAATAAAGTACGGGAATACCTGAAACATATAGTTTTTACTGTGTCGCTGTATTTAAAGCTCAGAAATCATGCGTATGAAGGATATTAACCTAGACTTATGCAGCGGCTTATGGTTACGCGATTCAAACGCAGATATTTCGCATCTTTCTACGTAAATACGTTTTTTTCCCTCGAAAAATTTGAATAATTTCTTTGGTGGAATATTTTTAGAGTAGTTCAACAGCAAGTAAATAATCGGGAAGTTCTTTCAGCGAAAATGGAATGCTGGAGTGTGCATCTTGCGATGCAATTACCGCCCACACAATCAACATGCAATTTAAGAAACATTTTTGCGCAACTCTGCGACAACAGCACTGCCCACGTTGCAGGACAATAGGAAGAAAAACTTGAAAAAGTTGACATAGCATGCATGGCTTGTGCTTCCTTGGATGCGGTTACGTTTCGTCCAGTTCGGTTGGATCCTGTTACAATAGATTAGGTGAGGTTATGCTCGGTTGGGTTGGGTGGGGAGAGTTTAATTTAGCTTCAGTCAGGTTACATTTTTAGTCCGGGATAGCTGAGGTTTGGTTAGGTTAGGCGATGTTAAGTTACGTTAAGTGACGTTTGGTTAGGTTGTGTTGCGTTATACTAGGCGCAGTTAACTCGGAAGAGTTACACATGTTAGGCCCAGCATTTGACCCACTAAATACCAACATAGTATAGGTTATCGTCGACCTAATGCAAATATTTACTCCACACCAAAACCCCTCAATAAACAAGCATTTTACGCAAAAATACAAGCTCAACCTTTGTTGAGGTTGTTTTAGATACGACAGGAAAACAGGGAATAGTTTTTACTTTGCAAAACTTTGCCCTGAAAAACGAGTTTCCTTTAACTGAAAAAATAATACAGCGTACTTAATTAAGAATTCAATCGTTCCCAAGAAACCATTTAACAAAAAAATCTTCGCTATGTTCGTAAATTAAAACTTTTGAAGCTCTTCCTGAACTTAAATTACTCGGAAAACAGCGTTGATGTGCCATTTCTTTGGAGGGGGAGCTTTATTGCGCAGGCTTTTGTGTTGAAATTAATAATACCGTTACGATCTGCAGTTACGAAAAACTTGTAAACATTTCATAATGTACGCGCGTTCAGCGTGATCTGGATAAATGCCAAGGGACCAAATCTCAAGTTCACGTCTTCCCGGCGAGCGTCATTGCTTTAAATAAATAGACAGGCAGGAGAGCAGGAAGTCAACATTTCCGATCAAAAGAGAGCGCCGAAAAGCCCTCTATTTTCCCGCGTCTGCCGAGTGGAAATGACCGTAATACCTTCGTCCTTACAGAGGTACTCCTCATCGCTGGGAGCTAGCCACGACTCATCATATCACAGTGAAAACCAACCCGTTTGAAGTATGGAATCTCGGTCATACGTCCAAGTCGGGACTCAAAAATTTGGACGTAGAACTGAGAAGGACGTACCAGTGGAAATCTTCCGTATAACGCCATATAAAGTATTTTGGATGATACTATACCAATTAGACGTACAAACGAGTGGGACTCACAACTGAGAGACGTCTAACTGATATTCTACTGAATGAATAAGGTAAAACAGGAGCATAATTTGGTTATCTTTAAAGATACCTTTATGAATAACCATATCAATGGAGAGCTCTCGACTAGACCTTTTGTATGGTTGTTGATAGGTTTATCTTAAAAATAACCAAATTACGCTCCTACCCTGTTTCACCTTCATATCCAAAAGCAGGTGAGGAACTCCCTCAAACAGGGGTTTGTTTTTAAGCTGACCGGCTGAATAATAATTAGATGCTATGCGATTTGGTTAGAGCATTCTTATTTGATGCATCGTAAATTTCAAGAGTTGCATTTTCTTCGTTTGCAGAACCGAACATTGTGTCGATAAAACGAGGCACAGGGCACCTATAATAACTTATCGCCAATTGGAGCGAGGCAAAATGCATTTAACATAGCCTATCCTCCTCTTGATATCCTAACTGATCGTAAAAAATATCCTCCGGATTAATGAAAGGAAAAGCATTAAAAAAAAAAAAATCAAGTTGGATCACCTGAAAAGCGCCATAATTTCGTATGTAATGAACCGTTTTGTTGACAAATGAACTCTAATACTGTATGTATTTTCCTTGTGTTCTAATATTTATCACGAGAACACTTACCACGAAACCGCATTACTGTTTCGTAAGGAAAATCGGACATTTTTGAGTCGGACTGTCCATTCAGTTGAGTTTGATGAGCAGCACGCTGTCGCAGGGCTCGGCAGTGTTGTCAATGGCTCAATTGATAAACTATTCTAGACGAGAGTACAAGCTTGGACAAAACGTCCCACTGTTGCTTCATCAGCCAATGCTTCGATGAGAATCGTAAACCTAAATTTTTGTGAATAAACTACACTAAAATATCTTCTATTCTCATGTAACGGAGAATAACTTACAAAGCTTACATTGCCTACTGAATACAGATTCCAAGAATAGCAAAAATCTAAGCTTGTAACAGCCATCACAAAAATACTTCATCGAATGTACATGATTGCTAGGAAACATTTACGTTAAGCTGTTTTTATTCCAAACCAAAAAAAACAACTTTTTCTATTTTATTCCCACTGTTTTTCTATGCTTCTGTACTTGTTTTCTCTTTTCAGAACGATGGGAAAAAACTATCGAAATTTTGAAATGTGCCTTTTTTTTTAAATCTAGAAATAGGGGTGCGAAATCTCAATGTTGATTGGTTGAGTCCACATTATATATGGTATTTTGAAAAATAATAACCCCGATAGACTTTACTTAAAACTTCTTTCGGAACTTATAGGCTGTAACGCATATCACAAGATTCGAGAGAAGAAAGCATCTGATATCCATCAACAAAATTTGAATCCATTTTCTCTTGCTTAAACCCTTTTTCTACCCGTAAACCTTACAAACGAAATTAAGGGGAAAAAAGCGTAAGGTCCACGTAATTTTTTCTCCTGAAAGCATTTCCTATAATCGAAGTAAAATGCGTCGAAGCTTATCCGCACGACATACTGTATATCGGTCTCTACGGAACTTTTGAATTGAACTGTACTTCACTTGACCCACAGTGCACGCGGAACTAAAATTTAGGATGGCGTACGTCGGCCAACCGGGCGGGCGGCGTTTGGCCAGGGTTTAATAA
>Ga0058701_10003779_pt1 | contig 12101 bp, 8 predicted proteins | sample AgamicOrMae_FD_97039 | JGI IMG/M metagenome (GOLD analysis project Ga0058701, IMG submission 97039) | Agave microbial communities from Guanajuato, Mexico - Or.Ma.e | ecosystem: Host-associated > Plants > Phyllosphere > Phylloplane/Leaf | place: Guanajuato, Mexico | collected 2012-06-04 | reverse complement strand
CGGTTCGGGGTTTACCAGACCTCCCAGGGGCTTCAAGGGGTTGAGGGATATGAGGGGGAGCCTGTGAGGATCTCGCGGACCTCCAAGGGGTCCTTGTGGGGCGAATAATTCTGAAGGACGGGAGCTCGCGGGTCACAGGCAGACCTCCGGGGTCCACGCGGATCTTAGGCGGTGCTTATTTTACGAGTTAGGAGACCTCGCGGATCTTAGGCGGTGCTTATATTTCGACTCGGGATCCTTTGACACAAACACAGTTACGAACGCAATACTATTTTTTCCTTGCATTTTTGCTAACACTCTCTCGAAACTACAGTACTGTATGAATGTTTCCAAAACAGCAAAAAATTACTAACACAAACATAATTCAAATGTTTTTTTATTATTTTTTAAACATTCATATTAGGTTATTTTGTAAACAAATCAACCGTTACCAATGCATATACTGCACATTATTTTTCAGATGTGAACAGAGAAAGATAGCGTTGTAGGGTGCATAAATAAGCCTTGGTTAGTGGAGTCGATCACCTGATGACAGTGTCATTAGTCTTTCTTCAGATGGCAGTAAACCTTTAAATCCACCTTTCAAAGAACTCCGAATGATTACCAAACCTGGGCATCCATTAAAGCCAGTTATCCGATTGCAATGATAACATCATTAGTCAACTAGCTGTCCGCATAAAAATAAGCGTGGCTAAATGAAACGTTAACTAATGTTGGGGAACTTCGTGAGAAGTATGGAATGCAAATTCCGTGTTTAGTGTTTTCGTCTCAAACAATACCGTCTAGTTAAACAATTACTAAAATATGCGTAGGGCAGTTGGGGTAACTGGATTGATTGAAAGTTTATGCGCTTAGAAGATTCGAGTGTTGGTCGTTATGCTAATTTTTGTTTTTGGAGCCGGAATGAGCTTATGGGGACAGATAATGCGTATAAACACATGCACCAGAGCGCGTCCGTTAATAGGTGTGTTGAATGTACTTGTTACGTTGTCTCCGGATGAAAGTGAATGCGCAGCGTCAAAACTATGGACTATTATGCTACCAACCATACAATCAACCCCGTATTTTTCATGTGAAAAGTCCCTTTGGATTCCTATACTCTACTACCTCATTCTTCGGTCATCTCAACTACCAACCATTATTATTACGACCTGGAATCTTCTATCATATTTACAAGAACAATTTCTGACCGGTCAACGTCTCTGACAGTGAGTTGAAGCTATCATTTTGCTAGGATTTTTAAAATTTCGATTTTCCAGGCCACTTTGGTAGACAGAAACGAATACGGCGAGGACAGCACGCTGATCTACGATCAAATACTGCCAAACCACATTAATAGTCCATAGCATAAAAAAAGTTTTTTTATTGAAAAAAAAGATACAAGACTACGGTTCCCAGGTTTGTTTTTTTTCCCTTAAGGTACAACGTCTTCTCATAAACTACTGTATTGAACTAAGACTGTTCACCCGTTGGGAACGTCACACGGTACGAATTTTCCATCACCTCAATTCGCTCCGGAGTACTATCTCACAGGGGAAAAATAAACAATTCGGCTGAGACGCCTTGTAATGTATTTTGCGCTTTGATTGATTGCTGTGTTGCCTTGACAGTCCTGCAATGTGTCCACATTCCCCAAGTTGGACACTAATCCGCTAAACCCCTAAACTTATCATCACCATTTCGACACGGGCAAACATGAGAAGTTTAGAAATATCTTTAATGATTTTACTATCGTGAATGACAGATTTATTTTCATGGAGAGCGCTAAAAGATGCCTTTTTTAACTTCTCGAATGACTGTCAAGCATTCCGTCACCACTTGTTAGAGAAACTGTAGTATGAATTTATATCGGATTTATCTGTTTGCCTTGGAGCACTTTTAAAACATTTAATTCACGATATTCATTTTTTATACTCAAAACGCTGATACTAATCCGAAAGAATATGAGAACATACAGTTTAAGTAAATCGATTTTTTGCTGATCAGAATTCTTTTCTTTTTGGGGTAAGGTTTTGATAGGCATTGAAGTCCATTGTGACTCAAGTTTTGTTTCTTCAAAACACGTAAAAAATATTGGTAATCTCTTTTTTTTCTGAAGAGGTAGTATTAATTATAAGACAGAGAAAGTCATCCAGTGTGCCGAAAGTGGGGCTGCTTGGGTTTGTCGAGCACTCTTCGACTAAGGCCCGTATTCAAGAACGATACTTTTGCCTAAAATTCTACTTAGGCCGGCCACGACACCATGTTGTCGGGGCCGGTGATAAGCATCAGAATCGCCAAAGTAGCGTTCTTGAATTTTCTGACTTACTGTCCCTAATAACATGCATGGGGTAATGATTTCAAATTGAAAATACAAAAAAAAAAACATAACAGGAATCACAAATTTACAGAAGAAAAGAAAAAAGGCAATGAAGTAAGAAGTAAAAAGAGTGCTTTAAAAAATCCTCTTACTCTTATCCGTAGACCATGTAGCCAATTTTTATCTCTGACGTGTATCTTCACCTATGAATGAAATCATTACAAAAGTAGTTCTGGGTTTGAACGACGTATCAGTTCGAAAATTATCTGTGTTACGATATTCACTGCGAGGGCGTTAACAATTGGTGAGGTCCTGTCATCGAACTCCGCCTACGAAGGGTCTGCCACGCCCCACCGAAACTAAATAAAGAAAAGATGACCCGTAATAATCATTGCGGAAAACGTCCCAGTTTGTGACCGGTGACTTGCAGATAAGGTGTAAACACCAAACGCCTGCTCCATCGAGAATTACAATGACTTCTATCTCATTACGTCTTTAACTTGTCATTAAAATACGGTGAATATCGTGGGATAAAGTAGTGAGTAAACAATGGGAGGGTCTGTCTGATAGATGAATGAAGGGCCTATAAAATGATTACGAGACATCAGGCCTAGACTAGATGCAAATCCGGAGAAGCACGGCGTTTCTTGGAAGAAAACTATCTGTTATTAGATGGAGGAAAATCAATCATTTCGGCGCAAGATGCATCGTAAGCGCTGACAAAAACGATGCATTCATATGCATTCCCTTAACTATTTTATTTATGATGTTTAAAAGGGTACATCACCCATTTCAGTTACAGATTGATTTTTAACCGATAACAGCCCACCGTACTTGGAGTAAAATTTAGCTTTACAGAAATTGGAAGGATTCTTCCCATTAAAATTACGCAATTTTAAGATTTGGAAAATGTTTGAATTATTAAATTTCTGGATTCCAGAGGGATGATATTTTTTAAATCGTAACAATACTGAACTAAAAGGATCCTCTAAAATATTTCTTGTTTCCGAACGGCATCGTTGGGCGGTTGTGGGTTAAGCTATATCCAAATAATGGATTCGCAGAGACTTTTTGATCAATCGTTGGTTCATCTTTAAAATTGACGCACAGGTCGAGTCCTTTTTGCTTCCATCAATATCAAAGTAAAGGAAACCTAAAAGACGTATTGTTTTGATATCAGCAAATTTGGTAACATGAATGACCTCGGAATCGTCTGTCAACATAAGGTTAAGAATGAAAACCTCTATAAGTCTATGTTCCGTAAAAAATACAAGATCCTCTTAAATGGGTCTTTTGCATCGTTTGCTGAATCCATGAATGGAGGTCTTTGCGGAGTAAACAAATCGACCCATGAAGTCAGCGTCTGCTTTCCCATTTAAGTTAATGCCAAGTCGGTTACTAGAGCAATATCAATCGCATCGAATAGATTTCCTACGTCACATATTACCCTCGTAGGCACAAGGAATGCGCTTGCAAACGTAATTGTAAATAAACCAGTCTAGCCGTCTCTGGCCTAGATTTTAGTAAAATTAGAAACGACTTACGGATCTACCTTATTCCAGAATAAAGCACATTCCAACTAGTAAATCACAAGGGCAGTCATGGTTGAAGAGATATTGTGGAACCTCTTCAATGCCGCCCCCACGGACACATCAATATTATTAATTAGACATAGTAACTGCAGCATTATGCAAATGCAAAGTATTTTCCACGAGAGTTGCCTGACAAAAGATGACGCTACGTAAGCTTCAACCAGCATTATTATTGATGGTAGATTCGCCTTCACACGTTAGATAAGTGGTTTGGATCATTGCTGACAATTAGCTTGTTAGTTGATGTTTCTCTGTGGCCTTCAGGTTACAAATGACTAATGCTTTTCTTTTTCATGTGATCGTTTTAGAACCGTACGATCAACTGGGCAGAGTACGTATTTTTATCTCAACACATTAAAACTAAAGAAGTGTTTTTAATTAGCTGACACCTAAACTGTTATTGTCATTACACTGAAACTTCACAAACAGTCTATTTCAACTTCATCCGTAAAATTTCGCGGCAAAATCTGACGTGTTCTGAGACTTTGTTAGTCTTATTAACCCCAAAACTTTTGATTAATAAGACATTGGGACTTTATTAGCGTATGCCTTTATCCCTCGCTTTATCCAATTTTGATTAGGGTGAAAATCAACAACCGAGAGGGTGTTGTTTCGATCAATTGAGCAAGATCAAATAATGAGTGCGTTTCAACCATTGGCCAGCAATAGCGTTGGTTCGCTAATTGACACCTGTACCTTTTCTTGGCTTGTCGTTACTATATGAGCATACTAGCATACTCATTTTATTCGCTTTGGGGGCCATATCGACCCACAGAGTTTTGATGTGAAATCGATAGATGAGAACTATATCGATCCCTCAAAATAAATCTACCAAGTATATGCACTAGTTATAACAACCAACCAAGTGCGAATGGGCGTTTCTATAATCGACCAACTGATCCAATTGAAAACAGCGGTTAGTCGTTCGTTGAAACATACACTTCCACTACGTCGATTTTCAAATCAATACTTTTACGAAGTTGACTTTCATTTGTAGGAATCGATACGCACGCTACAGCCAGGTCGTTAATTGCTTTACTCCCGAAGTCAGTCAAGTCATTCATAATGACACAAACGTCATCTCCGCCCTTCCCATCAACGCCCCCGCGACCCAGCACGCGTGCCTTGCCCCGGAGGCGGGACACGGGGGCGGAGCACGTCGTCTACCTACGTCTACGCGGACATCGTCAACTGTCCCGATGTTTGCCTTTCCCCAGACAGCGTGGCGCTCGCTAGCCGGGACAGGACTGCCGCGGTTTCGGCATGGACCACGTGTTCCTCAACATGTACAGTTCGTACCGAGGTTCGTACCAAACCTAACTACGGCGACATTAGAACTTGGGAAACAGAAGCGGTTCTTCCTGTCACATTTCCGTAAGCGCAGACTAACTGTGGAAACAATACGTCATCTTTGAGCGAAAACGAAAAAAAATCGTTTTAAACATAGTTCGCTTTCGATAAGGGGCATGTGTGTTTTAACGGCATAGTTACATTTCAAGAAATCGAACACTTGGGTCAACGTTTCTTATAAAGTCTGTCAACACTTGGAAAATATCGGAGAATGGTAATCATCTACTGGCAAAATTGTTGAAACCAGAACATTTTCGGATTCTAGAAACCGGAGCCGTTGCTTCTTTGTAAGTCTCAAGTAATATAGATCGAGGAGTGAGCAGGAAGAAATCATGATAACATACGTTTTCTTGCAAGAGTTTACCATGACGAAAGAGCTATCATTTACATCATTAACGGTTATTTTCTTGTGGACGGACAAGAATTTTAGGGGAAAATTGTAAATATTGCATCAGTACTCTAATTAGCGTTGAAACACGGTCTTAATACAGTATTATGCTCGAACGTTGAAACTTATGCTTCAAAGGGATGCTTCGCGTCTTGGTATGATTTTTTTCTTTTTAGATGGCTTTTATGAAAAGCTATGCAAAATCAAAGAATATGGCGCTTGTTAGAGTTTTGCCTGATGATCTGCTATTCCGATTCAAAGGGGAGTGCAATATCTAATTCTGAGCATCTTCCTGTAAGAAAAACTTAAAATTTTCTCGTTCCCCAATCTTAATTCCTTCCTCATAACCAAATATACCTTTAATGCTAAGTTACTAAGTAATTTTATGCGGCCAAAACAATGTTGGTGATTTGATTATATTTATTCTAAAATAACAAAGCGAACTGTCAGGACATGCTACCCTTGGTCCGTCAATATCCGACCATCCCACATGGTGCAGCGGTAGTGACGGACCTCGTAATAATAATTAGAGTTTCGTGTCCCTCCAGAGGGTTCTGGCCGTCGTAGGGCGGCAGTGGGCACAGCACATGGTCCAGGTTGCGCTGCGGCTGCGGAAGCGCTGATTTCATTTGCGCCAAATATCCATCTCATTGTGCGGGATGTTATTTAGACAGATTTGTTTGCAATGTGATGCGCACCCCCGTGCATGGCCATGGTCAATATGCGAGACTACGCTGCAAAAATTGTTTGCTGTGCTAAAAACGAAACAGTCTGACTTTAAACATAGACCAACAAAGATGTGGAGTGCAAAAAAATGAAAAAAAAATCAGCAAACTTGCCGGTTGTAAAAATTGATCGAGAAGGTTAGTCTTCTTGAGAATCTGAGAAAATGTTTTAGTGTTGTTGGGATATAATTGAAATTTCGGTTTATAAGGAATGGACCTTTTTACTTCCATGTTCGTAGAAAGAATGGAAGTATTTAGAATTGTTATCGGAAGTTTCAAGTTCTGGTTCACCACGAGGATGTGTTAGAATTGTAAAAACATATTTTGAGCTGTTGCGTATCATTCAAGAGATATTCATTCATAAAGAATGAAAGTAATTAGAAACAATAAAGAAATCGAAGAACTGGAACATAATAGTGATTTTAGGCAAAACAAGTACCGTTGATGTGCGTTATAATGAAACTCGATAAAACTTTGTAAGATTATAATTTATAAATACCTCACGCACATGTAGTATTCTCGGCCTTATACAGTAAAAGCTCCATAGAGCAGTGTGAACATTTTTTAAAATGTTTATTCATAACGTCATGGTTCTTTCTTCAAATCACAGAATCTAGAGATTCGATTGTAAAATTGGGAGCCTTTCTATGATTTCCTGAAAGTTCCACTTTGGACATTACATTCGAAAGAGTGTTCGAAACTAATTGACAGGTTTGAAACAGTACCTTTATAACTGTCTTGTTTCATATAAACCTCAAAGAGACAGTGATTCAGAAATATCCATACGAAGAAGAGAACGTGATATTTTGCGTGACGAAGTAACACCCCCTGTTCGCTTGAACCGTAACAAAATTACGAATATCTGCATGCAAATTTCAATTTGTCGTGTCGTGTTTTGTTAATATTTTTTTCGCAGGGGTAGCAGCTTTATTACGCAGTTGAATAACATAAATATTGATTGATTGATTAGCATCCGATCCCTAGCCGTGATTAAAGGCACCCCTTTGCCGCCACGCGAAACAGATGCTACTGTTGACCAAAACTTTACCCATTCATGGTTTAAGTAAGTGCACGCGACATTACATCTTTTCCATTAGAGAAAAAAAGTAGCCAAAAGTTTGCGGTGCATTTGGCACCGCGCATTCGCATAACTCTTAAGTTGAAAAATTGTAACCCAGCCCTAGAAGCTATGGTCTGACCGAACCCTGACAAGTCATCCGAGGTCCAACCTTACAACCTCATGTGATATGATAAACTCGGCAGTAACCATCTCACCTGTAAGCAAAGTCCGAATTTTTAGAACGTTCGGAAGACTACTTCAAAAAATAATAATTAAAAAAACAAAAAAAAAAAACAGGTTGACGAACTTGAACCATTACGCTCCGTTATCTCAACAAAGCCAGCAAATAACTTGTAACAATTAGATATGTTTTAACTTGATAGCACTTAGATACGTATCGTTCACAAAATATTCCATTGTCCTGTAGCTCAAGATAAATGCATAATCCTACGGATAACAGTACCATGATGTAATTCTAAGCATCTTCAAGAATGTGAAACGCGCATTTCTTATGAGTTTTCCAGGATTCCCACTTGTTAATTTTCGCTAGCGAGATGTGCCGTGAATTACGAGACGTATCACCCATTGTTTTTAGGCCCCAATTTTTTTAGCAGTATCCGTTCTTTAATTGGTCACCACACCTGCTTGAAACGGACTCGGCTTATTCTACAGCTAATGCACATATTTCTCCGATTTTTTACAATTAGCTTCCATTAAAACAAGTTTTCCTTAATTATAATGAGCGCATTTTGATAGCATCCTGTTTGGCATTAGATCCAACAAAGAAAGGGACATTCTGCTTTTAGCACCGTTATCTCTGCGTGCATCTCCCGATGACAAGAGTTCATCTGGTTTATAAGCCATGGCATTTAACCAGGCTACTTTTCATCCTGCAACTCCAGAGTCGAGATTTACGCTGGGTTATTGCACCTGAACGACTGAAGTTCAAGTTCACGATGGAAGAAAGCGCTTCCATCATGCTGGAACACATTATGTTCCCGCGGATGCTTACGGTGAGGTCTTGGACTGTGGCATGTTTCCATGGACCCTCTGCTAAACGTGCATTTTTAATCAAGGGGAACAGAACATGAGCATGGAGAATCTAGTCTGGAAACGCATCTTCCACACTTCAGCGCTCCAAATCTTTTCGTCATGTGGACACTGATGGTCACCATCGCCGGAACGGTAATCACATTTTGATAGATGAACTTGCCACACAGCAGAAGCCGTGTTGTATACTTCTTTGTTTACCACAGTTACTCGTTGCATTATCTTACGACCGGGAAGTAGGTCTACAGTGGATATCCGTAGGAATTAGCTACTGTCGAGATGATCTTCGCAACAAGTCACGCCAAGTAATGAATACCATTGTGTAAGTCACACATGAGTGAACAAAAAATTAGACCTCTGGCCATGGCGACCGAATCAGCTCATTACGGCCACGGCGTCTCGAACAATATATCGCGTCCCTTTATCATAAAACTCATTTTCCTGTTGGAAAAGGATCTGGAATCCCGTAGCGAAGGTAAAATCTCGAGTGGCAACGGGTCCTTGATGGGAAATGCGACTTGCAGTAGCAGACCACAATGAATAAGGGACTTTGCTGTCTGAAACTTTTACGGTAGTCATATTTTAGAGGGCGGTGGTTGGTCCAAAATAAGTCCGAGCCAGGTGGCATTAGGAGGAGGTGACGTCGTATTTTGCGGTCGTATGGAAAGTACTACGTAACGTGGTAGGGTGACAAGAGAAAATGTGTGAACTCATTCAGGACTTCTTGTTTATAGTCATCCATTACAAGGGATGTCAAAGACTTTTGTCGTCCACAATTGGTTTCGTTTCGGAAACGTGGTAATTGAATTTTGCCCTTCTGGTGATGTATGATGATGAGAGCCACTCTTACGATGGTTTTTAAATTAGAAACGCTGATCGCATCGGAACGAAACTCGAAATTTTTGTAGAGTGGAAATTCAGTCTCACTGCTTTATCTTGACATTCATCTTCGTGTAAGGTGAGGTCGGGTTAGTATAGGTAAGTTTAATGTAGACTCGGTTTCATGCAGACAAGACTAGAAGCCGAGTATCTTTTCGAAGACTTACCAAGTCGAACACATTCCACGTCGAATATTTCTTTTGTCGAACGCATTCCTTCATCTTGCACCCCACTGACCATCCCAGGGCGGATGTGCTGGTTACTCCAGATGAACCTTGCCTCCGTGAAAAGGACATGATATATTTGCTGCACCTGTAACACAGAAATTAAACTCGTCAGTAAGACAATGTTTACATATGCGGCGCGTGTATTCTCGCGCGAATCGAATTCTTTTTTATTATTATTATTATTTTGAATATATTAGTTCTGCTGCTGGAGAAAATGCACCAACCTTTTTTCTTTCACCCGTGATTACTGTGTGATTATCAGGTTGGCATGTTTAGGGTGAACACACACACGCAGTCTTAAGCAACTTTACTTGTTGTGAATAGCCTACATAGTGTGAAGGATGATTTCGCGCGGTCAAAGCAAAAGCACCTAGTTTCGTCTGACTATTACACCTTGGTGAACAGTGTGGTCATTTTACATGGAACCACCTTGTGTTTGCGAAATGCGACATTAATAATGTTACTGTAACGTGATTTTCCGGACGTAGTCCAGTCCCTTACACAACTGATGAAATCTGGACGGAAAGTCGCGTTTAGGAAGACTGATTTAGGAAAAATTGGCTCGGCCCTAGACGTTTGCAAGTGTGGTTAACCACAACTGCACTGCAAAGACTAATCATGCTGAAAGAGCCTACAAAAAGGCAAGACCGGCCACACATGAAGATCCCCCACCATACAGAACACGTATTACGCCTGGGATGAGTCGATTAGGGGGACATTTGCGTATTCGATTCCATAGATAGTATGATTCGGTTACAAGGACTGCCCTCGGCTCGGCCTTAGGGAGGATCGACTGGAAATTCAACGGCGAAACGTGATCACCGATAACTCCAACATCGATGAGACAGCAAAACAAGAAAGGGTCTTAGAGCTTAATTTTGGGAACATCTACGGTGCACCTTCCAGTCGCATAAAAACACACGGTAATGAAAATTTTCTATTGAAAAAACAAACAAGACAAAAAAAAACGTGTAAAAGGGCTGCAGACTTTCAACATATTTCACAGATAAGAACTTAAGTTGAAACAATAGTCTCTTTTCCCAATCCAACCGTGCAAAAACCGCACACCGGGGCAACGTCGGTCCCTTAATTTGCCAAGCTCGGTCTTTTATTTACATATCTACAGCGCTTTTACGTCTTTTGCACTTTTATAATTGCCGGTAACATTACCGGCTAACTAGTCAATCAACCGGTATCCACAAAAAAAAGCGGCACCTCTGCCGTCTGGACAAAAGTGGTAAGCTGAGATGAAACGAGGTCAGACGAAAGTGCGAGATCCAGTTTTGACCGGGAGGAAACAGAGATGGGGCGAGATATGAAATGACATAAAAGAATCTTGGAGCAGCCAGGTGCTTTTCGGCTCCCTGTGTGATGCAGAACATATCGGCCGGAAGGGGAAGTTGAGGAAGATCCTGAGGTGGACTTTGGAGCGTGGGAACGTCCACTCGGCGTATTCGTCAACGGCTTCATGACGGTCGGTATTGTGCGGCAAAAAGATGTTGATAGCAGGTGCATTGCCTGACCATCCCACCTGCGTTCAGCTGCGGATCCCAGACGGTTCCGTTACATTGCAGCTGTGTGGCCAGACAACGTCACACAATCTTGCTCATTAAAATCACAATTAGGTGAGATTTTAAGGAAAGAGTTGTTTGAGGATGCTCGAAAGTAGAGTAGAAGTCAGGTTCCAGGGTGAAGATATTTCGAAAAACTGTGCGGAACGCAGGGCGATACTTCCCCATATGTCTCTCAGGCAAATAAGTTTTGCAGTGCCGAAAACCCGTTTTTATCGATTGTCTCGAAAAACCTTCGAATATATGAAACAGCTCTCAGGGGCTAAGTTGTACTATTTTCTTGCCGTTTTTTCCTTAATCATGAAAATAACTTTTAGATGAAATGTGTAGTTTGCTGGGGGAAACACGCTAAATGGAGGGCTAAATATACAATTTATTTTCGTTTTATCTAACAATCTTTTTCGTGCAATTTTGTGCCCCGGAAGAGAAGCATAATTGTGATGCCAGTCTACTACCTCTGGCTCATTTTTTGAAGGAAATAATGCTCAGCTCGCTAGAAAAAAAAAGAAAGAAAAAAAGAGGGTGAGTGCATTCCTGCAGCGCCAATGACGTCGGAAAAGAGAGAAGACAGGTAGATCGTTGACTAGTACTAGGCTCCAAGAATATGTGTAGATATGCACGTACCAATTAACAACACAATACAAAAATTTAACCTCAAATCGGCACGTTAAGTAGAAGATAGTGGTAAGAAAGGCCCCAGAGTGCTTGACGCGGTTATGACGCAATGAACGCACCCTCCATAAAAGGTAGTGTTGTAAAAAGGCAGCTTTTTGAATGCTCGGAAAAAAAAACAGGGTAAAAAACGGGTGTTTCCGGCGTTTTTCGCTTTTTATCCTAAACAATGCTAAATATCTATACACATGCATGCGTTTGAATGTCCTAAGGGGATACGAAAAATCGCCTCTTTCTGCATTATTAGAGTAAATATTCGAAATTATTTAAACAGATACGAGTATATAT
>Ga0058701_10003778_pt1 | contig 12102 bp, 9 predicted proteins | sample AgamicOrMae_FD_97039 | JGI IMG/M metagenome (GOLD analysis project Ga0058701, IMG submission 97039) | Agave microbial communities from Guanajuato, Mexico - Or.Ma.e | ecosystem: Host-associated > Plants > Phyllosphere > Phylloplane/Leaf | place: Guanajuato, Mexico | collected 2012-06-04 | reverse complement strand
CCCCCCCCCTCCCCCCCATGGACATCCATGGACAATGGCCGAACCCCCCCTCCCCCCAAAGTGTCCACGTGGAATATGGACGCCCCCTAAGAAAGTTTTCAAACATAGTTTGCATCAGATTTTACCGCGAAAAGACTCAAAATGTAGGGATCCGACCAGCACTAAATTAAGCCGAAATAATTTTACACGCCATGTTCGTTACAATCATTTTAATAGCTCCTAGATCGTTTAGAGTAAAAACTTTCAAATAGGAGAATTCACAATACTTTCCTCAGAAACAAGAAACTAAAATCTTTTGCTAAATATTATTCCGAAAAAGCATTTGCTTCTATTCCGCTGATATTCCCACAGATCAAGGTATACTTCTAGTTGAAAAAAAAAATTAATTTGGAGCCAGTGGCCAGCTTTTTTGTTAATCAAGGAACGAATCATTTTACCGACAATCAGGGATATTGCGAGGTGTGATAATGATGACACCGGTCTTGAATCCGGTTTTCGACATATGAGGCAGAGAAAAATTTATGTTTAGATTTAAGCGATGGGAAAAATGAACAACTTTTGATCCAATAAATAAAATTCTCGTTTCTACGCCAGAAATCGTCTTTGGCATTAATCTCCAAATAAGCAGGGCACCTTTTAGATCGCTAAATGACTTACACACGGGCAGTTCCTTTTTGGATGTGTATATCTTAGTCAACTTTCATTAGCACATTCCTCGAAGTCTGACAGGCCAAACCTCCAAATAAAAGGTTCCTGCGTCTGCGCGAACATCCCGAATGTTTCATTGTTTTTACGCAGTTCATTCGCAAGTTCTTCAGGCATCGAAAAGTCTTTTTTAAGACACGTAGGATTTGTTCATTTTAAAGAGTTCAGTAAAATCTATTACTCATACTCATATGAAAAAATGTGCTTCAAAAGAACGAATCTTTTAGTAAACTAACAAAGGTAGGTATGGTTAGTCCAAAAGGTTCAGCAATTACTATTTTTTTTAAAGGGAAAAAATAGTTTTTCCCTTTCAAAAAAACATGCGTCTGAGGAGCCTGTAGGCCATGAGATATGTGCAAAAATGTGTTTTTCAATGAATTCGTTTATTGATGAACATCACACTAGAGTTGGTTTTGGGAGAAAGACTAGAATACTGTGCAGTCTTCTTTAATATATTTCAAGATATTCCTTCATCACTCCTTCAAGATATTTTCTGGGTCATTCCGTCTTCGAAGATATTCAGACGCCCGAACAGTCGGGTTCCACCCGAACAGTCGGGTTCCACTGCGATGCTGCATCTAGCCTCTACCTCTAACAAAGTTCTCATTCATTCTACCAATGCCATGAAGAAGGGCTAATACCGTAGTGACTAGGTAAGTCGTGGGGATAACTCCGGTCAAGGGTATATTTGTGTATAGTGCAGACTGAGAACATAGCTGTTTCAATTGTAGTAGGATACTGATAATGTATCATACATTTCCACCCACAAATGTAAATACCTGTGACAAAGAAAAAATAAGGGGTCAGGGATGATCAAAAATGGGCGATTTCCGTTCCGATCCGTCGCACGGCCTGATCATAGGCCTTTTTTGTGAAGCGTTTGTGAAAAAAGGGCACTTGTTTTTGAAAAGCAACTGCAAACAACGATTCTTTACTGCTTTCTAAATTGATTGATGGAGTTATTTATAGGGATAACGGTAGCTTTAATCAGTGATCCACACAGTGGTCACTAAGTTGTGCTCGACACGCATCTTCTGTCCTTGTCGAGCATTGGGCAAGGAGTTGGCAACATCGCCCGTGTGATTGAAAAAATCAGCAACTCCTTTTAAAAGTCGTTGCTAATCATTCCGATCATTTTTTCTGAATAGATCGATGTGGTACTAGTTAGATATTGCCTAACAGATCCAAAAAGCGTTCACAAAGGTAAGTAAATTTAAAACCCGATTTTTTTAATTCCATAAGCCTCTGCATGCTTATACGGCTATTTCAGTCCTAAAAACGTGTGTCCTACTTTTGAAGAAGTAACGATTTATGTCTACATAGTTTTACCCGCATTGTAATCCTCCAACCCAAAGACAATACGTAATTACAGTTTATTACCTTGGCATGGTATTAATTGATCCTTTTTTTTCGCGTGACCTTGTAAGACACGGGGTTAGCCGTGCCGAGTGGAAGAAGGTAATAATGAGAAACAAGAGACTCCCAAAAAATCAAACAGATCTAATTAGAAATAAATAAAATTCAAGAACAAGTTTGTAGGCCTACCGCAACACCTGTACCAAGCAGCTTAAAATTCACAACTTTCAATTGTCTACATGACGTTTCATTGTTTCTACCAGAAACCTTGACATGTTAGCAATTACGTTGCTTTGCATATTACGCTTCTCCCTCAAAAAAAAATAATAAAAAAAATAGATATTGCCACAAGCGCGGAAATTGTCGATAAATATTTGCACAACGACTAAAAAACAGGTCGAAGATGTTGGCGTGTTTGTTAAAGTTACCTAGCAGGAACTACTGCGTCGTCAGGGCTTTGCATCGCCTGCATAGCTGACCAGTGCAACGCCCGGTTGTTCTGTATCTTTTAATCGTCGCGGCGAGTGTTGAAGGCCCTGGTCCGGATTCGAACCGGGAGTCTGACGACCGTTTTATTAGTCGATTGCTGCTTGGAAAACCGGACCAGAACGGATGTGCGCAGTCCACGGAGATAGCGCTAGTCGAAACTAAGACGGCAATCCTCTATCCAAGGGGACACAGAGAAAATATACATAGCAACGTAATTGCAAACATTGTAAGTTTCCTGGAAAAACCTATTAAAAGTATGTAAAAGTAAATCGCTGAGAGCTACAACAGTATCAGGAGTGTGCGGCAAAGATCATTCTAGATTGGGAAGCAGAGACTGTCGTATCTCGGACAGATCGCAAGGCTGCATTTCCGCCACTTGCCATTTTAGTGTATGTAAAGAATTAGCGTTTGAAAGGATGAAGAACATGCTTTAAAAAAATTACACTGACGAGGACTTTGGCTATCTCATCGGAGTTCAACGCAAAAAATATCGACATAGCAAGCGGCAGACATGTGGTCCGTTGCGACATGTCCGAGATACGAGCCTTCATCACATGACCACCAAAGAGTAAGCTTCAGGCCACACCCACACGTTGGTACAACACTACAGCTCTCATAGTCAGTGAAATCTAGAGGGTTGATTTTCATGACTAAAATATATCCATAAAGTCAAATTATTAGGCTTGTATCGTGTTGAAACACTCAATCAAAGCTTAGCTACAGATTTGAGGAAATTTTTGCGATAAGGGGCCGAATTGATGTGAGGAAGTTTGGGCTTTCAGTGTCATCATTTGTGCCACATTTCTATTTTTCATTACCCTTAGCCACCGCCATCATTCTGTAACCAGCATCTGCGGCAGCAGCCACATGTCGGATTACTCGAAAGAGTGCAAGCGCATAGACGAAGGGGCTGAAACTTGTGAATGCACTTAAGTCCCCGGAGGATAACACTGACACCTAAAAGAATGAACCTATGGCAGAGTTTCGGAGTCTCTACATTATTGAAATATTTTGTTTTCGATACGAGGACAAAATTGACGGATCTTCATTCAGAAGGTAAAGCGTACGATTAGTATTGAACATCAAACCAACTATAATAAGACTGTGTTGTCTCTTCGCCTTGCATGGACGAGTATACCGTTAGCATTGACTAAGCAACACGATTGAGGAATTAAGAAGCAAAAGTTGTTATGGGCCAACTCCAAACAATATGTACTCTATTCGACAGTGCCTTCCCACTTTTTTTTTGTGGAATGCTTGATTCTAATGTGACGCAGTTGTTGAATGGTGGCCACATGGATTGGAAGGCGTATTTTTCATATTGATCAGTGGCTTGTTGACGTTTTGATCAGGAAGAACGACTTCCACACCAGTTATGCGGTCCACGAGGTCCCTGGATTAGGTTGCCAGTTGAGAGTTATCCACCGGTTTCACCTTCGCTAATTCGATTTTTGGACTGTAATGAAGACGCATGGCTGTGTCAGTGGAGCCACTCGCTGGCTCCTTGGAATTTCTGCGGTTTCTGCTTGTCACTTACGACCTTTCGTCTGCCAATCATGGGGCTTCGCAGAAGGTAACCACTAAGTGGCCTGCTTTTATTCTGATAAACGGATATGTTTGTCTAAGATAGCCTTTGACAGCTGATCGGTCGATAGGAGGAGTACAGGGCTCGAATATTAAGGACTTTTCGATTGTCCCACAGACTTTTTGTTTTCCTCCGGAACGCATCTTCTCTCGTTTTTAAAAAGTTAGTATACTTTCCAAGAATCTATACATGATAGTGCAACAAGTTAAGGCGTATGATTTTATCTCAACTTTTCTTAATCAAAACTAATCAAACGATGTTGTATATAAAATAAGATTCGAAGAATTTACAGTACTGTAACACTTTGCTCTGCACATGTCACTACTAATTAAAAATATTTTGTTATATCCGTACCAGTGCTTTATAAAACTATTTCCTGCGTAGTACATGTACTGAAATTACACCGCTTTAACTATACCATTCACATATAGACCTACTATGATAAGCCCTCTAAGTAGGAGTGAGACGGTTACCTGCCAAGGAATAAATGAAATGATTTCCGATAGGTACGAGACACTATTTTTGTGCTGATTAGCAGGTGCTGAGAGTAAGGCCCCTTTTACAGTCACATTTGAACGCTCGACAGGACTCTTACTCTCCGGTATCTGTATTGAATCATCTTAGCGCTTCGGTTCTCTATACTGCTCATCTCACGTTACGGAGAAGCTGTCAAAAGGTCACAGCAAGAGTATTACAATGCTACAGGTAAGTATACCGTTTTTTATAGAGATCTCGATACGGGCACAAGATGAAGACTCTTCAATTCCAAATCTCTACTTTTTCGCTGATGTGCGCTTCCAAACTTCTCAAGATGGTACACAAAGCTGTGGAACTGTGAAAGAATCCGTTTGAAATGTGCAAAATTGTCTTGGGCTCCAGAAATTCAATAGAACACCGTGTCTTTACCTTGAAGCTGTATTGTGGTAGCTACTTTGCTTTCGTGGATTAGGTTGTGAGATATTGCCGAGACTAGAGCATACTGTTGATCGAGACCAATTCGATACTTGAAGCATTAAGACTCTGCAAAATAAAATCGCACTTAAAGTTAAAAGCAAAGAAATAAAATACATCGTTACACAGTGCCGTCTACGTTATATGGAACAAGGCGAGACTAGACATTACAAAAAAATAAATGAACAGTAAAGTGTGTTGCCATGTTAAAAGGAGCATGAGTAGAACTTGGGGTCTTGATCCTTGCCCCTCGGCACGTTTGTAGCTCTGGGTACCCATACGGTGTCCATGGCATACGGTATTGCCTTATTGGCCAACCCCAAAGAACTGCAAAAAAGGGCACTGGTCCAAGATTATCCGATGAAAATAAGTCAAAAGTCTGTAAAAACTGAAGACAAGATTTCAGGTCAGACGACAGTTCGTAGCCGACGATTGGAATCTTATCTCGCAGTCCGTTTTTAGGCATGGTTTTAAGTGGCCAGTATCCAGAGGACAGCAACGTAGAACAGTACTCAAAACATGGATGTTACTAAACGGTTCTGCAGTTTTCTTACTTTTTGGTCGCTGGCTTTCAGATATATACTCGGTTCAGCCAAAGGTCTCGATTCGGGTCGATGGGGCCACCGAGTTAGGCACCAAAATAAGCAAATCAGAAGCAGCGGCTGCGAACGTTCGGGTGATGCCGGAACTCAAGTTTGTCGCTGATTGGCCGCCACAGAGGCTCAACTCGGTGGCCCGGTCGACCCGAATCGAGACCTTTGGCTGAACTGACTTTAGACCAGCAGAACTGTCTATGTAACGTGTCACAAGGTACCAGTATATGATTTCCAGTACGAATCTGCAAGTTTCAAAATCGGCTTATCTAAGCAAAGAGAAATTCTTCTAGGATATCGAGGATGGGACAACGTCATTGACTACGATCGGAGCACAATGAAAATCGTGTAGATTTTTCCGACTTAAGACTAAACGCGCCGACGAAAATTCGTGATTCAGCAAAACGATCTCCGTCCGCAAACACACGGTGCATAGCGCAGAGTCACCTCATGCCCGTCAGCAGAGCGCCGCGCCGTAAGCTGGATGCCAAACATCACTTCAATGTATCAAAGATATCTGATGTAGCATCCTCGTCGCTGGTTCAAGATGCTTTTGTCCCGGGTCGTCTGGCGAGATATCATGACCCTATCTCCGTACGAATGTTTAATACGGTACAAACGATTTAACAAATGCAAGATAGTGTCAGTCTTGATGCTTGACTTCTGCATAGGATATCATTCTCTCCCATGTTTTCTTTCCTTATATGGAATCTTTAATGTGCAGACAAAAATGTTTCGGGAATCGAGGGTCGAATAAGCTTGTTAATGCTGTCTGATGAGTGCTATTAGCGCGTCATACTTTTAGCGTTGCTGACGCTCCATGCATTTTGTTACGTTTTCGACAGATAGTCTGATAGATGTATCGAGTGTGTTGTGACAATCACCGAAAATCGGACTGTTTAGGCCATTTAAATCGCTTTACCTGGGTGAAACACAGCATCATAAAAATTGCAAGCAAAATAGAGTGGTAAGGAAATAATGTGCAACTACGTTATGAGAGAATCGTCAATGTCTTTTAAGACTCTTTGACCTCCAGGACAATCTATATAAGATGGTCTTTGCGCACCACAAAGCCTAGTCGCCCGAATCGATCTGGAAGTATTGGCCTGCGTCAGACCGGGTTTTCCGTTGAAAGTCAGAAAAATGATATTAACATAAAATGATTCTGTATGTGTGAGTTTTCGTTCTTATAATGTTCGGCATCGCTCAGCAGCCAAAAATAATAATGTTTTTGAAAAGCAAGCGTTTGTCTTACAATTTAAAAAAAGTCTTACTTCCGACGAAGAAAGTGCTCTTCGGCGGATTTTAAATCGTACTCACGCCCACACAGGATTGATTTTGGACAACCAAGAAGGAAAGTACAGACAGCACACAGAATTACCTAGAACACACACACAAAAAATAAATATTTGTAGCTGAAGCGATAGGCAATATATTCGCAGCGTCGGAGGGTTAACTTGTACATCCAGTTCACCGGCACTAAACTGGATACTAGGTCGTTCGACCAGGTGCACAGCAAACAAACAATAACCTTTTAATCGTGCGCTTGTGGGTCCCAAACGTAATTCACGCAAGTCTCTTGTACGTCATTAAAATCGTTGAGGGGACAAAGTTCCGCCCATCAACACAATGTTATCCATTGAAGCATGTATCAATCCCTACCTCCTTTGATTTATATCAGTAAGTTACAATGTAAGATTTTTTCATTCGGACCCAACAATGATCTACTACCCTGTTGTTGCAAAAGCAAGTCAACTACTTGCTGTTCCAAAAAAAAATACTTTCGACAAAATATAGGAGTGTTGGTCTTACGATAAGAGGTAAATGTACAGACAAAAAACATCTTTTCTTGCTTTACAAGATTGTCGGGCCCAAGGTTTCATGCAGGGTTTCGGTTGTGCTCCATTCACAGCGTTCGGTATGCTTTCTAACATAGTCTCTTCTTGCTTGTGACCCGTGGCTGCATCGTTTTAGATGATTCATTTCGTTTAGATCTCTGCGCTGTTCAAAAGATAAACATATAGTCATGTTGCACCAATGCTATCGCAAAAACTAAACAGATTGCGCTGGTTGCAGCAAGTCCTACCAAGTCTGACTTGTCAATATTTCGCAGATGCCTCTCTTTATCATACTGATTATTTGAAAGTTTGTTTCCCTTCCCAGCGATTTGATTTTCTGGCGCAAACTCGCTTTGAGTGGACAGGAGACCTATTATTTCTCGAGCTCATTAAGCAGGCATCTGCGCTATCTCAGATGGGAATTTCAAAACAGGAGAGACGCAGCGGAACGATTGATTCTTTGGTGGGTAAAATCCAGTCAAAACAATTAGATGCATTAGTTAGGAAAGTGTTGAGCTGTTCTGTAATCTGCCCCATTAATTATTTTTGTTACTTCCCAGGCCAAGCGGACACCTGAACATTGTCTACTGTGCTAACACTTTTTTTCCGCGGAGGCATGATATATGATCGACTTATCCGACAGTCGGCGTACGTATCAGTAACAGCCATCTAAAAGATACTAATTTAAAAGCAAATATGCTTGTTTATGGATTTTGGATGCCGGTGCATTTCCAAGATAATAAGCAGGTACCACGTAAAATAACAAATTCATTCCGGATGCATCAATCGCAGAAAAACAGATGTGAACCTTATATGAAATTCGTCAAACAAAAGGAAAACACGGATTTTTCTCCAAATTTTTACTACGCCCTTGAGCGTTTCAAATTTCACTCATTTTTTCCTTCAATTATTAAAGAGCAGTGATACAGATTTTGAACACTTGAGCATTAGGATTAACACAAAATTTATTTTTGATAAATGGTTTCGAGTTCCACCTCGAATACACATCTCGGGCGAGTAAGTTGATGTTTGGTTCATTTGAATAAACGAATATTCACATCGTGTTCATTGCAAAATTTCGGAGAAGACCTACTCTACCAGGACATTTCCGCTGGATACGGGTCGAAAAAAAATCGGAAACACAGCAATGGTAATGTTTACCCTTTCAACGTCAGGGTTCAGGGGTAGCGTCAGGGAAAGATGATTTCACCTTCACCAACTCTGATACCTTTCATACATCAACAGAAACCTTTCAAACGGCAGGAAAGATTTTGCTCAGTTCAGTTTGTTTAATAATACTACGACCGTAATAATACTTCGATGGTTTAGTAAGGTGAGGTGAAAAACCTAACACTGTCGCGGACGCTCAGCCCACGAACAAGGCACAGTTCGCAAATAGATAAGTTCACAAACGGATAGTTCACAAATGATCAGGAGTTGTTCTATTTTCTAAATTCAGTAGGAGAGTTCAGCAACGACTAATTAGCGAAATGAGGTACACCGAAATGCGCATGTAGATCGTGCACCACGCAAACTTCGTGCAATACTAGTGAAGTACCCTAAAAAAAGGTCGAATTCCTTTGCAGTTTCATTCGTCATAGATAGCTTTGGAAGGCAAGCTGGATGTGAATTTGTCTTGTGAATTTTGCGACGAGTCGATCGCAATAGATAAACGCACGTCTTGAGGTGGAATACACGACCAAGGCGCCACAGCAACGCCGCCGAGCCAGCCGGACTCGTGACGCCACAAGTGGTGTGGAGCGCTGCTCCAGGATCGCGTCTCATGATTCCAGTGAGAACGCAGCGGCAAGCTAGTTCTTCCGAACCAGACATGATGAGTGTGCTATCATTTCAATATGTTCGACACGAGATTTGTCCAAGACATTTTTTGGCGTGCGAGTAACTTTATTTTTTTTAGTAAAGCCACAATCAACTGTGGATCTGGATACAGAAAAATCTAGGAGCGTAATGTTTTCATCTTGCACTATTCCACTGATGATCTCTATGAGGCAGGAGGCTTTACCCTACCCTGTGTCCGCGCAAAACGGCCACCAAGTAGATTGGCAACGAAGTCACGCAATGTCCATAAGTGACGGGCAAAACAAAATCTAGTGAGTTTTTTGTAAACTGATGAGTGTTGGCCTCAGCACGTAGGCCTAGTGGGTCCGAAAACGTTCCGGGGAAAACGCGGGCACCTCCTCTTGCCTCCACGTCTTTTCACTTCTCTCCCTTGGCGATGCTACAAACACAATAATTTACAAAAAAAAACACTAGATTTTGTTTGGCTCATCACTTTACAGCGCGCCACAAGTCATGACCCCTGCTTCCATAAGAGACACATGGAAGTAGGGGTCATGACTTTTGTGGCCCACTGTTCATAAATTTACCTGAGTGACAAGGATTGGTGACGGTAGGTATTGTTGAGAGCCCTCTGTCTCACTTTGATCAGCTTAGTGGTGAAACGAAGAACATGAGATCGACAAAGTGAACTTTGAAACTTATGGTGCGCGGTACGCCAATTTTTGATGATATTGAAGCACTAAGAAGGGAATACTGGTAGTGGTGGGAAATCTAATGTTACTTGGACGAATTTTTTTTCAATGGTTCAATATAATCCTTCCTTTCGGAATCCATTTATTAATCGCTCATTCCAACCCCTCTCAAGTGGAGTTTTAACTTTTGGTAACGTTAGCAATATGATTCTTAAAAAAATGCACTTAAGTCGTTCTTTCCACCAAACTATTTGCGCACAGACATAAAGAACAGGAGTGAAACATCGAAAAAGCTTAATATACATGATACAATTTCATGCACAATTCTAAGAGAGATCCGACGTAGCCTATCCGAAACAATTTTCTTGACGATAAGTGGAGCTTACAAGTGGACCTACAACTTCCCACGAATTAATTCCGGTCGACGGAAATGGTTTCTCGATTCGCGTAGGTGACATAAAGTACGTTTAAGTTCGCCTAGAAACTCCAACATAAATTGGGAATTCTATATGCTAAGAAGGAAACAAATATTCGAATCGTGCAGGCGTAACTCACCATACGTGATAGACTGCAAAAAAAAATGAAACTGTGACTTTTAATCGTGATCTACTGACATCTTCCTGCGAATTGGATTCTCCTCAAGTTAGTAATCGGCTGTCCGCGGTCTAGACAAGAACGATTATTACGGTACAGGAATAATGTGGGATCTCAGTCTTGAGCTCCGTCACCACCAACACACGTGGACCAACTTTTACGTATGAATGGATGGTCGGGACTATTGACACATTTACAGAGGAGTGTGGTTGTATACTGGTCGCAGAACCTTCAAGGAGATTTTCCCGAGCTGGAATGGGTGGGGGGAAGGGTTAATGACGTAAGTTACTTTTACGGTGGGTTTTAAGGATTACACCATTATCTTTTCAGTGAACGGTTTCTGTGATATATATATATATAGTGATGCTGCTAACAAAGAGCGGGTTTGATTTCATGTTTTTAACCAATTAAAGTGTAATTCATCGGATGAGAGCAAAACGATAAAACCCGTGCATTTCGCATTTGCAAAGTGCACAGAGAATCGACGTTGCTCTTTGGCTGTTGTCATAAATAAACGAGTCTCTCCAAAATACCACGCGGAAAGAGATGGAGAGAGGAGAGGAGGAGGGTCACGAGTACCAACACGAACGTGAAAAACAACATTTCTGCACGGACGTTGTATGTAGCGTTGTCAATAACTCTATTGGCTCTTGAAAGTCATGAAGCTTAAGCGCCGCTGATTAAAAGAAGCGACTAAGTGACTCTCAACGAGTAGATAATCTGTCTAACATTTAAAATCTGTTCATTATAGTCATATTTTAGACAACTCCGTCGGGTAATGATCAAACACGCCGAAGGGGTATCACTTTAACAGATTGTCTCTGACGTGGAGTCATCCGTTAACTTGTTTGATTAAGATTTTTGCTATCAGCTATTTTGTAGCGAAATTAGTTGCTATGAAGATAACAGCCGTTAGCTCTTGAGGAATGATGGTCGTTCATGATCAAATACATTTTAGAAAAGTAATGATACTGGTATCTTCTTCACGTGAATGTTGACATTGTAGGAATTGAAAAAAAGAAAATGGATGAAGTGGAATTTCTAGCTTGAATATTGAGTTTGAACACAGAGGCTGGAGATGACCTTTTCAGAATATTTCGTAGGGGGAAAAGGTAACTGTATATTGTTCTAAATTAAATAATTGAAATTGTGGAATCAAACATAATGTATTAGTTAAAAATAAAACACATGTTCTTATAGATACCACAGAATAATAAATTAAATGGAAATTAAACACGAGTATGAATTACAGGAGATACAATGTTACCAATGCTGTTTTCAACATACTAAAATGTTGCTTTGGATATTCTTATGAAATATCGGCGGTATCATATGTGACACGACAGTTTCAGTGAAAATTAAAATTACTTTGAAAAAAGCCACATAAACAAAAAATATCCACTTGATCACTTGAATTTAGTATTATATAACACACTTCTACTAAGACTGTAATACTTGGTTGCAGCATCATAACAACAACACAAGCCTCTATATTGATT
>Ga0058701_10003776_pt1 | contig 12107 bp, 12 predicted proteins | sample AgamicOrMae_FD_97039 | JGI IMG/M metagenome (GOLD analysis project Ga0058701, IMG submission 97039) | Agave microbial communities from Guanajuato, Mexico - Or.Ma.e | ecosystem: Host-associated > Plants > Phyllosphere > Phylloplane/Leaf | place: Guanajuato, Mexico | collected 2012-06-04 | reverse complement strand
GAAAATGCAATCTTCAAATAAGTATATAATTCGAAGTTATAGGAAAACCCTTACTGATCGTATAGGAAAACGCGTTCCGACCCACGAGAATCCAAGAGTTATGGCTTCGAGATTGCAACATATGGATGGTCCATCCGCTGGCGTTTGGTAGCGATCAGGACCACAGCCTCCGGATAATCGATCTCTCAGCAAACAATATCACTATTCTTCCTCCACTGCTTCTGAGAAACCTCCAGAATCTTCGGTCGTTCAATATCCGAGACAACCGACTCAGTCTCTTTGACTTCGATCAGCTACTGGGTGATAACGATTACCTGAGAAGAAATTTCGAGAGGCTAGACTTTGGCGGGAGAATGAACCCCGTCATCAGTCCCAAAGACTTACGAGGGTAAGAACATATTCTTGAAGACAGAATTGCGGATATTCTTGAAGCTAGAGTTGCGGATATTTTTGACGATAGAATTATGGTTATAACCTTGATTCTTGCTGCCTTAGGTTGCAGAAGCTGACATCTCTCTCGGTGTCCCGGCTACCAAATTCCCAGCTCGGTCCTTACGATCTAGAAGGCGTTGGAGAAGAACTGCAAGAGCTGAGGTTGTCCGACGGTCGCCTCAGCACGTTGCTAAACCATGCTTTCCGCTACGCACGTGGCCTCAAAGTCTTGGATTTGAGTGATAACAGCATTAAAAATATCGAGAGCGACGCTTTCCACGAAGTAGGGAAGTCCATCTTGACCCTGAAAATGTCGCGGGCCCTCTCGGGAGCTATGAGGACTCTGCCCTCTGACGCATTCAGGACTCTGGAAACGGTTACTTTCATCGACTTGTCCCACAATCGACTTCGAACGATCCCAGAGAATTCGTTCGTCAACAGTCACCAACTCGTCAAAATCCATCTCCGGGACAACGAAATCACCGCTATTCTTCGCGGGACATTCCAGGTAAGTAACGATGTCAATTTTTTCTAGGAAATATGTCCAGAGAAAACTGATGACGGGTACGATTTTCCAGGGCCATATTCACCAAAATCTTGAAGAGATCGACGCCTCGTACAATGAAATTGCCAGAATTTCAGCGAAAACGTTCGAGGGTCTGGACAGGCTGACCCGCATTAATCTTGATGATAACCTCATCACCCATATTGAGAAAGGGGCTTTTGTGGACCTCAGCTCTTTAAAGTACATTGGACTACGCGGAAATAAGATTAGCCACATAGATGATGAAGCCTTCCAGACCATCCACCAACTCCAAGAACTGGATCTTGCCTTCAACCGATTAACTCATTTCGATTTCGCGATGTTTGATCAGGTATATTGTCTAAAAGCTGTTGCGGGCAAAGATCGGGAGTCGGTCCCGTTGCACTTCTGTTACTATCTTGTACTATTTCCCAGGTGGTTGGATCGACTGGGTCCCTTAAAATGAACGTCAGCTACAACCAACTTCATCACCTCGAGCCTAATGTTTCGTTGATCAAAAACCATGCTAATGTAAAGGTAAGTATTAATGTTGAGGTCAGGAAACTGTGGGAATGCGATTTACAAACCATTGCTTGTTCCAGAGTTTAGATATGTCCCATAATAACATCTCTTCCATCGGTCGATACTTCTTCTCGCCTGTGGAAATGACTCTCTCCGAGCTCTACTTCCGTTTCAACTCGTTGCATAACGCCTCAAAAGACGTTTTTGGCCACCTGCCCGGGCTGACACACCTTGACCTTTCCGCTAACCAGATTCAGGTCATTGATTTCGATTCGTTCCGAACAACGACTAGACTACAGGTAAGTTCAAGTCGTTAAGAAGTTTATCGGCCGACGATGTGAAGCCTCACTATTTACTTCGATTTTCAGTCAGTCTCGCTGGCACGAAACCGACTAACTGATCTTCCAGTAGACCTATTCCGCAACCTGCTGAATCTTCGAATCGTCGACTTATCGCACAATTACCTGCGAACGCTCCCTAACGAATTGCTCAACGAAGAGGGGCCCGAATGGCTCGATTTATCCCACAATCTCTTCAGCCGACTTCCGTTCGGTTGTATTGCCCCGAATGCTGCTGGAACTTTGCGGCATTGGGATCTCAGCAACAACATCCTCACCAGCCTGCACTCTACCGATATGTTCAACCGATTCCGCGTAAGTTTCCAAACTCCCCTCTTCTCATTCCGAACATCGACTAATCAACTTTGAAATTTCCAGACTCTGCAATTCCTCGATCTATCAACAAACCGTCTATCACGATTGGACGAGGCAACGTTCGCTTCTCTGCCGCGATTGGTGGAGCTCGATCTGTCGCACAACCCGGAGCTCCAATTGGACAGCCGTGGCTACGCTTTCCGAGGAATGTCGGAATCCATCAGGACTCTTCGTCTGGCCAACCTGACCCAAGAAGTCATGCCCGAGCTCCATCTTCCTTATCTCCTGGACCTCAGCGTCGCGCACAACCGCCTCACGTCCCTTGGAGCTGATCTTTCGTCCAACTTAACTTCTCTGCGGAGTCTGGACTTGTCGTTCAACCAGCTTACTCAGATCCCGCTGGTGACATCTGCTCTACAAAACTTGCGGCGTCTCAGTTTGGCCGGCAATCACTTGCATCAGCTCGGGAACACTTCTCTGCTTGGTGGGGCTGAGCGGCTACGGCAACTAGATTTGAGATGGCTGCCTTTAACACATTTTGAGGTGCGTACCGAAGGAGTTTTTTCTACAACTCCCGTATGCTTTATAAGCGTTGACCTGAGTGAATAAACCCAGCATCCCTCCAGAAGCTGATCTCAGAATGTTACTGTTTTAGCCTGGAGCGTTGTCAAAGATGGTAGCCCTTGAGTCGTTGTACCTAAGTACCTACAGGGAAGTCCGTGACTACCGAATACCTCTTAGGTTAATGGACAACACCGCTCTACGAAGACTCCATATTGAGGTACAGTAAAGTGCAGTCAATGGTAAAACTCTGACTTACGTCGAGAGCTAAAATCATTTTGTCTCAGGTCGATGACGAAGGAGAAGACCTAGATGGGGAGATGCGCGGATATATGCCCGACAAAGTCAACTCGTTAACGCTCAGCGGACGCCGCCTGAGATCTGTACCCAATGATCTTTTTGTGGTAAGTGTTCTAAGGTAGTAAAACTGGCACATTTCGTCCAACCACGACGATATTCTTGTCACAAGAAAGTACCGGTACTTCCTTCAGGAGGACTAAAATTCCTGCGCTTTCATCTTGTTTCAGGGATTCCGTACACCGCGGATGAGATTCACCCTACGAAACACCAGCGTCGAGAGTCTGCCTTGGTCGCTTTGGGATGGACTTAAATACACGCGGAACCTCACACTGGACGTTCGCAACAACTCCCTGCGTGCAATGGCAAATCCCAACATGGCTCAACGCCCTGACCAATCTGGGATGTTCCTGAATTCGCTCCTCATGGCTGGCAACCGATGGAGCTGTGACTGCGATCTAGGGTAAGGACTCAGACTCCGAGAGCATGACTCAATGATTTTCTAACCTTATTGGCTGGTTCTAGGTGGGTGGAAGTATGGGCTCGCAAGCAGCGGCAATACTTCTGTCCGCTGCCTTTGCGGCATAGTCGGCCGCCGGCGCCCCTCGAATCCCGGGAGTTTTTGTACTTCGAGCACAACGCTGACTGCACGGAACAGCGGGAGGACGACCTGCGAGAGGCTCACTGCGCCAATCGCTACGACAGGCCGGTTCTGGAGATCTTCAAGGAGGAGGTCGAGTGCGGGTGGGGCGCGGCAGGGAGGCCCGCGTCGACGGCGCCCCTGCTTGTCGGCGCCGCCCTCGTCGCGGCGCTCGTCGCGACCAAAATGACTGGCGTCTAAGGAGCGCTCGCACAGCAGGTGCTCAATATTACCAAAGACTCGAGGTTCGTAAATAAGAGTAAGTTTCCTTGAGTTTGATCCCGATTTTGGTGGGGAAGCGAACACGAAACCCACACGGAAAACCTCGATCATCGCGGTGGTCAAGGCACTTGCGACGGGAGGTTGGTGGGGAGAAGGGATGGAGTAGGTAGAGACGGTTCAGTTAGTCACCAAACGGGGTACGTGACGTCACAACTTCCGATTACTACTTTGAAGGCCTGGTTTAATAGCCGATTCCCTTCTTAAAACCTATAAAGCGTACCGGTACGCAACGGCAAGGCTTACAAGGTGTTACGGTTCGTGGGGCCTAAAATGATCCTACTGAAAGGAAGAGATGGCCTGTCAAATATATTTTAACCCACTACCGCCCAGCGATGCCGTTCGGAAACAGAAAAATTTATTTTAGAGGATCTTTCCAGTTCAGCATTGGCACAATTTAAAAAATATCACCCCTTTGGAAACCTAAAATTAAATAATTCAGGCATTTTCCAAAGCTTAAAATTGCGTATTATAGTGGGAAAAAATCCTTCTAATTTCTCTCCAGATAAGTTTCACTCCAAATACTTTGGGCTGTTGTGGGTTAAGAGTACAACCTGTAGGGGCAACTTAGGCTCTGAATACTGCAATCAAGGGATTCGTGGTCTTATTTCCGTGTGGGGAATGTGAATGGATTATAAGAAACACTTTCGTTTCTTTAAATTTCATTCAAGTTTCCTTTCCACCCACAACTCCCTTGACCCATCGACATAATTCACGGGCGTTTGCGAGTTTTACGGAGAAGACATAGGAGTCGGTTGATGCAAATAGATATGGGGGATTTGATGGTTGAGAAATATAGGCTGCCACTATGCTCACTTTATATGCGTGTGTTTGGCTTTGAGTGTGATAGGAATCGCTTGCAAAGACTGTCAGGTGGATACCCGTTCTCGAACGTTCAAATACCATCTTCGTACATTCCAATCACATTGAAAGACGAAACTTTTTTCTAATTGTGATTTGGTCTTGTTTACGATACTTGAATTCATTTAAGTGAGATTTACTCAATGCATTTCCTTTAAATTTTCTACTGGTCTTAGTTTTTGAAGTGGGGTGAGATGGGACACCGGTTTGAGCGCCTGTGCTGCCACCAAGTGGTCCAGAGCTAAATTAATAATAGGAGCACAGGCAAGCAAATTCCTATCTTGTTCGCCACGCCCGACTTCCGTTCAACTTCACAGGTATTTACCTCGATAGAACTGTTTTATTACTATGATCGGAGCAGTTTTTTCCTACAGCCATATCAAAAGGGTTTGCTCCACCAAAATACAAAATAATTTAAATCATCTTTCATCAGCACCACTTTTTGTATGGACAGCTAGGAACTTGTATTCTGTTTGTACTGTGTTCATTTACAGCTGGTTTGCATTTCATGACTAAACTTTCCTCGTGATACCCATGTGAGTGTATAGGCGGAAATGTTAGCTTTGCCAAAGTTGTTAGGTTGGCTATCCCAATCTAACAGCTTTAGCAGAGTTTAGTCGCCAACCTTTATTTTAGACGCAAAGAAAAGAATCCCTGTACGGCACTTGCGACATCTTCACGATGCTCTGTGTATCTTGGTACCTGTGCCAAAAGATGTTCATACAAACATCGTATTTGTCTTGTTACATAGTGATATGAGTAGAGAAATATCTATGGAGAAGACGATATATATATATATTATACATATAAGAATCTCTTATTACTTCTAGATATGAATACGTATTTCGTGGTTTTCCCTGCACAGGCTAATACCTCGCCCACACAAAACAGCAGCAATATTTGAAATTTTAACTTTTCACGCGGGTTTCCGAAACTTACTTCCAAAACCATCTCAAATATGACAACCTGCTTACCTAAGTATTTTGAAGCACTTGTAAATATCGACTTGCAAGAAAACGCCCGGGTCGATGAGATTATAGGCATCTTAAGTATCCAATTCAACACTGACTAAAAATTAACGGAACGACGAACTTGAAATTCTTCTGAGTAGTTTTCAGGACGGACTTGGAACACAATGTAAATTACACGACCGTTGACTTTAAATTAAAAAAGTATGCTGTTTCTACTCTTTAGATTAGCTAAACTTACGTTGGCTGGACAACCACTGACCTAGCTAGGTTCTGCTATCCTGCATGAGGCAGAGATTATCTAGACATGTGACCGTTTAAAGGCAGCGCTAAAATATTCCAGTAATTCGAACTAAAGATGTCTATAACGTCTTTGAGTGTGCGGAGTTCCATGGAACAAGAACGGCGGATGCGAAACTGGGTTTCTATTGATGAAGGGTACCAGTGTGAGTGTTCAACTGTAAGTAAACAAGTCTGCGCCCTCTATTTTCGTTACCTGAGGCCCTACGGCGCCCGCGCTCTCAAAGTTCATATTTTGTAGCATCTATCAAATTGTTATTTTGTTTAGAGCATGTAAAATGAAGAGCGATCATAGACTAAAATTATAGCGAGACTTGCGTGAGCGAATACTGTATTTATTAATTTATAGACTTTGTCTTTCCAATCGAAGATATTTTAGATATCGCTAGTTACCTACTGAAGGTCACTTTAATGTACTTACCCTACCTTGCAATCTTCTGTAAGTAGTCTTAAGATGAGGGACGACTAGACGAATTCTACACTTGAATTTAATATAAGCTATATAATTTTTTAGATTGTAAGATTCAGAACCAAAATGTAGTCACGCTTTATTTAAAATTTCGAAAATTTGTGACGAGATTAAAACTTTATCTGTTTGTTTGAAACTGTATTATATACTAGAGGGCGAGAATGTGTTTTCACACAAGTACAGTAACAACTACGTTGTGGCTTATTCGGGTACAGAGAAGTGCACTTACAGAATGCGATGTATATAATACAAACGGTCATAATAAATCATTATTTTTCAAAAAAAAAGCCTGATTCCCTCACCAAAAACGTTTGAAGCTAGGCTGCGGAGCGCCCCTGTCAACCGCAGCTCTCGCGTGTTACGCGTGTGGCCTAAGCACTCCTTCGCAGGGGGCTTCCTTCTTGCCCATTGCACAAGAATATGGGCCTAACAAAGTAATTAAATGAAATACTTCACGCAGTCCATGGGGGCCCCATTTCCTCAAAATTTTCAGATCACAAAGCACGATATTTTTGCTACTGAGTCATTGTTCGGAGAGTAAACTCACTGATATTCGCGAAATTCACTGTGAATTTTTAGATTACCAAGTATCATTCTAAATATGATTGCCATAAGTAACCAATAGTTGAACTTGGATTTTAATTTGTGGCTAAAGAGAATATTCTTTACTCAACAGTTTGTAGCACATTCTTCTTTATACAAAGGTTAAGGGAGGCGGGCCAATTATATGACCATCCTCTTAATACTACCAGTTTCTACGTCATGCCTAAATGTTAGCTTGTTTTTGAGCAAGTTTATACCAACTCACACAACTATTGGAATTCTTCCCCAAACAACTCGAATTCTGAGGGAAGAGCCAGTTAAATAATTAGTCGATGCCCGTCAGGTTGTGAGTAAAACCATGCCAGATTTCATGTATGGATATATTGGTAAAACTTACAAAAGACACCTTATTATTAGATCACATCTGTGTGACAGCATTCTTTCAAAGAAGATAATCTGATAGATTGTTCTCAAAGAGAAAATCAGCATAAGCTGAAAGATGCCAGTCACTCTGAAAACATATGCCAATGTTGGCTGTGTCCTTTATCACCAATCACTGATTTGCACATCACCAACACTGTTACTTTGAACTTTACCAGAATGAAAAATTAGGGGGACATACCATGCTAGCTGCCCTCCTTCAACTTCCCTGCATACTTCACTTCATCAAACGCCTTCCTCGCCTTCTTCAATTCTTCATTCATAGTAAGTAAGTCTTTAACACGAGCATATTTCCTTTGGTCTTTGCGTACAAGAAATACTATATCTTCAACCAGTATACGGCCACTTCTTCCAATCTCCATAGCCTTGTGAGTCTGCAACATCACAATAACATTATCACAACTGACTTCAGACAAACTGCATGAATTATCTGTCTTACACATACCGTTTCAGTGATAAATTCAATAACTAAATCTTCTAAAACATCAACACTTTCAGTGTATGGATTTTGGTCATCTCCAAACCCAAACATCATACATCTCAGTTCCTTTGAGAAGAGTCTTCTCCGCAGACCACTCACTGAACCTGTTGGTATTTCTAACTCATCCTCCTCCTGTTACAGAAACAAGCAAACGTAAACGAAGGATACATTTAGGCTGAGATTGGTGTGTATACAGACAAACAGATCAAGAAAATTCAATCGATACTTTGAAACAAATTCTAGGAAGAACGAAAAATTGAAAAAGGTTAAAGCTTGAGGGCGCAATACATTAACCAGTTGAGGTTAACATCGGTTGTTTTTCATGAAAATGCACGTACCACTTCGTAACCTTCTTCTGCATTTGCCATTATGAAGAGTGTTTAATTTTTTTCTTTCAACAAACTTTGAGCTTGCGAATATATAGTGACAGAAAACTAGCGAAGTTAATAGTCGCGAGAACACACCAGTAAGTTGAACTTGTTTACGTTGTAAAATGCATCCTCACGCCCTCTGTTGGCGGTTTGACGCATTATGATCTCTGGTTTGACGTTTGAGAATGCATCGGAATGCATCCTCATGCCATCTGTTGGTGGTTTGAGGAACTACGCAACCGCGGGAGATCGGAACTCCGTAATATGCGCGGTGGTGGGTAAAGCATGGGTAGATGTATCGGCTTTTATTTTTCAATTTCTATCTCCAGATCTGTTTCAGTAATTAACAGATGCAATATGCCGTGGTTCAAAGAAAAAACGCGATTCACAACGGTCACAAACGGTGTTTTGGATTACTGAAACCGTTCTGAATGTCGAATCAGAGCTTCGACCAAGGAGGCTTACACCTTGCTTCGACGCAAAGTTGAAAGTAATTTTGCTCCGGATCTTGTGAAATGATTTAAATGCAATCCTACGTCGACGAAAAAAAAAAGGACGTGGCATTTTCTTGTCCAGCGGCTGTGCAACAATTGCTAAATCAAAATGACTGCACATCCTTGCAATAGATCGCAATACTACGGGCACAAATACAGTAATGGAAAAGCTTTCGTCCCCTTGAGTAAAAAAATAAAATAAAAATCTCAGTATATAACAACTTTATTTAAATATGCAGAAGAACATATTTATGACACTAACAATATCTGCCATTTCAGAACCATGCTGGTTCTTAAAATTTTTAGAACAACTAACAGACATAAAAAATTAATGCACTGCCTAAAATATTAGACTAAGCTAAAAACAAAACGAAAAAAAAGGAAAACACGACTTACAATTTGTAACACTTAAGCTTCGTAAATTATTCAAATCACCAAACCTTCGAAATCATAGATTCTTCCTGGGAAAATATAAAAAGATATCGAAAAGTTTCTATTTTTATAAATCAGTCCGTCGGCACGGTATCGGCGTATACTCAATCACGAGGCAGACACTGTATACGAAGCAATTATAAAGGTAACCTTATGCTTTCTATTTCACTAATTATCGGATGGACTTTTTTTGACACACTTTTCTTTGAAAGTAGGATTTGGACCACAGGCTATGATAGCACGGTTTACAAGTTCAGTTTCTGTGCGCACAGCAATATTTAAATCGAGCGATTACACAGGACTCAATGACAAACGAATAAAAACTAATTGGCCCCAGTCGAGGCTCACATTATTGCTAAAGTAGCTGTTTTGACAAAGCTGACATGGCGGTCCTTTCAAAATGTAATGATAAAATGCCGATTTTGATCGGGATGAAGATCATTTCGCCCCCAAAAATATTTTCGATCAAATTTGGATATAAAGTACTCCAGGACGTAACTTTTATTTCCAAGATTTAGAACCAACCTGACGATATACAACTTTACAGCGAAGGAAACGTCTTTTTGGTCATCTTAAGCTACTGGTATGTAGAAAAAGTTTGATCAAGTCCATCATAAAAAAAAGAGTAACAAAATAATATATGCTTATAGGGAAACAGTAAACTACGAGTCGAACCACGACCTTCCAAAAATGTATGTTATGCTGCGGTAATGGTCAGATTAGATTGTGGGGCAGTATACTTCTAGGAAGAGAAGTTTTTTATGCTTTAGAAACAATAAAGCAACGCGCTTTCGTGTATCAACATACAAGACTGGTTACACTCTTGAAGTAACACGGTAGAATACATAACTGCACCGCCAACGTCCCTCACAGTAACGAGGACCGGTAAAATCTTCAATACTGCCTGTAATGTCGTAGGGTATCTATCCAACGGTCCAAAATGTCTTATTCTAGGGGGACGAAATGGTATAGTCAAGCAGGGTATGATCAGTCCCAGAAAAAGCTCCATGCGACGAATTGAGAACTTCAACGCGAGCGTCGATGATAAAACACTCATTACGCCGCAATCGAATGTACCCATTCCGCACAGCACAGCGTCGAAAAATATCAAATATCTAATCGCCCTCCATCTTCTAGACATCTTAAAAACAGTTTTGGTCTACAACAAAGGTGAGAATGATACGAGTGTGTTCACAAACAGGTGATCCCAAGTTGGTCCTCAAAAATCAGTACATTTTTGTCTTTCAACAACTCGCTGTTAGTACATCACGCAAGGGGAAAAAAAAAGCAAAGACGAGTTAGTGCTTAACTAGACCAATGAACACTATACAGTCACAGTGATATGATATATTTGTACGTCGTAAAGAACCGGACTCAATTGAATCGTAACTTTTGAGCAGCTATCCAAAATCTGGTCTTCGCTTCAATCAAAATAAAGGTACCACGAATCATTTATGCATAACACCGCAACTTTTTTACAGTACAAATATATTCTTTTTGTCTCATCACAGAATATTCAGGACTAGTAATGAAAAGCTTTTAATACAGAAATAAGCACCCATTCGAACTACAAGAACAAATAACACACCTCAAATTGAGAGAATAAATCAAATAAATACTCTTTTATTGAAAGGAAAAGAAAAGAATATAGAAAATCTACTCAGATTCCATCCAGACTACGGTATCAGGTCCCGAACCCACTAACATCACAACTAAGAAGGAAATACTGAGAAATAGGACTGAGCTTGTCTTGTGGATGGTTCCTCAGGTGCGCACAAAAACATCGATGTTCTGAACACCAACAGTGCTCATACAATTCCGAGAGCTCGGCTTCCGATACGATGTTTTTCCCCGAACCTGAGCGACTGCGACAAGCTCTCCATTTACTCATAGATAAAATTGACACAATTATTTCACACAAAGGGTAACAATATCAAGTCAGTCGAACAATACAAAAGCATAGCAGGTCCATAACAACCATTGGTACAGCGGGGTTTTTGTTGCGCACCCCTTATAAAATAGATTAATACTTTTTATGCTTCGTGAGAAAGATTGCTACAGTGTCTATAATGTAAAAAGACTTCTTTTCTCACCTCTGGAAAATATGTTTTGGCACGAAATGCCTCTTGTGGGCATCCGTAAAAACGGCCGGAATTGTGTCTGCTTTTTTTTGGCTTTGATTGGCTTGAAACCGTCTCGTTACCTTCGATCGTTCCCTTTTGCCTTTTCCTTCGCCTTCCTCTTCGTCATCTGACGGCGATGTTCGTACTCGAAGTCTTCATCCGCTAAATTAAGGTGTCGTATAATCTATAATAAAAGAACAAAATAGACAAGTAAAAAATGGGTTAAGGTAGTAGGAGCGACCTTGGTCGAGTGATCAGAATCGCTTAAAATTTCTGTGGCAAGCTCTTTAGGACACGCCGAATCCATTTTTCACAAGCAAACCCACTGTCACCGAACTCAATTTTGAAATAAACACGATTGAATTATACATTGTTCTCATGGAAAAACGCACATTCTTGCTTATGTTTATGTGATTTTTTAGGTTTACGCTATGTTTGAGTGATCAGAATTTCGTTAAAAACAAATCCTAAGCTCTTTTAAAGAAGGAAAACAAATAGAAAAAATAAAATGTGGCGGTCACCGATCAAATAACGACAATAACTAGCTTTAAAAAGCTTGTTTTAGCCACATTTTGGTAAAGTTTGCGTTATGCGTGTTTTTGGAGATCGAGAAGTCGTCCGCAAGAAAGACAGGGTGAATTTTTATGACCTTAGATGATAGTATAGACCCTTTGTAACACACACAAGAATTTGCAACGGTTTTGAAGCAACTTTTTT
>Ga0058701_10003775_pt1 | contig 12107 bp, 11 predicted proteins | sample AgamicOrMae_FD_97039 | JGI IMG/M metagenome (GOLD analysis project Ga0058701, IMG submission 97039) | Agave microbial communities from Guanajuato, Mexico - Or.Ma.e | ecosystem: Host-associated > Plants > Phyllosphere > Phylloplane/Leaf | place: Guanajuato, Mexico | collected 2012-06-04 | reverse complement strand
GTATTATTTTTTTAAATTTTTTTATGTTTGTTTTTATTTCTTAGATATTTTTTATTTCTATCCTCATAAAATTGTTTGTTTTTAGTATGTGACTTACATTATCTCGCTCTACCTTAAGCTTACTATACCTAGCCTTATTTTATATATCTAAACTAACTTAAACTACTCCAACTCTCTTTTTTTTGCAGCATAGCATCCATGTTTTTTTTTTTAGGGGTTGGGGTTATGATAGTGTCAGGTACTAAAAAGATTCCCTTAAAATCCATAAAAACTTCGCATTAGGAATGCCAAACAAGTAAGTCTTCAAGGGTGCAATGGAAAACTTGTATAAAAATTTGGCTTTACATCTCGGCGACAGAGCTTGCCGAGAGGTAAAGCTGTTTTAGACTAAGAATTGTTAGTCAACCGTTTCGCTGGTTAACTGAGGTTAGGTTAAGTGTCTTGCCTTGTCCGGCCACGTGACGAAAGGAGGTACACAAGAGGTGGAAATATAACCTTACACGCAGTACAGTGAGCCTACAATATCCATGTTACAATCCCTTATTGGCATAAGATTGGCACAAGAAATGTCAGGCGACTTCTCACAGGATCGACCAATATAAGCGGTACCAGTTATCTTTTAACTACCGGAAAACGAGAAAGTAGCGTAGTTCATTGATTTTTAGGGCATTTCACTTTAAAAATAAAAAGTAGGGTACTGCTTATCATTTTTATCAGGTAGGCTTTTTTAGTATTACCGCAGTTTCTTTTCCGAAGGGCATTGACCAGAAGATGCTCGTATTCGTTTACCGAGGGAGCTAGTATAGAAGCAATCATCAAAACAAAATTCCTAAATCCACATGAATCGCTAAAATCAGTTTGTGTTCGCTAAGTTTTACAGCTTCCATTTTATAACCTCTTTGTTTGATACCCTAGTTCAGTCTTTTATTTCGTGATGATAATCAAACAATCGTGTAAATTTTGTTCCTCACTTCGGTGTCACTTGCCTCGGTAAAAAAAGGTTAGGTGTCTTGTGTCTCGCTCCACTCTGCTTGGTGATGTAAGGTAGAACACCAAGGGTGCGTTCGAAAACACCACCCGAAGGGTATTCCGTCTTTCTCTCTTATGAGAGCTCCATATGTAAGACAGCGATAGGACATCCACGGGTGCCGTTTTCGAACGCGTCCCAATGTGGACAATCCCACCGTTGAAGTTTGCAGGGATGTAAGCTTAACGTTCTTCCAAAGTAGGCAACCAGACCAACAAGACTGCTGTGCCGGTTGCCTATCAATCGCACTCACGGCTCGCAGCTTTCGTTGTAACTCAGTAAACGCATATTAAGCACCGTTCCAAGGCAAGGTTTTCCCCTCGTTTTCCCTTACAAGCCCATGATGTACAAACTGTTTACTACGTAAATTATTAACTCGCCCCTTAAGCTAACTGTTAAGACCTTCGAGTGCATGTGTAAATCAGCATTGCATCGGCTCGCCGCAACACTCGTGATCAATAAACCATCTTTGAACTTGAACTCTTACCCAGCGACTGTGTACTTTACTGTGCATTATTAACAAATGCATTTATGATATGCAATCGTTGTCGATATCTTAATTGATCTACAGTGGAGTCTCAGTTATACGTCTCTCAGTTGTAAGTCCCCCTCGTTTGTACGTCCAATTCGTAGTCTCACGCAGGATATTTTACATGGCATTAAACGGAAGATTATTTTCACTTGTATACGTCCATCTCAGTTCTACGTCCAAATTTTTGAGTCCCAACTTGGACGTATAACCGAGATTCCACTGTATTTTCCGATCGTTGTAAATTTCCGTCGAAGTAAAAAGCTCTGGGTCTGTGTCCTTGATTAACTCGAATTCTTTGGAATTTCTCCACAATGCAATAAACAAGGTTCAAAAACCTCTCCCAAGCATCATGCTTGAAAATGTGTATTTAAATTGGTAATTGCCTCTAAGTGTACATTAATCTGCGAACATATTAAAATGACCTTCCTAGAGAATCACGTGTCGATTGCTTCGTCGCTATCTGCATCAAGATGAGAGATTAAATTGACGATTTGTTATCTCCGATGCAATTGCGAAACAACAAGTAATACAGTGCAATGCTCGTGCGTTCTTTAACCCCGTAACAATTATTTAATTTTTCTTACGTGAGTACTAAAGGGGAACGACGGATGTCAAAGATTAGTCGTCTAGGATCTAATCCACGAATTCAGCAGCCACGGAACAAACTAACCGATGAAATCTTTGGTACGCTGTTAAAAATACCAATAGCTGATTTTCGTTAATTTCCTAGAATGCTGTTGGTAAGCCATTTTCTCCTACGCAAAAATTTAGTTTATCGTTCTTTTTTTTGGTGTTTCTTTGGTTTGATTTTTCATAAAGCGGGTGATGAACCCACAACCGCATTGGTGAGGTTACCCTAGTGTAGCATATTCAAGATCGTGACTCATTGATACTTCCAATATCAATGAGTCAAAAGAGGTACGAAGTCACGTCGATACTTTGGAGTCGAATTGCTACTGCTTATTCATATTTAACGTGGGGGGGGGGCAAGACCGGAAAATGCTGCAAAGTGCAGCAAACCCACTTACTTAGCCAAATGCTAACACGAAGACAATGATATTTACTCAAAATATATCCTTTGAGGCAACTCATCGAGGGCATCTTTTTCTCAGTGTCTCGAGCAGCGCTGCGCTGATATTACGCTCGGCTTTTGATGCAGTAGCGGCCTTACTTGTTAGATGAAGCTGCAATTGGCTTACCAATAGAAATCCAAGGGCGCGGAGGCCCTGAAGTTCAATGGGTCTAGTGATACAGATGTGTTTAGCCAAAGTAATAGACTTCCGCCGGCATCTAGCTAGACCACTGTAGCCAACTTGAGGCAGGCTAACGAAGAGTATTTGCAAGATTTTTATGCCTGTCAGCTTAAAAATTGGACGGTGCATACTTCTTACAATAGATTCAGTTCTTTTGACCCACTACCGCCCAGCGATGCCGTTTGGAGGCAGGAAAATTATTTTACAGGATCTTTCCAGTTCAGTATTGTCACACTTTTGAATATCACTCCTCTGGAAACGTGAAATCCAATAGTTTAGGCATTTCTCAAAGCTTAAAATTTCGTATTACAATCATTTCTTTTTTTTTCAAATTCTCTTAAGCTAAATTTCACTCCAAACACTTTGGGCTGTTATTTTTTTTAACGCTCAGTAAAATTTTATTGCTTAATTTTAGCAATATAAACGTGCTTTGATGGTTGTTATTTTTGGTATTCATGACTTCATTCTATCCAAAATTCTGCATTTTATGAATACCGCATATGTCGATTTTTTTGTAACGTTTGAGAAATCCCAGGCTGTTTGCATTTTTCTTCCTCAATGCACTGTATATTGGAGAGTTTGGCTATTTCACCTGTCGTGTTCCACTTTTCGTTGAAGCCAAGCGGAGGGACAGCGGATCGAGGCACAAGGACCTAAACCTAACATTGGTCTACCTAACATGACCTAGGTCAAGTAGATTCACACGGTTTTTCGTCATCAAAGACTCAGGGTGGAACACAAACGGTTGAATATTCCATGCAGCTGTGAAATAATTTACACCTTGTAAGTAACTACGAAGTAACTCAACGACTTCAATGGACATCTCTGTGAAATGACGTGTTTAAACGAAGGAGTTTCTCTCAATTAGTTTATTAAATACTTCAGGCGGTAACCATACAGTATCAGTCAAATATAACCCCACTTGTCACAGTCGGAAACCAAATCGGTCAACCTTCGCTTCAACCGGTTGATCGTTTCAGGATTTTCGACTTGAACCAAATCTGAAAACAGTTTCACCGATCCGTCGGCTTTGTGCATATCGACTTTGATTTCAGAGTCATCAGCCAGCATAACAGGCAATCCGAATATCGCCAATCGAACTCCAAACAGCATGGAATTCTTGAGGTGCTTTTCATACAATGCTCGAGGGAGTATCTTGTCGGGATCACAGCCAAATGCTCCTAAAATTCTTCTCACCTCGTGGAAATAAAACTCAATAAGACTTTCGAAACATTCATCTCGTACTTGTTTCGTGGTGCAAAATATTAAAAGCGTCGATAAATCATTAGCGAAGCTATTAATTCCTGCTGTCTGGAAATCTATCATGCAGGCGTCTTGTGTAACGCCAGCCTGGAAACAGAAGAGAGATGGCAAAGGGAGGTTATCGTCTGTAAATTTTCAAGGATTCATTTCTTATAAGTTCTACCTCTCCGTCACCAAGCTGTAACGATAAAACAATGCACCAAGTAAGTTAACGCAACCTAACCTGCCTAAGCGGAAAGGTGAAAAAATGTGAAAAGGTGGAAAAAATATGAAAGCCTGACCCGGCTTAGTACACATTTGGTAGAAAATGCGACCTTTAAAACTCAGGGCTATAAAAGGGTAGGTAAATTTTATTATAATGGGAAATGTATTCACCTGGTCAAGCTTGTACATGATGTTGTTCGAAGAGAAATCGTTGTGAGCAATACAGAAAATATCCTCACAGGGGTCAAATCTTCTCATCCATTCTGAAGGAAAGTTCTCCAGGACTTTGTACAGTCTATCGTATGTAGGATTTCCTGGTTTGTAAGGCTCGTCCAGCATTTCTAAAACAACAGTTTAAAGTTCCCACCCAAGACAAGCTTAATTCAGATCAGCTTCGACTTGTGCTAGCTTGGAGTATCATATCATCGGATATTTAACCGTCGAGGATATGGCGCAAAGATCTAGCGAGAGTTTCTGACAACTTCGCTGGGGTAATGTCCGTGTCAGGCACATTCGTATACCTAGGTATTGTCTAGTACTTGCCTAAACCTTTGAGGTACCCCCGTTCCATGTCGTCGAAAGCGTGCTGGAAATCGTCTATTTTGTAATCTTTATGGAGTATATGTCTGATTCTCTCTGCGGACTCAGGTTCCAGCTCGTGGAGGGCCATAGAGGTCGCATGCAGAAGAGCGACTCGTTCGAGGGCAATTTTGAACTGCTGTGCAATCATCTCTTTCTTCAAACCCAGGCACTCAAATCCCTGAACCGATTTGTCTTCCAAGACGATTATATCAGATTTATCCATAGAAGTCGCATAGTTCATCTCCGTTGCGAAACATCTGAAACGATAGAAGACTCTTACTAACCGCTGCTGTCAAGAGGGATTTCCGGGAATTTACCTGGGAGTTCCTGGAAATAGTTGATGGTCCGTGAGGCCGTGACGCTTGAGGAAGTTGTTCAACGTTGGAAAGACTTCTTCGTACATATCTTTCTCGGTACGGAAGAGTATATCTCCACCCATGGCATCTTGCCTGGCTCGGTTCGTCGAAGATGCTTTGAAAATAAGCGACAGAGTCTTGCCTTGCTCTTCCGGATTTTCTTTCACGACGACTCGGAACAAGCGGCCGATGAAGTTCTGTCCAGGCTTGGAAGCATTCGTGATGGAGTATCTACGAAATGCATAAAACTAAAATACACCTCTCGGAAAGGTCCACATCCTATCTTTGAAAGCAACAACGTAATTGAAACTTTTATTGGCCTTACTCATTCAAACCATATGTTTCGACGGGGAGGCATTCGATAGCGCCAAAAACCACAAACGCCAACGCCGCAAACGCCAGAACCGCCAAACGAGAAAAGTCGCAAAAGCCAAATTTTGTATAGGTTAGGTTAAGTTAGGTCAGGTAAGGTTAGTATTGACGAACTTTGAAGTTTGCGACTTTTCTCGTTTGGCGGTTACGGATTGGCGCTTGCGGCGTTGGCGCTTGAGGTTTTTGGCGCTTATGACAGCTACCCGTTTCGACGTAGCAGTTTCGTAGTACGTTTGTCTTTTTAGAGAGATTTTCACGACTTTTTGGATCAACTGTTGGTTGGTACAGCCGTTGTAGACAAGATGGTAGAGTTTTAAGAGACAGCTGAATGTGAGTTACAGGTATTCTTAGTGATATGTTGTTTTTGACCGTTTTGTTTTACTTTCACAAGCGGGTTTTTGGCATAAAACGATTAATGGAGGAAAAATAAGTAATGAAGTTTTGGAATTATGGACGAGGTCAGAGTGTCCATAGCAATTTTTTTCAAGGCCGCCTAGCAGGCCTCGGAAGTGTCGATAGTACAGTTCGGGAAGTGGTCCCAAAACTGTGTCAACAGACTCACTATCGTAAAGTGCTGTACGTTGTTGAACTGAAGAACATCCTTTCAAGACATGTCAGTGATTAAGGAAGTTTAAGGCTCGACGGTGATATCCCTATATTGATTAAAACTTCTGTTCCTAGAGGTCCCCGATTATGGTATGTTTTTGGTCTGGGCGAACGGGAGAAATTTTGATAGGATTTTGGCTTTGCGTACGTTGTGATTTTAAAACTTTGTTACCATGGTCTTTACTTTCCATTTGGCAGTTAAATGGCTTATACTTATGTTTGTGGGATATAGTGCTAGATAAAGTTAGTCAACTCTAATACCGCTGATTGTGAGTTACATAAATTCTGTGCTAGACATAGACACGCTATCATGCGGTCCCCGTCAAAAAGCTTAACTGTTAATTCCTATCTTAATTTCTCATACACTTGCGCCCCCCCCGCGAGGGACCCTCCCATTTGTGGGGCGGAGTCATATTCCTGCTCTGAAAGGTCTTCGTCGCCCCTTTCCTCCTACCATTTCCCCTCTAAGGATTTCCCCTGCCACTTTTGAAGGTAGGGGACAAAAACCTAGGTCCTTACTGAACATGTCAGTTTTCGGAGGTTCTGTTTTTGATAAGAAATTCAGGACGATTAGCCCACTACCACCCAGCGATGCCGTTCGGAAACAGAAAAAAATATTTTGGAGGATCATTTTAGTTCAGTATTGTCAAAGTGTAAAAAAAAACACCCCTCTGGAAACCTAAAATTTAATAATTTATAGGCATTTTCCAAATCTGAAAATTGCGTAATTTAATTCGAAAAACCCTTCGAATTTTCTCTTAAGATATATTTCACAACAAATACTTTGGGCTGTTATGGGCTAGATGCCTCGCAATATGGCCGAACCTTAGGGTGAATTTTAAGTGAAACGTTCCTAAATCCAGTTAAATTTACAGAAACGTCATTATTTTATTTCCTGAACTGATAAGGAGCTGTGTTATGTAAAATTTTCGAAGGAATGTTATCTGTGTACTCACGTGGGATCTTTAAAACCTGCATCTTTAGCGATCTTCTCCAACAGGTTCTGTAAGTTTACCTCTTCAAAATGTGAAGTGGTCATTGCGAAAATAAAGTATCGATACGCAGTTGTTAAGTGTGAGTCCTGCACACAAGGATATAAGAGACTAGGCCTAAACACAGCTTCGCGTCGTATCGCCTAGCGCCTAGCGTGCACTGCCAATCTTTGAAAAGTTTCCGTGCTACTGCGGTTTGAAAATAGGTGGAGGGGGAAGTCGAGAGGCCATATGATTGGCGCGGGGCGTGGGCGGGATATTTGAAAACGAACTAAAAAACCATGCGAAGCTGCGGAGCATACGGCCGAGATGTGTCTATAAAACAGATCCTGAAGGCGATTTCATAATAGGCACTCGGTCGATTTTATCGAACTTAACAGAAGAGCTGACATCTGCCTTCAATGGTCGGACTTATTCCATTTTTAGATCTCGAACCCATTTTTATGATCATTAGTATGTCAGCTTTTTTTTTTTTTTGACGCCGGAAACGGTGAAATATTGATTCATCGTGTAAATATACGGTCCATAAATTTTCAAGTGTAATGAGTTTAGCTGATTTTTCATTTTTTAATTTTTTTTAATGGTAAATTTTACAACTATCTATTATGATAATTCTCATTTTCTTCCCTTTTTCGCAATGTTTTTTTTTTCTTATTTTTACGAACGAGTTGGACTAAATATGCGTATGTACCGTTCCAACGCTTTCACGTGTATTTTGTGAGTATTACTGAGAAAACTGCGTTGCGGCTCGAACATAGCGTTCAACCTTAACCGAGCAACGTTTTCTTCCCGCAATTAAACCCTATCAGTTATTCTCCTGGGTTCCACTCTAATTGAAGGTTGCTAAAGCTGAAAAACGGGTAGCAAACAAAACAAGTGAAAAGTCGATTTACTTTCTTGAATTGAAACTTTATTGTTATTTCATCGGCTGTCGATCCGGAGGCCTGGATGCAATTGTTTCAGGAGACTTAAACGCCGTTGTAAACCTCTAAACTGAAAACTGAGGAACTATCGAGGGTATATACCGGTACAGATATTCCATTCTGTTGTTGATCTTTGCTCTTGTAAAAGTTCAGTGTAACACATTCATCATCCTTCATTCTTAGTTTTCAAGGTTGCATTTCCACCTTTTGTGTTCTACTCTTTGTTCAACCTTTGTCATCATGAGGGTTGACAACAATCGCGAATGTTTGGTGTCTTCTTCCTCGCTTCTCTCTCCTTCCGCTCAATCGTCGCCAACGGCTTTTCTCTGATTACTAATGGTATGCCGTGTTTTTCTGCGGCAGTTGGTACTTCCTTCAAGAAGTAAGCGTTAGGAGGATTGTGAAAGAAAGCAAAAGCCTCGGCTTGGTAAGGGGAAGGTAGAATGAAAGGCAGAGCATAACCATAGTGGAATTTCATATGTAACCCCACTTGGCAGCATCTGATATCAAGTCGTTCATCCGCTTCTCAATTTTCTTAATTGTTTCTGGATTTTTAACTTCGGCCGTATCCGTAAACATTTTTGGTTTATCGTCTTTGGAGTGAATATCGCCTTTGATTTCCGAAACATCGGCGTACAATACAGGCAGACCGATCACGCCGTAGAGGATTCCGATCTTGGCCGATTTACGCTGGTATTTTTGAAACACTGTCCACGGGAAGATTTTATCGGGATCACAGCCAAAAGCGCGAAGTGTTTGTTGTACTTCGTCAAAGTAAAATTTCAGGAGGTTTTCGAAGTGTTGGTCTCGTATTTCCTTCGTCGTGCAGTATAACAGTAGTGTTGATAAGTCGTTTCCAACGCTACACCAGTCGGATGTCTGAAAATCTATAACACAGGCGTCATCTGTCGATCCATCCTGAAAGAAAAATACCAGGAGTAGTAACTAAACGTGTTTGAAGGAGTTAAAACTCTCCTAATTTTCAGGAATACTATCAGAGTTGGCAGTAGGGCGTGGAAAAAAAACTATGGAATCTCAGAGTGTGACTTTGGCGCCATCTAGCGGCCCCAGCCCGAACTGCCCACCCTCTCCATGCCGTTGGACCGTCAGTTCGGGCTGCTGCCGCTAGTTGGCGCCAAAATCAGGATTTGGTATTTCACAGTTTTCCCACATACGTCTAAAATAGAAAAAAATAATGTGGAAATTCCCACAAGTTGGATGGAAACTTTCCAAACTTGTTTAGAAACAAGATTTATACTTCCCTTTAAGTAAACGGTTGTTTAAATTCTATTTATGAAAAGTGAATCGAAGTACTAGGCTTTTTTAGTCGGGGATTCACAAATACAATCCCGCACTCAGATACTATTTGCTATTCTTTCTTTTTTTCTGCGAAATTCGCATTATTTTAAAATATATGGGCTACTGTATATTTTATTTTTCATTTTACTTTATTTTGGCTTTGCTTACCTCGTTTAGTTTGAACATTATATTGTTGGAAGTGAAATCGTTGTGACAAATAGTGAAAACGTCCTCAGGATGCTCATGTTTTGAGTACCAAATCTCCTTAAAATTATCCCCCAAAGTGTACAGATTATCGTAAGTAGGGTTTCCGGGCTTGAAAGGTTCCCTAAGCATTCCTATAAGAGAAAAATGCAACACAAGTTTTATCGCTCCACGGATGGACTCAATTCTTTTGAAAATTGCTCACTTTAAGTCATCAAGGATGTATTTTCGACTCTTTTTTCTGTCTTGATTCAACCCTTTCCTTCTTTATGAAGGAGATTTAAGACACATAATCCGCATAGGGTAGGTTTTGACATAGATTAGGCTAACTTAGGTAAGACTAACCAAGGCAAGGCTGACATATAGGTTCTGTTAAATTAATTAAGGTTCATTACGTCAACTTCAGTAAGGTTAACTTAGATAAGGTTATTAGGTAGTGTAGAGAAACTAAGGTAAAGTTAACCTAATTAACTTGATGTCCCAATGCCCCTTAAGCGCGCGTCACTACCGCTCCGCTTAACTTGGCGGCAATAGGTTATGGGCCCATTGGCTCTCTCCAATGTCACCCTCTCTTTGGCGACGAAATGTGTAACACATCAAGAAGCAGAAATAACCTCAAAACTTTAGAGTGCAATCTTTACCTAATCCACGAATGTAGCCGCTTCTCCAGTCCTCATAAGCTTCCGGAGAGACTGTTTCCGGGAAACTTTTATCCATTAAAGATTTTATTCGCAGAGCTGTTTCCGGTTCCAGCTCTTGAAGAGCCATGGAAGTCGAGTGCAAGAGAGCGATTCTCTTAAGAGCGAGCCGGCATTGCTTTTCGTCCAGTCCGGTCTTCACGTCAATAACTTCAAATCCTTGCACTTTTTTATCCTCGAGGACAATTATATTCGCTTCGTCAGTCCCTGCGTTAATCTCAGTTGCGAAACACCTGGAAATATCACGAAGATTAAATTATTTTTGTGATGAATTTGTGGAAAACTTACGATAGGGATATGAAAGAGTTTAAGGTCTTATGAGTACACTATAACGAGCATTCTTCGTACATCTTAAAATGCAGCACTTTATTTCTTACATTGATCCATTTCTTCGGATCAGGCCCTTTGTTTTCCTGAATAAAAATAAACCATATTCTCCTGAAAAAATCCGCAAAATCGAGTTTTTTCTGTTTGAATTTTGCAATTTTTTAAAAATTACGAAGAAATTTTGGCTCATAAGTTTTTACAGTATTTTTAGACTAACTAAAATGCTTCGTAAAAAAGTAAGGAGAAAAGGTACAGATTTTATTTTTGCAATGTGGAATCTTGAAACTAGTTTTTTGCTTTGGGTAGGTTGAGAATGAGTTAAAGTAGCAATGCGGTACTCTATATCCAAAACTTACAATGTTAGTGTCTGCTTGTAGGGAAAGCTTTCTTGTATTTTTTTAAAAGTAAATCTGACCTTGGTATTCCTGGAAAGATAGGGTGATCAGCGACTCCATGTTTCTTCAAGAAATTGTTGAGTGTAGGAAAGACTGTTTCATACATATTTCTCTCGGTACAGAAAAGCGCGGAACCTTCAATCATATCGTCTCTCGCCTTTGAAGAAGCTTTGAAAATCACCGACAGACGTTTCTCTTCGCCATTTTGATTCTCTGTAATGACCACTCGAAAAATCCTCCCGATAAAGTTTTGACCAGGCTTTGAACCATTGGTTATTGAAAATCTGGAAAGAGAAAAGTCGTGCTCTTTAGATAGACTCGTGATTGGGACTTACACAAAAGCAGCAACAGGATCTATTACGGGACAATATCCTCCTCCTTATACACGCTCACCTAAAGAATTTAAAAAAAAAATAGTCAAAAAGGTTCGTTCTCTTAATATCATTCAGCTGGGATCGATTATTATCTAGGTATATAGATAATACTACTATATTATTTAGATAATAAGATAGAAAAGATATCAATTTGTTATTTAGATGATAAAAAAGAATATTCGGTTCGTTATTTGAATGGACTTCCTCAAGGTCGTTCTTTATTCAGATTTCAAGATTAGTAAAATAAATTAAATAAGAGCGTTGAATGATGGCAATAGACGCAATGTATTTTGATTGATATATCTATGTAATCTAAGAACTTCCTTTGGAATGTTTTGTTAAGGATATAAAATAGCGCGATACGTAAAGTAACTTCGTATACAAAGTTTTGTTCGATTTCAACATCGGAAACACCTCACACCTACCATTCCTCATGCATACCATGCTTCGGTGAATGGTTTGAATAGAGAGCCTCAAGAATGAAGGCCTCATCTACGGCCTCCAAAAACCCCTTGTGGTGGGGAGTGGACGTGCAACTAAACCCCCGCGTCGAATCTCCGCGTTTGAGAAGAAACTATTTCAGAAATTATCTACAAGTATCTATTTATTTTTAGATGATTAGTAAGATAATTTTATATTTTATAATAGACCACAGAAATAATTATCTTGATAATGTAGAGGCTACTGTTTATTTATTTCT
>Ga0058701_10003774_pt1 | contig 12108 bp, 17 predicted proteins | sample AgamicOrMae_FD_97039 | JGI IMG/M metagenome (GOLD analysis project Ga0058701, IMG submission 97039) | Agave microbial communities from Guanajuato, Mexico - Or.Ma.e | ecosystem: Host-associated > Plants > Phyllosphere > Phylloplane/Leaf | place: Guanajuato, Mexico | collected 2012-06-04 | reverse complement strand
GCCGACGTGAAATACCAGAGGAAAATATTATGCAAATGTGTCTGGCCAAATGTGTCTGCTCGTCCGAGTTGGAGGCTGGCCCGAAAGGCAGTCTGTAGAATGGTGGGCGAATTGCGTCCGGTTTGTTTGCTCGTCGTTCGTCTGTGGACTCTCATTGGCTCGAATGGACTCGCATGGACTCGCATGGACTCGCATCGGCTCGACGACTCGCTGGCAGCCAGCAGGTGTCCGGCGGCTTGTGTCTAGCCAGAGAGGAGCTGAATCTCGAGATTGACCTGCAGTTTGGGCTCGCGTTTGGCTCGCGTTTTGCTCAAGCTTCGAGTTTTGCCATCTCGGACTTCAACTCCAAAAGTTGAGTTAAATTTAAAGTTGAAGTTCGAGTTCAACTTCAACTTTGAGTGTTGCCTTTCGTTTCATGGGCGGCCCAAATTGGCCAGCCTTCTGGTGTTCATTGTTGCGCTTGGGGCGAGCCTTTGGATGCGGCACAGTGACAGAGGCGAGTGAGTGGCGAGTTGAGGCTGCAAGTGCCAAGTGCAAAAGGAGGGGCGGCGCCCACAGACTGTCTGTGGCCAGCGGGCTGAAAAGTGCACTTGCAAGCCGCTGCTCGATGGGCGGCCCACGCGCACTCCAAAACCGGCTCGTGCCGCTTTTGGCTGCCCATTTAAGGCCCACTCACTCCTCGTCCTAGTCTCTAGCTCAAGCAGCGCCACTTGGCCAACGGTGGTCACTTCCAAACGCAGCGGTCACTTTCTCTCGAGCCCAAACTGGACGCTGGAAGCCACTGGACGTTCGGCTGGCGCCAGACCGAATCTCGTGCGGCCCAAAACAAGGCTCACCTTGGCCAGAGTTTGTTGAGCTCTCTCGACGAGCGAGCTCAGCAAACTCGATTGAGCTGTTGTTTTCCTTCTCTTCCAAAGCCCAAAAGACAAGCGAGAAGGATAAATCTTTTGTTTCCTCTCCTCGCCCATTCCAGAGCTTAGCCTGTCCGCTGGAAGCGGCATTTCGTCTCGTCTGTCTGTCTGTCTGGACATTCGAGCGGGACAAAAAGAGCCAGAGTTTTGTGGGCTCTAAGCTCGAGCTTAGCACAGACGAAAGTCTCTCTCTCTCTCTCTTTCTGCTCATTTGATTGCAAATGGCCACCATTTAAAACAATCGAGCTCTCTGGGAGTTCTCTCAACTCTCAAGCTAAGCTAAGGTTCACTCCTCCTTTGGCTGGCCCAAGCGGAAATAAAGACAAACAAATTGAACGACACAATCGTCCTGGTGTTTCTTTTCCCTTTCCTCCAACTTCAGGCGGCCAAACAATCCCAGACACAGTCCTCCAGCAGCGAGCCAAAGCTCAAAGGGGACAAAGCCCGCTGGGACAAGCTAAACTGAACTGAGTGCAACTGAGCCAAAGAGGAACCACTTTCGGGCTTGCAAGATGGAGAGCTTTTGCCCGAAAGCGATAAGGTTTGCCTGCCAGCGAGATCAGGCATTTTTCTTGCCTCCTTTGGAGAGTTGGCGAGCGGCAATAAAACAGAATCTGGCGCTTTATTTTGCCTTTTGAGCAGATTTTAAGAGGAAAGAAATTCCGCTGCAAATGGACGCAAAAGACAGGAGATACTCTCCTCCTTTTCGACTCGCTTTCTCTTTCCCTTGAGCTTTCGCTTTTGCTTTCGCTTTTTCTTTTGCTTTCCTCCTCTTTTGGACAACAGTCCGAAAGGAGGAGATATAAATAATATGAAACGACTGATAAATTTGGCCTAAGTTGGAGAGATATTTGGCCGCAAAAAGAGAACGGCCCAGACGGCCAATGGACTGCAGCGATGAATTATTATGGAGGAAGTTTCGGCCAGAGAGATTTTGCTTGAAGTTTTGCTGAAATTTTGGCCAAAAATTCAGGCAAAAAATCTCTCTTTTTCCCCAACTTTTGCCTCGACAATCGAGACTCTTCTTTTCGGGCCCGCAAAGTGGTCTCAGCTGCTCGAGCGCACCCTCGAGAGCTTATCTGTGGGCCAAAGCGTTTAGAATTTGGCAAATTTAAAATGAGATAAAAGCAGGAGAAACAAAGACACCGAAGGCTCGAGAAGCATTAGGCTTCTCGAGGCGCAATTACCAACATTAATCTTGCCCATTAGACACTATTTCTGTCCACCAACTAACAAGTTTTTCGCTCTCGCCTCCAAATAACCACCACCAAACGCAATTGCCAATTGCCCGAACAGTCAAAGCAAATGGACTCCCACGGGAAGGCCTCCAAGAGGAGCAGGTGAGTGTCTGCCTGGCGTTATGTTGATTGGAAATTCCAATCGAATCGAAGGATGAAGGAGAAGGATGATGATGATATCACCAAAACGAGCCGCATCATTGCACCTCTGCACTGGATTGCTTGATTTGCAACTCCCCAACTCGATTGAGTCGCCCTTTTTCGGCTTCTCCTTTTGGCCTCTTCGCCCACCCTTTTCGGCTGCCCCCCGCAACTAATGATCGTCTGGCCGTTTCGGTGGCAGCTGGAGAGAGAGAGAAGCATAGAAAGAAGAGGAAAAAGGCGCCGCCCTTTGCACCTTCGCGCGCAAATCTAATCAACTCCCATTTGGCCCTTTAATCTGCCGTTTAATGGGGGCAGCTCTTGTTCCTTTTGCTCTCAATCGGCAGCCAAACCATTGAGAGACAACCTTTGGATTATGTTTGCGCCATATTTAGACTCTCGATCTTTGTCAGTCTTGTCTGTTTGAGCCGAAATGATGATGCCAAACTCAAAGGAGAGACCATTTTCCCTCCCTTCCCCCTCGGCTCAACTTTCCTCTTTCCCGCCCGAAACGGCCGCGAATGGTGTGCCCTCCGAATGGTCTGACGCAGTTAAAGCTATTCCATCGACTGTCCCTTTTTGGCTTTGATTGATTTTCGAACTTCCTGCCCTCCAAATATTCCATTTGCAGTCCATTTGCAACCAGCGTCAACTTGATCCAACCGCCAGCCCTTAGGCTCTCTCAAGGACGCCCAATGGGACGAGTCTGAACGGCAGCGGCACGACTGCACCGGATTGGATTAGAACGATCAGAGGCAATGATAATTTTATAAACTTTTCGCTTCCTCAAAATTCCATCGATCGGCAGCCGCTTGCACTAAGCCGCGCCGGCGGAAAGAAGACCCAAGTGGATCGATGGAATTTCGAGCTTGTCAGACGTCCAGCCTAATAGACAGACAGACGAGGGTCGTTGTGGTGGAAAGAGGAGGAAAAAGAGGGGCAAAAAGAGGTAACAATTTGGCCAGTTCTTAGGGCCAACGATCCAGACGAATGAGAATGCCAGTAGTCTGGCCACTTGTTGCTGATGCGCCGCCGTGTCATCTGCTGTCAGTGCTGGTCCGCCAGACACTGGCTGGCACAACAACAACACAGAAACTCCAAAGCAACATGCAATTGTGCAAATGGAACCTGCAAAAGGAGGCTCTTCTCTCTTTCTGGCTCTTCCAGTTCTTCGTGTGTTTGTCTGTGTTGCATTGCATTGCATTGAGTCCATTTCAACTCTCTTGTTTGGTTGGTCCAATTCCACAAAAGGGAGCCAAATATGACAAAACTGTTCGCCTCTTTTTCTCGATCTGCATCCTGGCTGCTTTTTGGAATCACTTTTGGCATCATTTTTGGCATCATTTTTGCACCGGCTCATTGTGCAACTGGTGTGCCGTTTCTATGGGCCAGCTTAGCTGTGGCGGCGGGGAGCTTAGCTGTTGTGGAGCTTAGGCGTTTGATGATGAGCCCAAAAAGTGAAAAAGGGCGTCCAAACGGCGGCGCTCAGTCACAGTTGTTGGCCTGTGTGATTAGGCGGCTCATCTGAGGCATTCGAGGGGGCAAAATGGACGCCTCTTTGGCTGCCTTGCAAAAGAGCTTTGCTCCCTCCACTTGCGGCCACTAATCCTGGGCCACTTAGGCAACAGAAAGCCGATCAGCCGAAAGGTTAGGCCGCTCGGCTGCTCGTTGCTTCCACTGCTGCTTAGGATAAATATCACTAAAGCTGGGCAACTTTTGTTCGCTCGCCAATGAGCCAAAGTGGCCACAGTTTTCCCGCAGTTGTTGGGGGCCATTGTCTGGGGGAAACGAGGGGGAAATCTTTCAGCAGAAAGAGAGAGAATGACTCATGGGGCAACAACAAGTTGCTCATGCAGCAGCCCTTAGCTGGAATGCAAAAGAGCAATGAAGAGAAGCGAAACGGATCCAAAGGCAAACAATGGTCCACGAGGCGCAAGTGAATTCCGATTAGGTTAGCTCGTAAATTGGCCCGCTTCTTAATCGCTCTTTTGCATATTGTTGGACAACTTTTCGCGCCGCCCATTTGGCTGCCTCGGAAACGGAGGCTTCTCTTCTCTTTTTTCTCTCTTTTTTCTCTCTCCAACGCTTGGTGCAAACAAACAATTTGCATTGTCCACAATTATGCGCCGCCTCTCGCTCGGCATCGCTGAATCAGAGACTTGGACAGAAGCAGCTTTGGAGCAGCATCATGCAACTGCTTGCAACATGCAACTGCTCTGCTGGCACTTTTTGGCCACCAAAAGGCCAACAAAGTTGAACTCTCGTTTCCTGTTTCCTTTCCCCTTTTGCTCTCTCTCTCTCTCTTTTGCTCTCTCTGTCTGGCCACAAAACCAGCCAGACTCACTGTGCTCCTGGACATTGGGCGGCCAAGTCGGCGGGCCACCAAGCGCAGTGTGTCCAAGAAGGAGAGCTTCATGGAGAAGCCTTAGAGAAGCTTTGGAGGAGCTTTGGATCAGCTTTGGTAGAGAGTGAGTGAAATTCCTCGTGTTTGTTTTGCCCATTTTCAGCTCCCATTTGGTTGCTCATTAATTCAACACAACAAACAACACTCTCTGGGCCAGTTTCTCCTCCTCGAGCTGAAACCAACTCCAAGTTAGTGTCCAAGTTGCCACCAGCAAGACGCCGCCGCTTAGCTTGGCCGGTGTCAGTTAGCGGCTCGGGATTGGTCCCATTTCGGGCCGCTTGCTAGCTCGGTGCTTTCTCACGACTTGCTCGCTTTCCATTTCCATTTGCGGTTGTGGTTGGCGGCCAAAGTTGCATGTTTGCCAGGCGGGAACAAAACCGCAACAAACGGTGCTCCATCGAGAGCAGTTTGCGCGCCTTATCGCTCGTCGTGGTGGCGCAAACTGGCCAAATTGGCCGCCCAATTTGGAGCCAAATTTGCAGCCAAGTTGACTTTTTCGACCCTTTCTTTGCCTGGCCAACAAGCCACGCCGATAAACTGGGCACCTGCAGGCTGGCTGCTCAGCTCGAATCGCGCCAAACGCTCCTTGTCACCCACTTCTTCTCTAGGAGCAGTCTGCGTTTGCAGTCTTGGCAAGGCGTAGAAAATTGCCAAATCACGACCACTTGTGGCCAGCGGAAGGCAGCTGAACGAGGCCATTCAGCTGCAATCTAATAATAGAGCGGCCAAAATGGGGCAACAATCGTCGTGTGCTGGAACACGCGCCGATCTTCTGCAATATTTATCGAAAAGGGCCAATAAGCTTGAGTTTTTTTCACTTAAAGCTCGGCCAAAGGTTGGCACAAACGCCGAACAAATAACGGCAAACAAATCTGGATGCTGAAAGAGAAACAAGGAAATGTAGCCAAAGGAAATGTAGACTGAACGAAATCTATCTAACCAAATGGATCTGAATCTTGCCCAAACAAATGCAATGGAAACAATGGAAACAAATTGAAAATCTGCAACCAAGAAACAGGCCAAACTCGAGGACAGGCACCCAAAGGCAAAGGTCCAGCTGGACATTTGCTACTTCGCCAAGTCTGGCTCGCTCACTGTGCACCTGTTGCAGTGTTGCCACTTGGCCGCCGGGAACAGACGCCGGAACACGAGCAATCCGTAAGTGTAGCTAGTTATACAGATTTTTCTCATGAGTGAGCAGCCCTTTTCAGTCAGTGCGCTTTGCACCATTCAATCTGCACTTATTTAAAGGATTCAATCTGCAGTTATTTAAACCGTTTCATCTGCAGTTTAATCTACTCGACTCTGCCTCGTCGCTGCTTATCTCGAGCTCGTCCAGAGCTCTAATTGAATGGCCCTCAGCCATCTGGCTGGCGAAGTGGCAACAAGCTCGGCGCAGCCAACCTGAAGCCATTGGCGAGTGTCACTGGGCGCTCGGCGGCAGCGGAAGCCGCCCTTTGGGCCGTCTGATTGATCGTCTGGCTGCCGGCGTCTTGCCAGAGGAGAGCTGGCCAGACGCCGGAGAGTTAGGCGGGGCGTGATTGGCGAAAAGATTGATGAGTTCGGCCCTCATCTGGGCGGCCTGCTGCTCATCTGGCTGGAAATGCGGGCTGAGCAATGGGCTGGATGGCGGAGGAGAAGGCACGAAGGAGAGTTTCCTCTTTCCAGATTTCCCTCCAATGCTCCTCTTCCTCCGCCTCTGCCCACCTCTGACAAGGCTCGCTGACACCTGTTGCACACCTCTGGCTGGCGGAAAACAAGTGGCCGAGAAGTAGACACTCGTTGGGCGACGAGATGCAGCGTCGAGCTGAGAACTGCTGGACGAGCTGAGGTTTAGCTTGAGGCTTGAGGCTTGAGGCTTGAGGCTTGAGGTTGAGTTTGAGTTTGAGGTGGAAAAGGTGCACTGAAAAAGGGGGAAAAAACACTCACCAAGCCTATCAGGTAATCTGCTGCTAACAAATGATACTCCTAACTGCTGGCTGCTAATAATTTCGTTGCCCACATGTTTGCGGTTCAAATGGGAACTCAAACTCTTTGGCACAACAAAAACCGCAACAACAACAACAAACAACAAATCAACTGCATCGAATGCTCATTTGGCGCCGCCGGAACACGCAAAATGCACGCTTGTGCTCACAAACGATCATCGAACACAAATGATCGACAACAAAACAACACAAACGATGAACTGGAAACACAACACAACGAAAACCCTAATCACAACTGCTGTCTCCCAACAGCTACGTCAAGCTCTACCTGCTGCCTGACCGCAGCAAGGCCGGCAAACGGAAGTCGAGCACCAAACGGCACAGTCTCGAGCCCAAATTCGACGAACGCTTCACCTTTGGGCCCCTAAAATTGGGCGACTTCGAGGGCCGAGTCCTGTGGCTTAGTGTGTGGCACAAAGACCGCCACTTGGGCAAGAGGAACGAGTTCCTGGGCGAGCTCCTTCTCCCCTTGGCCCAGGTTCGCGCCCAACTCCTCAGCTCAGATCTCTGCCAGTCCACCTCGAGCAAGTGGTACCAGCTGAGCAATGTGCGCGCCCAACTGCAGCAGCAGTGCACTCTGGCGACCGACAAACAGGTGAGCATGGCCTCCGGCTGCGAATAACTGCAATGGGCTGGCAATGGCCGCATTGGCCTCCCATTGGCTTCCCGATGGCTAAGATCTCTATCTAACTCCTTTTTGTGACGTGAAACGTCTATTTTCTCCAAATCTCACCATCCAGCAACCACCCTGGAAGACCGACTCGCTCGACAAGGGCGCCACTTCCGGGCCGGCGGCGCTCCAGGCGCCCAAATTGGCGGCCAACCAGAAGAGTTGCTCGGCCGTCAGACTGGAACAGCAGCAGGCGGCTGAGCAAGTGGCCCGCAAGCTGAACGAGTTCGAGCGCAAGGCCCACCAGCTGGCCGGCTTGGGCGCGCCCTCTGGTGGCGGCCAAACCAACTGGAACAGTCTGAAGTCCGGCCACCAGATGGCGCTGCAGACGGCCAAGTCAAGTCAAGCCAGCAGCAAGGCGGCGGACAAGGAGGAGAGGCCCAGTGATAGATTAGCTCAAAAGCAGCCCACTGGCGGCGACCAGCGAGCCGCCAGTGGCCAGCAGACCGGCCAGACGGCAGGCTCGCTTTCGGACAAGTTCGCGGAGAACTTCCGGGTGGCCAGCTGGCCGAGTGGACGCGGCGGCCAGTCGACGGCCACAGTGACAGGCCGTCTGTTTGTGGCGCTGAAGTTCGCCGCCGAGTCGCACGACCTTTTAGCCAGACGCTCGGCCCACATGGAGGGCAGTCTGCGCGTCATGGTCAAGGAGGCGGTGGGGCTGGGTGGCGGCCCTTCCGGTGGAGCGTCGCCCTCGGCCCAGTGCAAGTGTTACCTGTTGGCGGCCAGTGGCCAGCGGCTGGCCAAGCTGAAGAGCCAGCTGGTGAAGCGCAACTCGAACCCGCGCTGGGACCAGGAGCTGAGCTTCGGGGCCCAGCGCCTGGCCCAGCTGGCCGGCCAGGCGCTCGAGATCCACGTGATCAACCGCGACCACCAGCCACTCGGCGGCGAGCTCGCCCTCCAGCCGGGCCCGCCGGCCGGCCACCTGGGCGGCATCCGGCTGTGCCAGGCGGCCGCGCCGGAAGCCTCGGAGGCGGTGGCGAGCGAGCGCGAGTCGCGCCTCTGGGCCCAGATGCTCGAGCGGCCCAACATTTGGGTGTACGGCGAGTTGCCGTTGCGCGTGCTGCGCCCTCTGGCGGCGCGCCGCCCAAGCGCCAAGGACTAGGCTGCTTTAGAGAATGGGCCGCACTGAGGAGAATAGGCCGCGCGGAGGAATAGGCCGCACTAGAGAATAGGCCGCGCCAGCGGCAAGTGATAGAAATAAAGCGAGAATGTTTCGCCCGCGCGCCGCCAGATGGCGCCGCGTCCGGCGGAAAGTGACAACAATGTTTTTGTTTCCTCCGAGAGATTGTTGTTGTTTGGTTATTGCTCCGAGTTTTGAGTTCATATTTCGGCCCATCTCTTCGACTCTTGCGGGCGCGCAAATGGGGTGAGTTTCTGTCGCCCTTTGTCGCCCAGTTGCGAGCCAAAGGGAGGGGCGCAAATGGAGAAATGATGGCCCAAAGTCGCCATTTGGGCGCCGGCCAAAGAAATTGAATTTCCTATAATGAGCTGGGAGCGTGAGGGCCGAGTTTTGGCAATTTCGGGCAAGAGTGGGGAGAAGAAGGAAGGAGGAAAGAGGAGCTGGTTCTGTGTGTGTGTGACGGCGAGACAGTGGCACGAGCGGTGGAAAAGGCTCTTTTTCACGCTTCGTCCATCATTTGTTGTTGTTGCGCCGCAAAGATGACGATCGAGCGGGACAACAAATGATCACTGGGCCGCAATGGCAATTGACTGGCGACTGTGCGCGACACACACTCGTGCGCCGCAACAGACAGTCTGTCTGGCGCCTGTTTGGCTGCTTTTGCTTCCAAGAATGAGCCGCAAGTAGTTGCAAGTGGTCGCGAGGAGCCGCAAGAGAGCGCAAAAAGCAAGAGGCAAAAAGCCACAGCCCAATGGAAACGAGACGATCAGGATAATGAATCATCTTTTTCCCTTGCTTTTCCATCTCGTTCGGCCAACTATCTTTTGTTGTTGCCTCTCTGCCTGGTCTCGATTTGGTTCTCGTTGGGCGCGTGAGACTAGCTCAAAGGAATTGAGAAGAGCTAGTCTCGAATTGAGAAGAAGATCGAGAGCAAGAGGAAGAAGCTCCGAAGTGGCGCCTCGAGACGACAACTCGCTTCATTAGGAAGACAGTCTGCGGGCGACAAAGTCAGACACTTGGTGGAGTGTCTGACTTTGTGCTTCACTTTTGCGGCCGGAAATGGCGCCTCGAAGCTCAAGTGCGCAGACTCGCCGCCAGTTTGGGGCGCCGACTAATGAGCCCTGCTGGGTGGGCGCCCAAAGCTTGCGAGTTGGGCGAGCAAATGCGGGCGCTCCCAAGCTGCGAAGGCCCATTTGTGGCGGCGCCACTTCCTGTCGATCTGTCTTGCTGGCTGGCTGGCTGGCTGGCATTGTGTGGCGCAGTGTTTGCGGGCGACTGTGTGCGGCTCTCTGGCAGCTAGACCTCCAGCGAGTGGCGTCTATATAAAGGCCAATTCGAAAAGGGCCAACTGGAGGCGGCGCAAAGTGTCTGTGCCGGTTGGCTGGCCCTAAGGGTCGAGTGTGCATTTCTCGCGGTTGTGCAGTGGCAGTTGTTGTTGTTGTTGTTGTTGGTGTGCACTGTTTCGCTTCTGGAAAGTTACTTGTTCTGCGGGCAGACCTCAGCTGCGTCCCTTTGCTGCTCTTTGCTGCTCTTTGCTGCTCTTTGTTTGGCGCCATGAGAAAACAACGAGCAATGATCCGTGACGAACAAAGAACAACACAACACAAGCCACACACACACTGAGCAGCAGCCAGCCAGTGACACTGCAACGTCAAGCCCAACTGGAAGTGCATTCTTTTTCCATCTATAAGTGAGCGCCAGGTTTTTTCAGATCTTTTCGCTGGCCCATGGCTGCTTTTGGGCGCCCTTTATTGCGCCACAAGGCACAACATTATTGAGCCGCAGACAATCGCTGGTTGTTGTAACAACGGCGGCCCCTTTTCGAGTTTGGCTTCTCTGTGGAAATGAATGCCGAAATGGTTCAGAAAGAGTGTCAACTGGCCGACTCTTTGGACCATTTCAAGAAGAGGCCCCAAAATCGCACTCTCACGAGCCAGTTATGATTCATTGCCAGTGGATTGCTCGTGTCGTGTGCTGGCGAGCAACCCACTGGAGCGCCCACCCTAGTCTCTAGTCTCTAGTCTTTGGCCAGAGACAAGCTTCGGCCACTTTTAGAGCGCATTATGTTGTGCTTATGTATCTTTATGCACAGCACAGAGAAGGCCTATTATGCCTAATCGCTGGCTTGGTTGCGTCCAGCGAGCCGCATCCCAAACAGTCAGCTAATTGTTTGCCGCATCAAACGTTGCGAGCTCAGTCTTGCGAGCTCAGTTTTGCGAGCTCGCGACTGGCAGGCAGCAAGTTGGTCGCGTGCAAGTGCCACTTTCCGAGCCGCAAAATGCACAAAGATGCACAAAATGTGTACCAAAATGCACTGAAAACGCTCGGAAATGCATGCAAATGCATCACAAACGTTCACCTGATTCATTGGAGCCTCTTTTGCCTCGCCGTCTCTTGCCACTGTTTGTCTGCACGAGACAAACAGTGGCCACAGAGAGGCCGCATTTCGAGCGGATCCATTTTGTGTGTGACGCGGCTGGCTGGCTCACGAGCCCACTGGGCGCCTATAGAGAAGGTGTCGCGTCGGCCAGAGACTAGCTGCGGTTTGAGCGAGCGAGAGACTCTCAAAAAGTGCCGGGAGCACTTTGTGGCTTCTGCTGAATTTGGTTTTTTTGTTGGCAGCAAGTCGGGCTCTTCGGGAGACTGTTTTCAGGCTTCGGGAAAGCAAAAGAAGGGCCAAAAAGGAGCAAAACACAAAAGTAACTAAGAGGAGCTTTTGCGGGCCGCCGAGTGGGGGCGCTGGTGGGTTTATTGTTTCACGCGAGCTGCGGCGGCGGCGGCGGCCGCGCCCGAGCTCATGGCGAGCACCTGCTGGAAGTGTTGCTGCAGCGCGACGGCGCCGCTCTGCAGGGGGGCGTGTAGGCCCGCGGCGGCCGCGGCTGCAGCGGCGGCAATGTGCGCGAGCGGATCGGCGGGGTTCGCCCCCGCGGTCGCGAGCGGGGCGGGCGCATGCGGCGGCGACGGCGACCCCTTGCTCTGGCTGGTGGCCAGACTTGGGTGCTGCTGCTGACTAGCGAGTGCGGCGGCGGCCAGCGCCTGCTGCTGCTGCTGCTGCTGGGCGGCCATTGCGGCGGCCGCAAACAGGCGCAGCTGGTGCTGTTGTTGCTGCTGCTGATGCTGTTGTTGTTGTTGTTGTTGATGTTGCTGTTGGTGTTGCTGTTGGGCAGCAAGCAGGGGCGACAATTGCATCACGAGCGTCTGGAAGGCGGCCATCTTCTGTTGCTGGTCGTAGGAGTTGGCGAACAACTGTTGCAGGGCCGCCTCGGGACTCTTGAGGGGCCCCTGCAGGTGGTGCATGGGGGGCAGGTGCTGGTTGAGTTGGTGCAGTTGTTGGTGCAGTTGGTGGCTCTGCTGGGCGGCGGCGGCGGCCAGCAAGGCGGCTCGCTGCGAGCTCGCCAACTGGCCCTCAAGCTGCTCCTGAACAGTGGCCACCGTTTGACACTGCAGGGGACTCGGCTGGCCGTTATTATTATTATTATTATTATTATTATTACTCGCCGCAAGTCGCTGGCGGCTCGGCTTGTGCTCGGGCGACTGTCTGTGTTGGGGGCTCAGGGTGGGCGTGGCCGTGGGAGTGGCCAGAAGAGTTGCGGGCGACTGGCTCTGCTGCTGCTGCTGTTGTTGTTGTTGTTGTTG
>Ga0058701_10003773_pt1 | contig 12109 bp, 4 predicted proteins | sample AgamicOrMae_FD_97039 | JGI IMG/M metagenome (GOLD analysis project Ga0058701, IMG submission 97039) | Agave microbial communities from Guanajuato, Mexico - Or.Ma.e | ecosystem: Host-associated > Plants > Phyllosphere > Phylloplane/Leaf | place: Guanajuato, Mexico | collected 2012-06-04 | reverse complement strand
GGGAAAAGGACAGAAGTGCCTGGCTCGTCCTGATAAGGGCGGGGCGGAGGAGCTTAAGGAGTTTGGGGGAGAAAAATAGGAGGGGGGGGGGCGATGCCGACCGAGATGACTGACAAATCTTTATTTCATTTAGAGTTCCAAACAATGTGATGATTCATCTCAAATCTAGATCTAGTTTGTCCCATATCTATCATTTTCACTGACTTTATGAATATTTTAGCGCTCGGTTTCAAATGACGCGGGCGTTGAAGAGGAATATCTGAAGTATGATTCATCCTATAATCGATTAAGACTTCGATTGGTCGATGATGCCCCAGAAATAAACTGCAAACAAGTTATAAACGAAAAAAAAAATGGTTTGAAATTTTTAAGACAGCATTTTTAAGCTCCCTTTCCAGCTGAGGTCAAGTTTGGGTCATTTCCCGGCGGTTGGCTGCTACTTCCAAGAGGAAAGCTAAATCAGCGACCGGAAGTGCCTTGTGCCTCGCTCCGCAAAAAAGCACAGATCACCAAAAGTAGAAAATTGCAAACTTCAACGCTGAGAGAGTTGGTTCGAATACCCACTTTAGAGGGGTTGTTACACGGAAAAAAATGGTTTTGTTACGGCAACAAAATTAGGGACAACAAACAAAATTTTTGTTGCTGCAACCAAAAATTTTGCCGCAGCAACCAAACATTTTGTTGTTGTAACAATATTTTTGCTATCCCTATTTTGACAAATGATTTTGTTGGTATAACAAAACCATTTTTACCGTGTGGCGTTAAAACTCATTTACTTTTGGTAACTTTTAGGCCTGAGAAGTTACATTAGCCGAGTAGTAACTAAAAATTGCTCGTCTTGCCTAAGCAATTATTAAATAGTTAATCTTCCTAAGGGACCGACCATCAATCACGTGATTATCAAACACCAGCGATGATTGCTACTTTAGTGCAATGCCGTTCGCTGAGTGCCCCATATATGATCTTTGAAGTACGGGCACTAGATGGCGTTCAATCGAAAAACAATCCGAACTTGTGCGAGAAAGACAGCAACTACGCACTGCGGTGCGCCTCGACAACTGATTCCAATTGAAGGGCATTTGCCGATCCGAAATGTCAAAATAAACGAATAAAGAATTGAGGGCCAACTTTCAGGTGACAGTCGTAAGCCTGATTGGTGCGCTTGGGGTCGAAAATTAATTGATCAGTTCACTCGAGTGAAGATGACAAGACGATGTGATGAAGTGACGGGATGGACGAATGATGGGGAATCACGAAAGCCAGGGTTGATTCTAAAATCGCTCTCTATTAAGCTCGCTACGAGAAGTGATTTTATTTCTACGATCTTTGCAAGAAAAAAGAAAAAAAAAGAAAATGTCCACAGCCAACAGAATTTACACATATTTTTTTAGGAAGTGCCTATTGGCCTGACTGCCAAATGAAGGTGATAGAAATCAAAGCAACCCCGTAATTATCACGCGATAACTGAATTCTAAAACTAAAGACCCAAGATGCAGAGTGCGCCGCACCTAAGTTTCTCACACTCTTTTCTAATATTCCGCAATTCGCAACAGTGAATTTCTCATCCGATCGAAACTAGGTAATAAAGCCGTTATTACAGCACCTTGAAAACTTCATTAGATAAAGCGCGCCAAGATTTGAATCGGCTGATTCGACACACAATCAATATTCAAACGCGCCGTACTTATCTGCTATATCGAGTACCCTTAACAGTTTCAACCTTTAAACTTGATAGAGGCTCTTTGGGGCCTCCCTCCCCCCTCTTTCTCCATAGGTACCCACTAACAAGTAAGTTGAGATTCCGAGGCAATTCCTAGATTCAGCTCAATATCTAGCCGGGTTGGTGGGGTTTCTTATCGGTGTGGTTTTCATGAGAAGATGAAAAAATCTCCACAAGTTCTCAAGGTTCACTTTCAACCTGTAGCTTTCAACCCTGGTCAAATCCCTCATTACATTACAAGAATAAACGGGTCAGCTGTCGTAAGCACCAAAAACCACAAGCGCCAACGCCGCAAGCGCCAATCCGTAACCGCCAAACGAGAAAAGTCGCAAACGTCAAAAGCCTTCACCGCAATACTAACCTTACCTAACCTAACTTAACCTAACCTAACTTGACCTAACCTAACCTATACGAACTTTGGCGTTTGCGACTTTTCTCGTTTGGCGGTTACGGACTGGCGTTTGCGGCGTTGGCGCTTGTGGTTTTTGGCGCTATCGAATGCCTCACGAATAAACGACACACGATTGCGTAGGTAAGCGATGGAACTAGATTAGGTTTACCTGGGTTAGGTTCAACCAAGAGTGTTTTCAACTAGAAGAGGTTCCCAGGAGTGGTTCAACTAGACTAGTTTTATCTTAGATGTTGAATTCATAACTAAATTAAGTTGGATTAAGTTAACCAAGGTTAAGTTCTTCAAGGTTATAATTTTACCCTAGTTAAGTTTACCAAAGTTAAGTTTATCTGGGTTGGGTTTACCTGGGTTAGGTTAATTTGGGCTATATTTGCTTAAGCAAGGTTTACCTATGTAGTTTACTTAAATTCGGTTTACCCAGGTCAAGGTTTACTGAAATTAAATTCACCTTGGTTAGGTTCAGTTAAGTTTTCGGTAGTTCTCTGCGTTGTAGCTTTGCTCGGCTTGAGAAAGAAAGGTAGAAAACGAAAGAGGGAAATTCTAATATATAAGGCAAGCGGGCGAATAGCCACTTCGAGACAGAAAATGTACCCTTTAAAATCCGTGAACAAAACACAATCTATTTAAACGTTTGGAAGCCTACCTAGACACGGACAAAACGATAAGCTAGCACCGAATTTTTACTTATTACTTCAAAACGCACATTTGGAAAGGAAGCACCTGACAAAACTAACTTGAAGAAAAAGGATCTTTTCGAAACTCGCAAATATTCCGAGGAGAGAGGCCCTCGATGTAGCGAAACCGCGAAGTGAGTGAAAGAGTATAAAACGTTGGAGAGAGCGGGGAAGCAAGGAATGAAGGGAGGTGATACCGAACTCCTATCACTACAAAACACTCGCGCCCCCTTTCCCCTCCCGGCCCCCTCCCCCACCCGGCGAGCGCACTGCCCCTGATACTATCGTCGTATAGTAAACACTTGGGCGCTGCCCCTGGGTAATAACACTACACTTTTATTAGTCCATGTTTTAGCAAAATGGCAAACCGATTCAAACACTATTTTTATAGTTTGCATACAAATCGGCAATGAAGAATGGCGGAGTGCGAAATAGCTAAAAAATAACCCCCGCCTTTTACTGTTGATTTTCATAGAATGACCGTTTGCGATGGGAAACTGAGGCTTGAAGGACAGGCATTATTTCCACGGCACGTGTCCGGTATAACACGTACTTCTTGTACGAGAGGCGTTGTACATTGCCCTACTATTAAAATCCTACAAATAAATCCACTTATAATTTGCGCTATTTAGAAAGCAACCTACTATTATTACCGCTTCGTGAAATGTGTTCCACTAATAAATATTTAATCATTTATTTTGCAAATTTTTCATAGAAGACTACGAGGCATATCACGTCGAGGCATATTTCAAATTTAAAAATATTTTTACTTGATTAACCTAACTTGTAAACCTAACCTTCCTGCATTAACACCCACTACCGCCTAGCGATGCCGTTCGGAAACAGAAACATTTATTTCAGAGGATGTTTTCAGTTCAGTATTGTAACACTTCAAAAAACACCACCCCTATGGAAACCCGAAATTTCATGATTTAGGCATTTTCCAAAGCTTGAAATTGCGTATTTTAATGGGAAAAATCCTTTCCATTTCTCTTAAGCAAAATTTTATTCCGAATACCTTGGGCTGTCATGGGTTAATTATCACTAAAAAAAAGAATAATTAATTGAAGAAGCAGAAGGCAAGGTATAGTTGTCGTGATGACTACTGTGAATCAGTTTTAAAACATTGAAATGTAGGTTTAAGGATTACGCCAAGTTACGACCTGTTTAAAACTCAGATGTCGGCTGAATGCAGTGGAAGAGTGACATCAGAAAGTTGGGTAAGGAGAAAAGATGAGTAAGGTGTGTCGTTACGAGCGAGGCATTAGACAGCACGAAATGCACTTTGCAGTCGAGATCCGGTTTTAGCAAACGGCCCTTAAAACGGCATTCCAGCCGTTTCCGTTCCCCTGCCTCACTTCCACCTCATCTCATAAATTTCATTCGCACAATTTCAAACGCACAAGTCAACAACTCGCCGAATCAGACTGCCCAAACCTCGGTAGCGCAGCAATCAGTGCTCCTTCATTATTAAAGTTGGTAGCGAGGCTCCCGTTTTGATTGGCCGACTCGCGAAAGCCATCAACAATTCCATTTTTACGTACTACCATCGATAAAAACGGACCCACCCTGCAACCGCCTACACACGGGTGTGTTGCGGTTGCCTACCTTGGCTCGTCACCGGCCAATCACCTGTCTGATTCCAAGCGGAGGTCCGCAAGGGGGGCATTCGATAGCGCCAAAAACCACAAGCGCCAACGCCGCAAGCGCCAGTCCGTAGCCGCCAAACGAGAAAAGTCGCAAAGGCCAAAATTCGTATAGGTTAGGTTAGGTCAAGTTAGGTTAAGTTAGGTTAGGCTAAGTTAGGTTAGGTTAAGATAGATTAAGTTAGGTTAGGTTTGTTAAGGTTAGTATTGCGGTTAAGACCTTTGGCGTCTGCGACTTTTCTCGTTTAGCGGTTATGGATTGGCGCTTGCGGCGTTGGCGCTTGTGGTTTTTGGCGCTTATGACAGCTACCCGTCCGCAACACACCTGGTCTCTTGGAGGTTGCAGGCGGGGGGGGGGACGTTTTTTTTGATCGAGCGGACTTATTACGAACCGAGGCACAAGCAATTTTTACGCGATTGTAATTCGCCGATCCTTATAACATTAACTCATAACAGTCCAAAGTATTTGAAGTGAAACTACCTCATGAGAAATTTGAAGGGTTTTCCCATAAATTACACAACTTTAAGCTTCAGAAAATGCCTAAATTTTTAAATTACAGGTTTTTGGAGGGGTGATATTTTTTACATTGTAACAATTCTGAAATAAAAAGATCCTCTAAAATAAATTTTCTTGTTTCCGAACGGCATCGCTGGGCGGTAGTGGGTTAATAAGGTAGAATAATCTTTTTCAGGGTAGACAAACAAGTGCCGCCCCTGAAACTACGAATGCAAACTGCTATTTACCCCACAGGTTGGTTATTCGCACGAACCTTTCGGATCACCGGAATAGAATAGCTATCCTTGGGGCGGAGAATGGGACGTTGCGGGCCTAAACCAACTGAAAATACTCGCCCGCGTTGAGAGGACATATGTACTCGGCTTGTCGACTGATTTGAACCACCGCTTACTGTACATAAAATGACTTAATTCCAGGAAAATCGAACGTAACAAATACCGGATTGATTTAGCGGGTAGTTTTACCGCCACGCAGCCGAACAGAGGGCCGACAATTGTCCAAATGGTATCTTGCATCCTTTTATCACGACTACAACTGCAGCCACCTCTTTGAATAGAGACATGCAGGATAATCAGTCCATGTTAACCAACACAGTAAATTTTAGGAGGTGTTATATTTTGGGTGATCTACCTGTTACTTTAAAATTGGAAAAAAACGTAATTAATTATTTTTTTAAGGAAAATTTTTTACATTAAAATTTCTGATTTTCTTTCAAAAAAATATTTTGAAAAAATATTTATTTTTTGCTGCGATCCTGCAAAATTCACGGCTATGATTTTTTTCTTGTTTTTTTAGCATTTTTAATCTTTGATGTTAAATAAAACTAATTAGCATGCAAGGCTGAACAGGAACCGAAAGGTCCGTTATGATAAAATATATAACCTACTTAAAATATGCCATTTTGTGTAATCCGCATGTTATGTCAAATTTATACTAGATTTTTAGCGCAAGGTTATCAGCTTGGTTCTTAAGGTAAGGTTTGTTATCTTAAGGAAGGCTTCACTAGAAATGTCATGGGTATCAGAAAAAAAGGACCTTTGTAAATTCAACTTGCGTGCAAGACTCGTTGATCAATTTGTGTCGGAGAAGGGAACGCGCAAAATAAAGGGTATAATCTTGTTTCGAGTACAACTTTATTGTCACTCTGTTGTGTTCCTTTAACCGAAATTGAGACATGAACGTTCAAAAGTGGTAATTACCCACCGTGCGGATACCTCATTTCCGGACCCAATCACTCGCACGCGACAGAAACCCTTCCAGGGTACCATAAAGGTAGTTTTGAACACTATGTTGTTTGGACAGTGAGCTAATCTTTTTCGTGTTTATTTGTCCCCCTGCAATCACGTTTATGACGAGACTAAGTGACGTCTTTCTCAACGCCGACAAGGAATGAGAATGGATACATGTTTAATTTGAAACAGCCGCATTGATTTCTCTCTTTCAACGAATCACACACCACAAAAAGTTAAGACAAGGTACAGACTTTTTTTTGTAGGTTAATGTGCGAAGCGTTTGTAAATACACGGAAAAAAATGGTTTTGTTACGGCAATAAAATAAGGGACAACAAATAAATTTTTGTTGCTGCAACCAAAAATTTGCCGCAGCAACCAAACGTTTTGTTGATAGAACCAAACATTTTGTTGTTGTAACAAAATATTTTTGCTGTCCCTGTTTTAAAAAATGATTTTGTTGGTATAACAAAACCTTTTTTTCCGTGTAATCTCGAACGAATACGTGGTAAAATACAAAGAAAGAGCGCGTTTCGATTATGCCCTGAAACGACCGTTTAGGTTAAATACAAATAATCTACCGAAAAACTCAATCCGGGTGACATTTTAACACGGACCTGAGGCAGATATCAGTAAAGATCGAACCTTTGCCACGCAACTTAAGATTGCGTTTTCTACTTCCTGGGTTCTAAAATCAATCGCGAAGAAGAGCGTGCCAGCGGGAGTAAGGCACGGTGCTAACCTAACTTATAACTTAAAATTTCCAAGCCTCCATGAGAAAGCGCTATCTTGGCTATTTACTATGCATTAGAGCTCGGAAATTCCTTTAAAATAAAGTGGACCTCTCTGAAATAACCTTTTGTCGCCTTCAAATATCTCACAGTTACTTGCCTCAAAATATCTTACAGTTACTTGAAGGGCGACAGTGATTCTTTCTGTAGGTATCAAAACTGCGAGATTTCCGTGTCATTTCAAGATAAAGGTAACAGGGAAATAGATAAACCAGACGGAAAAGAAAACAGGCGGAGAAAAACGTCGCGAGAAGCTGTATCTAAAACTGTAGAAGGTAAACAGAGAATTCAACAGGTGGATCCGCTCAGCATAGTTTGGAGGGCACAAGGGTTCCCTCTCAAGAAGGAGCAGGTTATAATTAGCACGATAATCCTATCAGAAGCGTCGAAGGCTACCTCTCATCACATGTACTGTATCCTAATAGTTGATTCTGCACATAGCGCCTGACTTTGTTTAGTTAAATGCCTACGTTAACTTATTTCGCGCTGTAAGTTTCCATGTGGCGCATCTTTGAAATAACGGTAAATTTTTGGAGATTTATAAGAACACAAACACAGATTTGATACCTCCGCACTCTGGACACGTGATCGTATTTACACTTTAAGTTTTAGATGTTTAATTTGAACTTTTTGGGTTCCACCTTTTGCCACACAGGTAAACGGAAAGATAGAGGAGGTAGAGAGGGCATTTAACCAAACCTACCTTCTGCAAACCTCTTGCCACTTACTATACTTCGTTCAATCTCATTAGGCCTATGTAATAAAGATTACACCAGGGTAATACACCAAAGGTATAAAAGTGCGACCTTGATTGTTAGTGAACAATTTAGGAAAGTATGGGAGTCCAAGCTTTATATATTTGATACATTATTAGCTTGATCAGCAGAATATTTTACGTACATTAAAAAAGGATGGTTATGGTATAGGAAAAGCAAAAAATTTAAATAAAATTGTAGACGAATTTTTCATACCTTTCAGAGGCTTCGGCTTTAACTGTTTCCTTCGTGACATGAGATTCTCATATCGCCATTTCCTCGTGACATCATCGCAATGCGTTCATGGGACACAAATCGCACAAAACCCGCACAAAATCGCGAATCGGTTTCTTCAGGTAGACCACACCATCACAAGGTCTCGCACAAACACGAACGGCAGGTCTCGCGAGGGCTCACTTGTGTCTCGCCGACGTCTCCTTGCGTCTCGCAAAACGAGTGTTTCGTCGCACAGGGCGACTCATGTAGCTGAGGCGGCAGTTTTCGCGATCGCAACGTGACAGCTACTAGGCGGTGTTGCAGAGGCCCTTGCCGAGGCGCGACACTACATGTGGAGAATTCCCGAGAGTTGCCGAACTTGGCCGAGCGAAACTTCTTCGATTCTACACGTCTACAATACAAGACAAGCACAAGGTAAATTTGAACATTGCTTTTTGTTGTACTACACCTTCCGTTGTCAAAGTCGTTAAGAGCGGTAGCGGAGCGAGACACAAAGGTCCTGGACCAAACCTTAACGGATGCCAAGCCTGATGAAGCATTCTCCGTGCTACCCCTGGAGAAGTCGCGTCTGGTTAGCGGAGAGACAGCGGAGCGGTAGCGGAAGCGAGTGCCAAGCACCTTAGCGTAACCTCACCTTACTTAAACCTAACTCAACCTTGGCTAACGTAAGCTAACCTAACTAAACCTAGCCAACCAAAGGTTAGTGAACCAAAACTTCTTTCATCTAACCTTTCCAGGATAACCTAACCAAGCTTAACCTCACTTCACTATTGCGTGGTTGTATGTGGTTAATCCCAATAGATCCCATGAAAAGTTAAACCAGGGTAAAACAGAACGGTAAAAATGAATACATCGTTCAAAATTTCATAGTCCTAGACGAAACGTATAAAATTTAACATGTATTGATCGGCTATACCCACCTACACTGTAATTCAAACTGAAAAAAGTAAAGAAAACATCAAAAAGGTAGTAAAGAGGTTAACGTTTTGAAATATTAGTGAGTTAGTCCTACTTCTGTTAAGCCGTTAACGTATCGCCTACTTCCCACAAATCTTTTTAGGTAACTTTCCTTACTTTGATTTTAATACAACCTTGTGCGTATCTTATCACGTCTAGTTTTTAATCCTTTTTATGATGCCGGCTCATAAACGGGAGAAATTCCCAGGAAGAACGATTGGCATAAATGTCCATACTTAGTAGTAATTAAACTTCAGATCGAGAAAAAAATCTATTCTGACTTGCAAACAAGCTGATTTTTGAGTCATCGCTCAACAATCTTGGCAGATTTAATGCAACAAAAACACAATATTATTTTCGCGACATTTCATAATATCTTATCAGGATCCTTAAGCGAAAACGCTTTCCATAACAACGACCGATAAGCAGCAATAAGTTTCCAAACCATTTTATGACTCACCGCCTTACATTTTTTTCTTCGCAAATCAGGACATAAAAAGTAGAATTTTCTTCTCAGAGAAAAACTTCAAAACGTTCCGTCTTACGTACACGGTAAAAACTAGCCCCTGTTTAAGCAATCACACACCTGCTTTAGGTGTAAAGGTAGGCTACAACATGGAAATAGCGATATTTTTCAATTACAAAATTATTGAAACTCAACGAGACGTTTTTCATGGCCGTTTTCACTGACACGCTTAAATTTAAAAATAACCGAATTATGCCCTTCCGATGTTTAAACTTGATACTAAAACAGGTATGAGACTACTTTTAAAACATAACAATTCTTTCAAGAATGCCTACCTCAATGTAACACATTCTCACCTAACGTTAACTAAAATGTATTCCTTAAATCCAATCGAAAGCATATTAATTAGACCACAAACCCATCACCTCTACCATAACCATACCTACCTATCTATGGATGCATCACGTTGCCTAAGCACACGCAATTATAGGAATAATGCTTGATAATCTTACTGCTGCTTTTCTGACATGAGTAATGTAAAAACCTTTTTCTACGTAATGCAGGATTACTAATATTTAGTTCCTTTCTTTTTTGACTAGTTCTTTCCAGCAGAAAATTTCGTTTGATGTCACATTTCCACGTTAATGTTCCTATTTATTTGAATATGAACTATCATAGACAGAAAAAACGTCCCCCCCCCTGGAACCACCAGGATATCCGTGCGTTGCGGTTGCCTACATTAGCTCAGAATCAGAGGGGGGGACGTTTTTATTTCTGTCTATGATAGGTCTAATACTTGTCATTCCTTGTGATTTTTTTCCGATTCTTTAAATAACGGCCCTTTACATAGCTTTGCTCACTAGCGCTCTTGTAAAATAAAATAAAAAGAGTACACAAGTATTTTGTCAAGTGTTATTCAACAAATTAATATGATTAGCCGGTGGCATTCGACTGTTAGGTTAACTTAGGTTAACCTAAGTTAGATTAGGTTACCTTTGCGCCTCGTTCCGCTCGTCTTGGCGGCTAAAGGTTAGAACACAAGAAGGAGAAGATCCAGCTTTCAAATCCTGGTTTCATGTCTCGAAACTAGTGGAGAGTAGATTGCCCCAAAACAGCACGTTGTATTCGCACGCCTATATCAATACTTGAACGCACGGAAACCAAACTAATACATTTAAAATAGGGCAGCGTGTGAATCGTCGCTTCGTTTTTTAAAAGCTCGGTTCCTCAATATCAAGCAACGCCGTTGATTTCTCAACTTGAGCTGATGTAGCCAGCCCGCATTGGTTATCACGTCTGTGAATATCTGCGAGCGATCGGGTTCGACGCCTGCTCGCCCCGGCCCGTCGCCGTGCACGCCTCTCCGAGTGCCTCACCGAGTGCCTCGCCAAGTGCCGCCGAATGCCGCCTGGTGCCGCGCACTCGCCCGCCGCACGTGTTGCCGGCCTGCCTTGATAAAGCCCCTACCCCACCGAACCCGACCACTGTGTATCGTACCCAAATTTTCAATAACTCGATTTAAAACCGAGATTAGATCAGATCACGACCAAAGCGTGCTGTATTTCATTTCTCAGATGCCGAGTTAAACTTCTCTCAACCCACTACCGCCCAGCGATGCCGTTTGGAAACAGAAAAAATTATTTTAGAGGATCTTTTCAGTACAGTATCATCACAATTTGAAAAACATCACTCCTTTCGAAACCTGAAATTTAATAATTTAGGCGTTTTTCAAAGCTTAAAATTTCGTATTTTAATGGGAAAAAATCTCCAATTTCTCTTAAAGCTAAATTTCACCCCAAATACTTGTGGGCTAATCCGAATCAAAAAGTGTATCTTTTCGTGTAAATTAATGAAGTCGGGTTAACCTCCGCGTTAGTAACTTGGGCCTATTTATAGAAAGACTCTAGACGGGATAGAGTGAAAAAGATTGTTTATTCAACAGTCATTTTGCACTAATTTTGACATTGCTGATTTCGAAAGTGGCGTTAGCCTTGCTATGTTGAGAGTGCTTTTAAAAAATTAATGCTAAAAAAAAAAAGTTTGTTAAAAAAAGGTTGAAATTTTCAGTCGTGTCTTTTTCATGGAACCGTTGTTAAGCACTTCGACTATAAGACTATAATGTATTAAGTTATAGTCTCATTTTCCAGTGTTTCATTTTATGCAATTGATCCTCTTGAATCGAAATATGCTTTAGTTTTGCAATGAAAGTACACTATTCTTAAAATGGAATATTTATATTTAAAATTGATTATTCTTATAATTGAATATTTAAGGAACTAGGGTTTTGAGATTATATTGCATTTCACCATTTATGTCAATCGGCCAGTAGTTTCGCCAAAAAATGTAATGGGGTCTACAAGCATTCTGAATGACGATTTTTAACTAATCTCTAATCTGCCACCATTTGGGGAGGGGGGCGGAGTCGATATCCGTGAGTATATTAGACTACAAGACAAAACGTAAACATGCTGCCATGAAGCCATGTACTCTGTCGATATACCATCCTGACCCTAAAAATCTCAACGCAATCGAGTGAACATTAACCTGGTGCACTGATATGTCCTGCAGCGGCCTTGACACAACACTGTAATTTTTTAAGGTAGCATTTTCAACCTTTTGGTTTAAATTTGGTGCTACTCTCCGTCGTCAAGCCGAGCGGAGAGATAGCGGAACGAGGCAAAAGGCATCCAACCTAGCCCAACCT